>Ga0209974_10000111_pt1 | contig 23543 bp, 30 predicted proteins | sample InoplaM3SPM_FD_187592 | JGI IMG/M metagenome (GOLD analysis project Ga0209974, IMG submission 187592) | Arabidopsis thaliana rhizosphere microbial communities from the Joint Genome Institute, USA, that affect carbon cycling - Inoculated... | ecosystem: Host-associated > Plants > Roots >...
CGCATAGATATCCTCCAATGAGATAGGGTTTGCGCCTAGCCGGTGGTCTCTATTAAGAAAGAAAATGGCGAGAAAAAATATAGCGGTAGATTCTGATATGATAGATCGGGCTACGGATGAATTGGTTGAGACTTATATTTCGACTCGAAAAGAACCCGAAGATAACGAGGAAGGAACGAAACATCATTAAAAAAATTCAAGAGATTCGAGATACGATACACGAACCGGTCAATTATCTAGTTAGCATAGTTTTTTGTAGTTTTAGTCTGCTTAGGACATATTTCAAAATAGCAATTTGATCCCTTAATCCATTTTCTTTCCATACGAGTTTGTAGACAAAAAGCGATATCAGATACCACATTATAGAGTTGACAATTAAGGTTACAACGAAGCCCACGAAATAAGACATTATCAATCCAGTTATTGTACCAAGTAATAGAAACGGAATTTGCCGTTTAATGGCAGACACTACATTACGATTCATTCTATAATAACTAATACACTACAATTCTTAATAGGAAGAAGCAGACAGACAGTGAATGATTTGTCTATCGAGTTCTGATAATCTAAAATCTAGTCGATCTTCTAGGAAACGCATTTCTCCTCTAATGCCGTCCCGAGATAATTTTTCTCACTTCAGTGGCGACTAGCAGCAAATACAGTTAACGGGGTTTTTCTTTGTACTCAAATTCTTCATGCTTTGTTAATTGGTCCTTACTTTGGAAATCCTTTCCACAAAAATTGCATATATAATTCTTCATCGCGGTCGCAGGAGTTTCAGGGTAATCTTTACGCCTCTGAGTTTTATCTGGGTGTGTGACTTCCAGGTTTTTTCTCGTATTTTCGGAAATTTGGTTCTGTTGTTTTGATTCTGAATTTTCCTGCTCTAATCCATGCTTCACAGCATTTTTATCTTGAAATAAAACTCCATCGTTTAAAGATTTTAACAATCCTATAGTATCCCTGTCCGAAGATTTGTTTTGGATAAAATTCAAAATCTGCTGTTTGTAAGCAGGGAATTTCATGGTCTCAAGTTGCTTCACAACTTGGGAAATAAAATTTGAATCTTCACTTGCTTTTTTCACTGCATTATGGACGGATTCCTTGTTTTCAGCCGTATGTCTTACGAACTCGACTTTATTTGACCGATCCATTTTTTTCATTATAATATGGAATCAGCAATATGTTTATTAATAGTTGTTGAAGACAATAGAAATCTTAATAATAGAAATCCATGCAGTAGCCCACATTCTTTAACCAAATTATTTAATTAGACGACATGTCACATATCTCCCCAATTTGTCAACCATAATCAAAATTGAATGAGGCTGATTTTGCATTTATTTAAACCATTATGGTTCTATACTAATATGGTACTAAACACACTCGTCTATATAGCAGCAATCATAATAGTTATTATAATTATTGTCCTCGCCCTCAGGTTCCTTTTCAGCGCAATATTCATTTTGCCAGTAACATTCGAGCACGATTTGATCAAATATGTATTCCCAATACATTTGCCGTCTTGAGAGGATCTTTTTAAAAACTTGTTATGGAAGAAACATGACCAACGATCACTACGATTCATTTTCCAAAAGATAAACTTGAGATCCTAACAAGAAAAATTGATAACTCCGAAGGTACAGAGAGTATAACAACTGACATTGTCCTAAAGAATGTCGGCGGAATTTGTATTATTTGTCATGGGATTCCCGCCAAGAAATTGACCTATCAAATGGGTGGTATCATTAAAATAGAATGGTATTGTGACAAATGTTTTACTAAGAGTGGTATCCAGTAGTTGTGGGTTCCAGTAGCTGTGAGTTCTAAACTCTACAAATCTGTATAAAAATAAATAATCTAAAATTATTAAACTGGAGTGATATTTTGATCCCAAATTTATCTTCCGACATGTAATATAACTTCGTCAGTTTAGGGAAATTTAATTATGGTTAAAAAATGGTGTATGAAATCACTTACTGCCGTTGATTCCTTCTTTTATTTCACCGCTTATGTTGCTAAGTACATCTGCTGCTCCAGTACCTGCTTTTTTCAGCACTTCTTCTGTCTGATTTAAGATATCAGTTCCGACATTACTGGCATTTTGTCCAAGTTCTGTTCCTACATTACTTACATTTTGTTTAACCTCACCTAGTGCAGAACCTACTTTTTCGCCAGCATTGTTTAGTAATGAGGATGCATTTTGTCCTAGTTCAGAAGCAGTCTGATTAGCCGTTCCGGTCATGTTGCCAGCAACGTTTGAAGCATTCGTTGTTACATTTTGTGCCATAATTTGGTTTGCTGAAATTGCAATTGCCAAAATAGACATCATCAGACCTATGAAAAGTATTATTTTATTCACAACTTCGTATTTGTTTGAGCGTTTAATTAACCATGGTATTTGAGTTATTTTCGCAATAAATCTCATTCGACTTAATCGTATTGCAAGATGGCTGTTCTGTATTTCAAACAAGGACACTTTGACAACGAGATCCATCCGAAGTATGTCCGTCTATTTGACATCTAATAATAAATAATGTTGCCTTACTATTCAATATGAAAATTGAAGATCATATTGGATTGATCCGAACTTGTAATGAATGTAAGCAACAAAAAAAGATAGGTCTTGCGACAGATCTAGGAAAGGATTCAAAAGGGAATGAACATTCACCATACTTAAAATGTGAAGATTGTGTTTCGCTAGATATCAAAAATGATGAAACGGAAAGTAGAAGTATTACATGAAATTTCAGAATCAAGAGTCGCAAAATCATTATTTAACATATCTAGCAATGTCAGATAATTTTCAAACTTTGGACTACGGAAAAGTCGCCAAAAAAATTATGAGATTCATTTCCAGCCAAGTCAAATTAAGGAAAAAAAGTGGCATAGTTGTAGGTCTTAGCGGGGGGATAGATTCTTCTGTTTGTCTCATACTAGCATCTAGAGCACTTAGTGGCCAAATTATAATTGGATTAAGTATGCCGGAAAGACATGTCACACCGAAAAAGGATCTTCATACTGTTCGTTCACTATCAAGAGAACTCAAAATTAAATATAAAGAAATCGATATTTATAGGGGCAAAAAGTTTTTACTGGACAACCCCGTGAAGGATAAACTCGCTGGAGGCAATTTTTCAGCAAGAATTAGAATGGCATTACTTTATTACTATGCAGCGACCAATAATTTACTAGTATTAGGAACTGCTGACAAAAGTGAACTTATGATAGGGTACTTTACAAAATTTGGAGACGCGGGTGCGGATATATTTCCTATTGGAGAATTGTATAAAACTCAAGTGAGATTGTTGGGAAAAGAATTAGAATTACCTTATCAAATTTTGCAACAGCCGAGCAGTCCTGGATTCTGGAGAGGACATTTGGCCGAAAAAGAAATAGGACTTCCCTATCAGGAGATTGATAGAATCTTGGATTCTTATCAAAGGAATCAGTTGGGTAAGCGGAATTTTAGCCAGAAAAAGATAAAAATAGTCATAGACTTGATAAAGAAAAATCAGCATAAGAAGGACGATGTACCAACATGTAAATCTTTTTAGTTTACATTCATGAGACTCAAAACTGCTAGACATGCCCTCGAATTATTACTTGCAGTTTACTGCGTTGCGTTGCTGCAAAAGAACTAATCATTACCATTATTTGGTTTTCTGCCCTTGGTAAAGTCCTTGCCCAAAGGGTGATTTTGAAATGTGTCTTGACCAAAATAATACGACAAAAGAATATCCAAAGAATCTAGATAATGGAAATATGCAGTTGCGTTGCAATTAATCTAGACCAACCCTAAAGTCTTATGGTTCTTCGTTCTTTTGTTTTTGCTGATTCTGCTCTCTTCTGTGAATAAAATTATCGTTCTCGTCTAATGCTGATGCCGGAACTTCTTTGGATTCTCCGCCTACTGCGTATTTGCTGTAACTGTTAAGGCCTTCTTTTTCGGGATTGGCCTTTTTTTTCTCAAATTTTGAGATTATATTTGCGTTTTCGTCTTCTGCCATACTTATTGATGAACAACAAATATTATGAATATGTGACAAGACATGTTCAAAATCTGGCAGTAAGAACAATTGCACACTAAAATCGTTTACAAGTATTCTATACACAATAGAAAAAACCCCTATCAATGAATCCGGCTATAATGACATCGCGAAAATAATATAAAAATTAACTTTATGGGTACTAGAGAATCAGATAGCTCTCTTCAAATACTATCATCGAATTCTTCGGTATTCTCCTCTCCCACCTGGTAGAGGTCGCCTTCGAATTCCTTATGTTTCTCTATTCTCTTGGAAGGAAGATCCGCCTCGCTTGCAGAATTACATATGGGACATTTGAATTCTGTTATTCCCAAAAATAATACCTCAGCCCTAAATGTCACAGAAGTAGGGAAAGAGCAGTACAGATGGACCGACAGTCCCAGAGCATACAATCCTACGATAAGCCTTGCCGCAATAACGAATAAACTGTGAAAATCACTAATCCTACCGATGACAAACATGAGTTAATAATTGACTCTAAACGAGATGGAAAGACGTCTGAAATAGCCAAGAGCGATTAACTCTGATATGGGAACAATTGCAAAAGAGTTTCGTGCCCATATCGCAAAGACCAATAGAAACGCTTCCTAGCGGTGAGTGAAAGTTATCTTAGTATTCGTAAAAGTGACATAAATTATTTGCTTTGGTCTTGGTACGTTTAAGTACACTAGAGTCTAAATGTATTCTATGCTAGGAGAATTAATAGGAGAAACAACAGGTAAAATAGCCGGCCAAAGGATCGTCGATCTAGAAGGTCCAACAATTGAAACAAACGTTTCATCGACCGGGACTTTAAGTGGGGTACCAGTGACGGAACTACTGACCTATATTGCAGGCCCAACATCAAAAGGAGTGATACATGGTATTGGTAAAGGTGTTATAAATACTCAAGATGGAGATATTGCAACATTTACGGGTGAAGGTATCGGTAGATTTGATACCAATGGAGTTTTAAAATGGCGAGGTGCCATTTTCTTTCACACAAATTCTATAGGGAAATTGGAATTTCTTAATGACATGGTTGGAATCTTCGAGGCAGAGGTTGATACCAGCGGAAATTTTACAGATAAGACTTGGGAATGGAAGTAAGGAATTATCTTTGGAATGGAGGCAATATGGATGGTTTGCAAGGGTTACATTGTAAGTATTATTAGATACTAGAATCCATTAAACAGAGATAGAACATAGAGAATTGCTACAATTATTTCAATGAATAATTGTTATAAGGAATTGCAACCAAATCATGATCAAAATGAATTTTGTAGAAAACAAATCTCTGCTATTCTTTCGAATAGGATTCATATGGGTGATATTCGCATTGTTCCTTTTGACAAGACCATTGCCCATATCAAGAGACATAGATATTGACGGAACTACAGGCCCTGATACCATTACAGGAACTGTAAATGATGATGATATTCGAGGACGTAGCGGAGTTGACGTCATTAATGGTTTGGAAGGCAACGATGAAATACAAGGACAACAAGGAAACGACATTATCAATGGATCTTTGGGAAATGATTATCTTTCCGGAGGGGCTGGCTTTGATGTTCTAGATGGAGGATTAGGAAATGATGAACTCAATGGGGATGATGGGCGTGATAAGTTGTTTGGTGGTCTAGAGAATGACATCTTATACGGCGCAACTGATAATGATTTGCTCGACGGTCCGGGAGACGATCGCATGTACGGTGGTCCGGGCAATGACACGTTACGAGGCGGTCCAGGTGGAGATTACTTCAGATGTGGAGATGGCTACAGAATTGGTACTTTTAGCATCGAAGATGGAGATCATGAATTTCGCGACTGCGAAATCAAGTAAGTTGTAGGCATTGATGGAAATTCTCAGGAAAAATATTGACGTCGATTCTGATATGCTTGATCGTTCGCGGATGAGTTAACCAAATCTTATACTTCGAATCGGTATACTATATACGGAATTGAGGATTCTAGATTGGATTTTCTATCAGGTATGTAAAGATCAACAGAAAAATTGCTAAACGGTTTATAACCCTATAATATTATGAAGTCTAAAAATAATTAGTGAGTGCTCAAGATAGGTGTCTTCACTGTGGCCATTCCAGAGTTACCCATATGAATACAATAAATGAAGGTACAGGATGCATTTTGCCTGATTGTTCATGTAGGAAATTTCTAGATTAATTCGTAAGTCATCCTAAACTATTTATCGCCATAAATGGGGCCTCCGAGTTCATTGTCAAACCTTTACCGATTAATATATTATTCCTATTCAGTCTACGAAATAGGGAAATAGAATAGGCTTTAAGAATATCAAACTAATTTTGCAAAGAGGTTCTCTAATTCTAGAAAAGTTTACTGAGAACGTTCGATTTTCCACTAACAAATTCGACGAATGTTCCCCTATAAAAGTATTATTACCATTCTCGGTAATAGAGATCCGAAGTAAGTTTATTATTGCTTTTAAGATTTAACCGCGTATATGAATACAAAATTGATTACACCTGTGATGTTAGGACTTGCGGCAATTTCCATGATTTTATTTTCAAATGGACTTGTCTCATATGGACAAAGTAACTCTTCGGAGGTAACATTGGGTACCAATACAACAACTTCAGGTTCTAATTCGACACAGGCAAATAATTCCACATCTCAGTCTGACAATCCAACTGTACAATCAATAGATGATGCAATCAAGGCATTAAATGCTGGTGATAAGGATACTGCTAAAAAATTGCTTCTCAAGGCAGAAGAATCTCTAGAAGGTAAATCCAATCTGGAAGGTGCCGAAAAACGTGTCGAAGCTGCGTTAGCGGCATTAAAAGACGGTGATATCAACTCAGCAATCTCACATGCCGAAGAAGCAAAGAAAAATCTCTCCTAATTACCAAATTTGGTAATTATTTTTTTTGATAAGAGTGTTTAAAATTGAGAAATAATAAGCCCATTGCTTATTCGTTGGCGGGGATCCTTGTAATTATCGGTATTGTATACTGCCTAGTTGCTAACAGTGAATATGAAGATTCAAAGGAGATGGCTGCCATGGGAATAGCTGGTGAAGCGTCTGAAAAACAATTCGAGACTAGTTTCTTTATATCTGCCGGAGTTGTTAATTTCATTCTTGCCGGTCTCGTCTTAAAATCCAATAAAAGCATAATCCCCTATCTTGCATCAGCTGGGATCTCAGCAGGGCTAATTGTTGTCTACATAGCATCTAGAACAGTAGGTGTTCCTGTAGTGGGAGTAGAATACTATATTGGGCGTCTTGACTTAATTTCAAAAGTTCTCCAGGCAATAGCGATCGTCTTGTCGGGGATTTCCATCTATAATTTACGAAAGCCCACTGCGCTAAAAGAGGTTGCCTAGCCTTATCGCTGGGCGCAATTATTTTTCTACTAAAAGGAGTATAGAATCAATTTATGTTAATGTTGAGTTACTGCCGTCAAACTCTGTAATTTGTAATAACTAAATAATTGTAAGTATAGTATGAGAATGAGAAGATTGAGGAAATGGATGCTAATCTGATTATTTTAGTAATACATATTTTGGCAGGTTTATTTTTGGTGTATATTACTGCTAGGGCGTATAAGCGAACAAAATACATTCCCATGCTGCTCCTTACTTTTGGTTTCTTTCTGATAGTAATTGGAGACACCATAGTTGGAGACTTGTTTAATTTTAGTGATCAAAGCGCGGTTGAAACACTAGAGGAAATAGTTGAGACATCCGGTTTCATAATGGTAATAATCGCCGTGATAAAGAGTTGAAAAATGATTCACGATCACAGAATATTCTGGATGTACTGACCGACGAAGCCTCTTTGCAAATAATGGACCTGCTTGAAAAGGAGAATCTAAGTGCACGCATAATTTCTTCTATCTTAAATATACCAATTTCGTCAACTTATAAAAAAATAAAGAAACTAGAGCAACTCAAAATAATAAGAATAACAAAAGTGGTAAGAACTCTAGAGGGAATGGATGAATCATTTTATACTTTGTCAATAAAAGAAATAAACGTTACTTATAAAAATAATACATTTTCATTTGATATTCAACAAAAGGCCTTTGATGATAAAGTCGTTAGACTCTGGCAAAAATTCAAAAATTGAAATACAACTATATGATATTTCAAATTCGACAACGTCTACAAATTGAAATAAATACATTACTACTATTCTCAATAACTGAGATCAGAAGATAATTTTTTATTACTTTTGAGATGTTAATTGATTTGCCTATCTTGAATTCATTGTTTAGGATAGCATTGGTTGGTGCTTTCTTTCACCGGATAAGCATCAATCAATTTTGATTAGATACCAATAAGTACTCGTTAATTGAACCCTTTTACATGTAGGATTCAAATCACCTTGAGTCCACTTATTATATTTCAGAATGCTGACGCGACTTACTGAATTCATTGGATGATACAACTAAATTTTTTTGTGACAGAATGAGCCATAGATAGGAACGACATGAAAAATTAGACTGGTCCCTTCGAACCCAAATCTGAAATTAGTTAAGTTTATAGCTTAGAGATAGAGTAACATTAGAAAGCGAGTTTAACTATCGAACTACTAGTGTTCGAATCCCACCGAACACGACCTAAACTTTACTAAATTTAGTAACAATTTTAAATTGCCAAGTGCAACTTCCAGTATCCCGCATGATTCAAATCGTTAGGAAATAATATCTTTTTCAAAGTCCTGAAAGGATTTGAAGCTGAGAGAAAAATTAAAGACTTATAGATCCTTAATTAATCCTCGAAGTTTCTCTTTGAATTCTGGAGTCAAGTCTTCCTCTTTCATCCCATGATCTTTCATCGCATGTTGTCCACCATTTTTAAATATGTCCTCTTCCGTCTCTCCCCTGACTACATAATCACAATCGAATCCAGCTTCTCTACATGATAGTGTTTTCATAAATGTCAACTCTTGCTTGGCGAATAATAATCTATGGGTTTCAAAAATAGAGTGTTGGCGTTATCAGTTCCACCTAATACCAATATTTTGATGTCAAAATCAATAACGGATGTCAGCAAACATACTACACTCAGGAGATAGTGCTGAAGATTGTTGCAAAAAGTGATGTGACAAAAAAGATATGATTAGACAAGGATGAGGATAAATGAATTAGATATGTGGAAAATTCTAAAAGGTGTCAGACAAGAATATAAAATACCCAAAATAATACTGACGTATGAGTTTTATATTCACGACCGTTGTAATCCCAACAATTGTTCTTCTCTTTGTAATAACCAACTTTCCACTCACCGTCCATGCATCCGAATCTACCTTGGTAAGTGTGGGAGGAAACGGTAGCTCATGGTCTTCTTATAGCCCTCAGAGTGTTGAAATCAAAGCAGGCGATACTGTAACATGGCGTAATCCTATGGCAGTTTCTGAGCCACATACTGTTAGCTTTCTAAAAGATCAAAGTTATTATCCCCCGCCTGCTATGCCTGTGCCACTCAAACTTAATTCTACAGACTCGATTTCAGTCCCAGATGCAAATTTTGATCCTCTTGTAGTAACAGCTCAAAATGGAACAAAGTCTGTGATAGTAGATAATGCTCAACACTACAATCCAGTTTCTGTATCTTCTGGTCGCAATGTAACATACCTTCCTATCAATGCTAACTATACCCTAACGGGAAATGAAAATTTTGTAAGTTCAGGTTGGATGTGGCCTGAAGGATTGGCACCTCAAGGAGCCCCACCAATAAAGTCATTCTCTGTGACTTTCGAAAATGCTGGAAAATATGAATACTTGTGTATAATACATCCTTGGATGACTGGAACAGTAGTCGTTAATTGAGGAGACCAAAAGACACATAATTCAAGAATTAATGATTATTAAAAAAAGAAAGGGATTAATTCTATTGAACAGGTTTAGGTATTAGAACTCAACCATTATCAGTCCACCAAACCCGAATAGTTTGATACTATAATGGGTAACAACAAATCAAATCTTAGTCTTGATTCAGGCGAATTTTCTAGGAAATGCCACCTTGAGCCGTATATTCGCAAACCAAGACTTTACTATTTGATTTGAAAAAAAAGGGTTTTAAAGTTCTATTATTGCTTCGCATATTTTGTCATACCCGTAAAATCAATGGCCACGCATTTTTCATCGCCAACAACCCAGGCGTTATGACCTGGAGGTACAATTCCAACATCACCAGGACCAAATTCCATTTCTGTTCCGTCGTCCATGACAACTTTCATTCTTCCGGAGACAACATATTGTGTGTGCGGCGCTTCACAACTATTTGTTTTTGCTATGGGCTTGACACATTTCTCCCAACTCCAGCCAGGTTCAAATTCGGCTCTTCCAATAGTGACATCATCAAAAGTCGCAAGGTCTACTTTGCCTTTTTCAAATTTTCTTGTTTCATCTGGTGCGGTGTTAAGATTTTTTTTAATAATTTCTGCCATAGAATCTCAAATCTCAGAAGTCTTTAGAATTATTAAGTATTTGCGATAATTATCCCCAATTATTGGCTATAATTAATCTAAAAAGAAAACAAGAGGAGTTTGTATCAATTTGGATATGATTTGGACAAATCTTTTTAAAAGTACTTTCTCATAATTCTGATAAATAACATGAAAAGAATTACAGGGATACTCCTCGGAATGATAATTATTTCCAGCTTGACCTTCTCAGTCAGCTTTGTACCAAGCAAGCTGCAAATATCCTTTGCAGCTTCAAATATTGAGAACTTTATGAACATGACAGAGGAACAAAGAGTTCAATCTGCCAAAAACATGACTGAGGAGGAGAAACACATCGTAATTAATGAGTTTTCAAAACAAAATTCTACAGTTAACGAAAATATGACTGATAGCACGATCAATAATATCAATTCCTTAATGGGTAATTTTGTAGGTGCAGGTGACGGTTTCCACAATGTTGAAGGAGTCGCCAAGGTAATACCACTCTCAGATGGGAAAACCTTCCTTAGAGTAGAAAATCTAAAGGCAACAAATGGACCAGACCTATACGTATACCTCTCTACAGATGTGAACACGTCGGATATTGTCAATCTTGGTAGATTGAAAGGCAATATCGGCAATCAGAATTATGAAATTCCAACTGGAACTGACTTATCAAAATATGATACTGTTCTCATCTGGTGCAAGGCATTTTCAACTCTATTTGGCAGTGCAAGATTATCAAGTCAATAGGAGAGGTTTTGATATCATGAAAAAAACGACAATAATTATAATTATCATGATTGCCGTTATTGCAATTTCAGTTGGATTGTATACTGTCCTCCCGCTGTTTACTAATACCGTGGTAGATGAGCCATTGCCGTCAGCTTCAGGCATGATTTTAACTACGAGTTATTCAGGAACCTTATATCCATTATTGGAAAGAAACTAAAATATTCCTTAACATGACTCTCCACATGAATTGCATGAATCCCACTTGATCTCAGACATGCGACTTATTCCTAATATTTTAAGATAAAATGTCTATGAATTCAAAAATTAGAACGCTAGCGTTATCAGTTCCACCGAACCCGAAATATTAATACTAATATTAGTAACGTACTAAAGCCCTATAAATCAAGATTGACCCAACTACATACAAAAGTTTGGTTTTCATGATACAGTATCAACGGTAACTAAATAGATATAGTTTCGGTCTTTCTCCGCTAGTTTTCTATCCACAATATAAAAATACTGCATAGATATCGTAATAGTATGTCATTAGTTATTACCTCATGTGGTTTAACAATTTTTTTTATTCTTTCTTTGAGCATCAGCACTGTGAACATACAGGACATATTTTTTGAACCTGCTAGCGCTTTGACTGATATCGATTCAAATTATAACACAACCGATTCAAACATCACGCAAGATAATATTTCTCTAATTACAGATATCCTGGCAAAAAATCTTGAAAATCGCATTCAAAAAGCAGGTGCCATTCTTCAAGTAACAAGCAAATTACCACAGGTAAGAGATGTTCCCTATGCACATTTACTTAATCAAACATTGAACACATTACATGGAATACCTCAAAATGCTGACATAGAAAAAAGACAAATAGTTAAGAACATACTATCTAGCAATGATGATTTATATGAAATTTTCCTACTTTTGCCAAATGGTAATATGTATTTTCTCGAACCTTATTCTATACAACAGAGTCTTACCTTGAACAATTTTGCATTTAGAGATTATTTTCAAGGGACCATTAAAGCAAATGACACCTATTTAGGAAACGTGCATAATACCGCAGCCGCTTCTGGTGCTAGTACAGCAAAAATTGCAGTTCCGGTGTATTCTCTAAAGGATAACTCTACTATTGCCGGAATATGGGCTAGTAGTATTGACTTTGGCGTTCTAAATAAAGAGCTACAATCGCTTAATCTTACATTATTAGAAGACAGCACCCGTGTTGTCTACGTGGATAGCAAAGGACAAAAGATTGCTGATTCTGATTTAAATAAAAGTACAATTCCAGAGTCATTTTCTAATTTTAAGGCCTTTAAGGCTGCCATAGGTGGACAAACAGGTTCAACTATTGACACAGTAGACAACGCAAAAATGTTGGTGTCATATCAACCAGTAGATACATTTCATAATACGTGGGTTGTTCTTCTGATGCAATCATCACTACCGTTATAGTGATTAACGGGAAGTGTTCTGAGAGTGGAACTTTAGCAATATCCGTAATGGAGTACAACGTATTCACTTCCGGCCTGTTAATAACTACATTAAACAAATAGAGAAATTCTCAAGAAACAATACCTAATTTCTAATGAAATTCTTGAAGATATTGAGAAACATTTTACAATTCTTTTTCGAATAACCTAATAAGTGTGGTTTATAATGGACTTCATTTTAATAAATAATGGATACATAATTGTTAGAAAAGACACTAAAAAGTATTGAGCCCTTTACGTCAAGCGCAGAAAAGAATTCGAGATTTTGTATAGGATGCGGAGAACCTGCGACCATGTTAGTCAAATACAGTACTGAAGGAGCAATAATAATCGAAAAGTACTGTGATATATGCGCTAAACGAATTGAAGAAAGTTCGGCTAAATAATTTTAGGATTATTGATACGCAGCATAATTTAGCAACAAATATCTTAGATAGAAGATAACTCGTCGAAAACCTTCTTAGCTACTTCAAAGACGGTAAGATAAATGTAATAGCCAAGCGGATATATTATGATTTTTTCAATTCTTGTTCCACCTGCGAATTGAAATACTCAATAGAAATTCTACGCAGTAAAGACTGTTGACAAAAAATTGGGATTAAGACGTGGCATCGTTCCAAAATAGATTCCAAAAGAATCTACTTATTTCTTAGAATATAGATTTTCTCAGCTTAGAAAATCGCTATAAAGGGTGGAATCAGCCCTAAAAAAATAAATCTTGATTAGTTCCTTTGATAACTACCATAACCAGATCGGTTTGTGTTTCCTCTACTCTCAAACGTACGTTCTTTTGGCGGCGGAGGGCTATCATTTTCATGACCCGGATGTGTTCTTATATGGAACCAATATTGAGAAGGAGAAATAGGACTTTTACAAACTGGACAATTCTGATGATCACATTTATGATTACCTATGAAATTAGGATGGATAGTCAAGTTACACTTATCGCACTTATTTTTCTCCAAAATGGTTCTATATTTATTACTTAATAAGCACAATAAAGGTGTATTGTTTGATCTATAAATGCTCGTATCGATCATATTGCTTACTACATACTGTTGAGGATGAGTCACAACAGGTATCTACCGAACTTACCACATACATTGAAAATAAATTGCAAATTCTTATTGTATTGAGTGATATTTTAGATGGTCAAGAACATTTTTGGATAAATAAACTTATTTGAATCATAGTGAATTAACTCCTATTGGCACATCTTCTACAAGAAATTCAAGAGGAATATTTCCTATACACGCTAGATCTGTTACAGTATAAAAAAAAGGTAAATTCAATATCAGACATGTTCGGCTTAAAACAAAAAAATAGGCTCAAAGCCGACTATTGCGCTGTTTATGTAGTTGGAAGATATCAATCCGCTCCTATTGTCATGTTTGGGATGAACCCAGGTTATTCTCATAGGAACAGTCCTATAGAAGAAAACGAAGCAAAAAAATCATGGGAAAACTATCAGAATCTATATCAAAATTTTTTTCGATACTTTTCATATAATAAATTTGAATCTCCGTACTATGCTTCATTGTGGTATCTTATTTCTGGATTGACTGGAACAAACTTTCCCAAAAAAAGGAAATGGGAATTGTTTGATCAATATCTCTGCAATATGGAACTAATACCATATCATTCAGAACGTATAATATTGCCAGACATACTAAATAAGAAGCAATTCGAGTATTTGCAAAAACGCTATAACAGTAACATTAATTTTATTAGGAAATTCAAACCGAAGTTGCTAATTTTTAATGGTAAAATATGGAAGACATTACTGATGAACCATGATTTAATTGAACAGCACATAGAGACTCCAATTAATAAGCAATTTAGGATGTATTTATTTGAAATAGATGGTATTCCGTCTGTACTTTTCGATAGGTTCTTCCAACGTCATTTTCGGGGAATTACAGATGACGATCGAATGTTTACAATACCAAAACTAATTCACAATAAATTTGAGAATTTATCTCATGACTTGGCTAGATGACAACAATATCGAACTAGGTGGCAATCTCAGTCGGTTCCAAATTGAATTATGTTTTGTTTTATTAATGACGCATTTAAGGCTCTCATTATGCTTAATGCAGATATATTGGATAGGGACATGAAATTGCAAATACTAATCTCATGAGTGATTATATCATAATGCGATTTCGTTTTGTTCTAGACTTTTGTGTCAACATGTTAATATAGTTATTTTATCAGTTCAATTATATGAAATATAGAAGCAGAACAGAAATAGTATCAATGATTCTTGAAGCAGCAAACGGTAGTGCAACTAAAACAAAAATCATGTACAAGGCCTTCCTTAGTTATGCTCAATTAAGAGAATATCTTTCGGTACTTATTGAAAATAATTTACTCGAGTATTTGGAAGGTATGCAAACTTACAAAACTACTGAAAAAGGATTAACCCTATTGAAAATGCATAACGAGATTGGGGAATTACTCCAAACTCCAACAAGAGAATCAAGAATAATACAATGAGATAAAAATAGGGTTCAATTTTTAGAATCCTATCGTTATCAGTTCCAGATTATCAAAACAAAATGTAAGTGCATAATATTTAATTTTCATTGGAAAAAATAAACTGGACTATTCCCAAATTAATTCTTATTTAGATAAACCTACTTACATCTTAGATACCAATGTCAGGGATCTAAATGCACATAATCGCTCCATTAATTCAGCAAATACCATTATATCATTTAGTTGAAATGCTACTTTATATTGCTGGTTCTATATTATCCGCAATTTTAGTTGCACTCTCTATCATTTCATATCATAAGTCCGGTTTGAAGAAACTTGTATACGCTACCATTGCGTTTCTATTATTTGGCATGTTCCTAATTTATGAAAGTTTAGAACATTTGTACTCATTGGACAATCCGTTTACTGATATAGTGATACCTCTATCAGGTTTGGCAATTATATTGTTCTTCTTTTTGGCAATAGTAAAAAAATCATAATCAAGGAGACGAAAATAATTACTCTCAATCTACAAGTGAAATTCATTCATTAATTACATTATTTATTGATTCGAATGAAATATGTATGCTGATGAGTAATGATTGTAGATAAGCCTAATAAAATTCAAAATTGCATCCAAATTGTTCCATAAACCCGAAAACTAATCGCAAGAACTCAGAAATTCAATATAATGTAAACAATAATGTTCTAATTTTAGTAATACAAGTGTCTAAATGACACCCAATTAATTTTTCAATTTAATACTTGTACTAAAGAATTTTTATATTAAAACTAAACTATAATTCATGCTTTTGAAATTTATTACATTCATAATTTTCACGATTTGTTTATCATTACTTTTTCCGATTTATTTTACTTCATCAGTCGTATCAGGAATGACAATGAGTACTAATACGACTTCACGAGAGATGTGTAGAGATGCTCAGCACAATGATTTGAATCGACTCGATGAAAATTGTCCTGTTGACTCCTTTTCAGTGGGTAATCCAGCTGCAAATTTCAGCAAGTTAAAAACTCTGCGACTTGCTGTAGTTGGTGATATTGATTCTAATCAAGGATTGACGACTCAGTTAGAAATCGCCAATCATTATAATGTCCAGGTATTGATAATACCCGGAGATCTTGAATATTCTAATGGAAATGAGGTGCTGTCTAATTTTCAATCTCATGGTTTTACCAAGAAAAATACTGATATTGTTGTTGGAAACCATGATTTAGGTAATGATGTACAGGCATGGTTAGGTAAGAATAGAACGTTTGGAGAAATTAAATTTGATTTTTTGGGTGATAAACTTGATTTGTTCAATATAGATTCAAATATAAGGCTTGATTGTTCGAGTCCACAATTTAAAATTCTAAAATCGCAAATTGAGTCAAGCAAGGCATTATTCAGATTTGCAGTTGTTCATCAGCCATTTGTAACTGTAAAAAGCGACCACCCATCTAATGGTCAGTTTGATTGTTATGACCCCTTGTTTAGAATCGGCAAAATTGATGGAGTATTGCAGGCACATAACCATAACTATCAGAGATTCAACATAAACGGTTTGCTGTACGGAGTATATGGTACTGGAACACATGATATCGGATCAAGTATGTATCCCTTAAAATCTACTAATTGGGAAGGAAATGATTGCCTCCAATGTATTACTGGTAAAAATGGAATTACCATTATAGATCTTCAATTAGATAATAATTCTAAACATTTCGTGGGATGGTTTCTCGGTATGAATCAAGAAATCCTTGATCGTTTTCAAAAGAATATTCCCTAGTTGTTAGTATTTCATAAACTAATTGTGGAACCTTATCATTCGTTAAAAGATAAGTTTTGTCTATTCTCCGAATTTTCATAAGACGTAATAGACAACCAAAGGTAGGTGGCTTTAAATTAGGAACCGGTGGGACAAAATGGCAGTAAACCAAATCGTTTGGTATTATCCCACCGGAATTCTTTTCTCGAATTGATGAAGCAAGCCATTTTTATTGTTGTAAATATATGAATATGACTTACCTTAGTTACCTATAATATAAGAATTCCAGTTTGACTGATTATGTAATATGATTAGAAAGACTGAATCAAATTTTATTATTACATCTGTCTTGTCATTTGTGTTGGCTTTTCTTGCATATCCCACGTTAAGCGCAAACTCAATTCCTACGGGAAATCAAACAGCGACTTCTGGCTATGAAGTAACTATTTCTCCTGGTTCCTCTTCCCCTACCAATGCCAAGTTCTTTGATCCCCTATTACTAAATGTACCAGGTGGTGCTACAGTAACTTGGAAAAATTTAGACTCCACACTCCATACCGTAACTTCAGGAAGTACCGAAAGTGGAAAATCCGGTACAATCTTTGACTCAAGTTATTTGACAGGAGGAAAAACATTTCAACATACATTTAGCATTGCAGGAACATTTGATTATTATTGCACGCTTCATCCCTACATGAAGGGTCAGATAGTTGTCAACTAGGTTTCCTTTCTTCTTAGAATAAGAATAGTGAACAGGTAATTCAAATCAATTGGATATTTGTATTAGAAATCATAATTAGAAATTCCCAAGGCTCATAATAGGTAACGCTCGAAAAATGTGATACCAAGACCAGAGTCTAATACCAGAGTCTAATACCAGAGTCTAATCATCAAATACAAATTTTGTTTTTGTACCATCAGTTGCATAAAATGTATGTATTTCTTTATCAGGAATAGTTTCTATGACGATAAACCCAGCCTGGTTCGATGTAAAATTAATATCAGTATAACGTGGGTTTATTAATTCGGGTATTGCACCTCCCATTCCGTAAATAGGATAGCAAATTTCATCTTTTTGAAACATGGCCATTGTGTGAAGATGTGCTTGAACTACACAATCAACACCCTTCTTCACAAACATCGGATGATATAACTCATAGAATCCACACATCTTCCTTGTATCCTTGGTTACGGCTTCACAAACTTCTGGTAAGCCTGGGGAATGTATGAATACGAATTTGTGATTCGCCCTTTCATCTAAAAAATGAGAAACACTTCTATATTGCTTTGAATTGTTCTGGAATGGTTTCTCAGAATTCATTCCTATTAGTAGTACATCGTCAATCTTCTCATGCCATACGTCATTTGTTGCATCAAAATGATCTGTGATATTTTTCCACGTTGTATTGTTTTCATGATTACCTCTTAGTATTTTTAGTTCGGTATATTTTTGGGCCTGTTCAAAAAATTGTTGTCCGCATACCGAATATGATTTTCGTAGGTCTGTATGATTTCTATAATCGATATCTCCCAGAAATATGAATCGATCAGTTTTGTTTTGTTTTAAATATTCTATAATAGAATCCATCGTTTCTAACGATCTATGACTGCAATCAAAGTCCCCTACTGTCATTATTCTGAGCGCATGGACTTGATTTAATATCAAAACTATTAGTATAAAGCCTACATTAATAGTCAAAATCATTAGAGAACGTTGCAAAAATTTGCTATGAAGTAAGATTATCACCAATTATTTTGGAAACCCTTCCTTTGTTACATCATTTTGCATCTGATTTTCATTAATACTTGTGATGACTACTTATTGTTTTTGGGTATCTCAAGATCTAATCATGTGTTAGAAGACAATTAAGTCAAAGCCAAATTCGATTAAATAAGGGAAGAACCGAAAAATTACTAATGAAGATGGGATTACCAATCATGATTTCAGTCTTGATATTAATTACTTCTATTGTCTTTTCTTTTGGAACCATTCATGCGCTGCCAGTTGACAGATACTGGAGTGTACTTGAACCACAAAAACAATCAACCAATGCGAATGGTTTCATAGGCCTTAAGTTCAGAGAAGACTTTAAGCAATTGGTGTTCAATGTCAATGTAAACAATATCGATAACATTACCGGTATATACTTGTACAATAGAGGTGACAATACTCAAAATAAGAACGCAAGTATGATTTTAGATTTGTTGGAAGAGTCAAAAGAAGTCAAAGTTAAAGATAAGTTTAAAGAAGCAAGCATGATGCTATCGAAAAAACATGAAATTGAAGGTACGGTAGCGGTCGGTGGTGCAACCTCTGATGATCTTCGAGGAGAACTACAAGGTAGATCACTAGAATCTCTTCACAAATTAGTTCAGAATGAAGATGTTTATGTGATTGTTGCCACAAAGCAATTCCCACAGGGTGAAATTTATGGGCACGAATTTGTCCCGATTGATAGATTTTTCCCTGATATTTCAGACTTTAAGTGGGATTAATTAAAAATGGACGCATGCCAAGACACTCCTATCATTTCAGCATTACCATTATTACTATCCCAAGAACTAAGCCATAAATCAAGTGACCTAGGAAACTGGCTATTGAAGGTAAATGACCTAAATAATGATTCCACACAGGGTAACCTGTTATTGCTTTGTGTATAGGAACAAGGGTGACAATCCAGAGAGCAGATCCATACACCAATGACAGTACAAGTATGTGGATATAATCCGAGCCAATAGAAATACCTAAAAGTAACAGAATAAATGGAAAGGCGATACCTGCTAATGATCCATTTAATATATGGAGAAAAAAAATATATTTGAAATTAGGTTTATTCCTTGGAATACGGAAAAATCTAGCAGAAAGCAATTGATTTTCGTGCCATTCAAATACTCCCGACAATCCCCATTTTTTCCATGAAGGGATTTCGCTAGCAGTCATTACGGCCGTTGCTACCATTGCTGAAAAAAGACCACTAAAGATAATATCTGCTACCATGACAACCATTTCATTATCAGTTTACTATGTTTTAGTAACCGTCTTTGTAACTTCTTTGACACTGGGAAGAATACCGCTTAACTTTGTTCCCTTCAAAAATTTTACTTTTTTTTGGTCGTTTTTTTGGTTCTTTGTTTTTATTGATTCTATTCCGATACCACCAACTAGTATGCGTGATACATCTAACTTTGATTCTAATATTTTATTTATTAATTTATTAGCAGCACCAATGTTGTCGGGCAGGGTCAAGGAGATCATAATCAAATCGGGATCATATTTACTTGCAAAATCTATGACAGAGTCAGAAGGCACAGAAGGTGCAATGTTGGAAACGGAATATCCTTTGCTTCTTAGAAAGGATTCAATTACCATACATCCCAAACTATGATATTCTCCCTCGGGCGTGCATATCAAGATCTTGGGAGATTTTCTGTTCTCTTTAGGATTCCTTGAGACTCTTTCATTGATTATTTTTACTAGAGTATGTGCAGCATTACTACAGATATGCTCAGTTGCTACATTCAATCTACCTGCTTGCCACAATTCCCCCACGTTGTACATCACAGGAGCCAGTAAGCTTTCGTAGAACCTGACGAGCCCAAAAAAATGCAAATATCTTTCAAATATGTCAACCAGAGACCTTATGTCATTTCTCATGAGAAGCTCTAACATTTGCTCTTTCATGGTAAGTTCCATATTTTCTGCATCTGAAGAATGACTGGCAATAAAGGAAATTATGTTTGGGTCTTTTTGATATTCTAATGGAATATCTTCAAGTGTTACTTTACTGGATCTACCAAGATATTTAACAATCTCCTGCCTTACTTTTCCGTTCTTGTTATTCCATATGTTTCTTACAAGATAAGCATATGAATTGCCTTTGATTTTTTTATCTCTGATAAATACCAAACTAAATTTCTTGATCTCCTAATAAAGAACGAATTGAGAAATGAATTTATTTAAGGTTGTTGGCATTTGTAGATCAACAATCATTTTCTGTATAAACATTTCTTGACACTCAAAGACAGTGAATTCGGATCTTATGAAATAAATTGTGTGAGCAGGCGATAACTAAGCCCGCTACTGTAGCACCTATGCAATTACGAATTGTCATGAGATATTCTGGAGGCGACGCAAGAATTGACGTTCCAAAAACTAGGTAGAAATTATCAAGGAGCCAAAACATCAATGTAATCCATCCGATAATTCCTGCTATTATCGATCCTAATCTGGCGCCTTTATGTATAAAGAATATTGAAAAAGCAATACCAAAATACCAAAGGCCAGCCAATACCAGCCAAATGGGCTGAAAGATTTCTATTCTCGCATCCATCAAATAATATGTAAGTCCTATGATTGATAGCGCAATTGTAGAGACCAACAAAATTCGTTTATTCAATCTTGAAGACGTTCGTTCTTTTTTTACTGTTATGTCTTCTTCTGTTTGCTCGTTCCTTGCTATTTGTATCGAGTTTTCAAAGCTCTTTAACTCAATTGAAATGATGTTTGAAATAGAATCGTCTTTTACTACTGCCTCATGTTTGAGACTGTCAATCAGGGGACGTGCAAGTGATGCTTTCACAGGTGTTATGAGATCAATCCAGTAAGATGAAAGTCTTGGTGTTAAAAATGGAATGATGAGAATCTTGATAGATTTTTTAAGAATATCGCCATAACGTCGCATCATATCCAAATAAGTGAGTGTTTCCGGTCCACCTATGTCGAATGTTTTGGAAATTGTTTCATTCGTTTCTATTGATCTTGCCAAGTATTCTATTACGTCATCAACAGCAATGGGTTGACATTTGGTCAGTACCCATTTTGGACATACCATAAATGGTAATCTTTCAACAAGGTATTGTAACATCTGAAAAGATCCTCCACCCTGTCCCAAGATAACAGCTGCTCTAAATATCGTAACAGCGGCATTTGATTTTTTTAGAATTTCACCTACCTCCATTCTACTTTGCATATGTTTAGATAATTCTTGTTCCGGTCCATTTGTTAGGCCCCCAAGGTAAATAACTCTAGTCACACCTGCTTCATTCACTGCTCTAGCAAAATTTTCTGCAGCAACTCTATCGCGCTCAGCGAATTTTTTCCATTCCTTTGATGATCCTTCCATAGAGTGTATAAGATAAAATGCAACATCAATCCCAGTTAGCGCCTTTACTAATTCATTATAGTTCTGAGCATCAGCTTGCACCACTTCCAAATTTTCTCTGTCATCCTGAAAATATCTTGAAATTGAATGTGGTTTTCTTGTCATACATCTTATACTCAAGTTTGTTGTACTAGATGAAACTAATAGCCTTCTAACAAGTCTTTGTCCAATAAATCCACTTGCCCCAGAGACTAGAATCCTAATCTTCTTCTGTTTATTTGAAACGATATTATTGTTAGTATCAATATCCAGCTTGTTCTTTTTTAGGATGTTTTTATCAATCTCATTTATTTGTAGTTTCATCAAAGCTATTTCACTCTATTTCATTATAAGGGAGAAAATTGATAATTTTTCTCTTATCCAATTGTTTTTGCGTCCATAAGCTTCCGAGTTGAGAGCTTTGCACCTGTCATTCTTCCTGCCAGTAATCCAAAGATAGCGCCATAGACGAGATGGAATAGTAATGATGCACCTAATACGAAATAATACAGTCCAGCAAAATGATTTGCTATGGAGTGGGCGTAAGGGTTGGCCTCTGTTATCATCAATGCATCTAACTTGGGTTGAATTCCAAATGATGCTAATGGCGCGAACAATACCGCCCACAAAGATATTCCCAATACTAAACCCAGACGTACCCCATACTTCAAATTGTAAGGAATTAGTTTTTTCCAGAATAATGTCACTTGTCCAAAAATGTTACCAGCAACAGTACCAGTCAATGTATGTAAAGCCATTCCAACATATTGAGCAGTGGACGGTTCGTTAATACCTAATGATAATCCTATCACTGCAAAAAAAGTTCCGCTTGGTGTACCCGACGCAAAGTCTATGACTTCTAGTAACCCCGAAATAATCATAGCCGATATGAGCCCCGCAAATGTGCAATATACTATCAACATTTTTGGTGTACTTTCTATTTTTTGTAATTGCATAAATGAATGCACGCCGCTCTTGTATTTAAACTGATGCTAACTTTTAGGTCTAGTGCTAACTTACTATTATTAAACTGATTTAATATTAAATCAAGATATTCATTGACTTTATTATCTCAGATGAAGGAATCCGATTTAAAATTCTTAAATTCTTCTAAAATAGACTAGTTGTTACTGTTTGTTCCTTAGACAAGAACTTATCCCAGAGTGAACCAAATGTTATTCCCAAGATTCCCCAAAATACGCCTATTGTGATTGCACTCAAGATCCTGAAAGTTTGAATCAAGTCCATGGATATTTCTATTTTGTCTGGATTGGAAGGCATAACAACAAATGCTGTCCCCATAATTGCTGCATACATCAATGGGATAATTATCCTCTTTGTATTCATATTTGTCCTAATCCAAAATACTGCCATGCCTAATGCTGCAAACCCTGAAATCATAATGTAAGCTACATACAATATCTCACGATAGTAAATTGTCTCTG
>Ga0209974_10000112_pt1 | contig 23407 bp, 22 predicted proteins | sample InoplaM3SPM_FD_187592 | JGI IMG/M metagenome (GOLD analysis project Ga0209974, IMG submission 187592) | Arabidopsis thaliana rhizosphere microbial communities from the Joint Genome Institute, USA, that affect carbon cycling - Inoculated... | ecosystem: Host-associated > Plants > Roots >...
AAATACTGAGGAAGCTACTCGACGGACACATTATGTGCGAGCCGATTGTCGATAAGGATGGAAAGGCTGGTTATCGATTTACGGCTACGGGGACATTCGACCGGCTACTTACAGGAGCGAAGGTCGTCAATGACTCGGCCACTTATAGTGGTGGAGGGCACGGGAGTTGAACCCGCGACCCCTACGTTGCGAACGTAGTGCTCTCCCAACTGAGCTAGCCCCCCACCTGATGGGAACGAAGACGCGAGCTCAGGATCCGCAGGGTTGATGCTGCACGTCAGTGTGCAGACAGAGTGCTGCGGTAGAAGAACGGGGAGGAAGAGGCTCGCGTCCCCGTGAGTCCGCATTATACACAACGCGCCCTTCAGTCTCTAGCTTGAAGCCTCCCGGAAACTCCCTTATGAGGGGCTGATCAAGCTTTCGCCCACTGGTTTTCCGTCCTCGATCAGAACCAGCCGGCCTTCAACCTTGAGGCGGCCTTCGGCAAAGAGCTGGACAGCACGAGGATAGATCTTATGCTCTTGCTCTAGAATGCGTGCAGCCAGGATGTCCGGCGTATCGCGATCCAAGACCGGCACCGCAGCTTGAAGTATAATCGGTCCCTCGTCCACCCCTTCCGTCACGAAATGGACGGTGCACCCGGCCAGCTTGCATCCCCATTCGATGGCTTTTCGCTGGACGTCCAAACCGGGAAACGAGGGAAGAAGCGAAGGATGAATGTTCATCATCCGATTGGCAAACGCGTTGACAAGGACCCCGGTCACAATCTTCATATAGCCGGCTAACAGCACGAGTTCGACATCTCGTTTTTCAAGCACCTCCAGGAGGGCGCGATCGTAGGCGTCACGGCCATCGGAACGTCCTGCGAACGGTTTCGGATCAACGAAGATGTCCGGGACACCATGTTTGCGAGCGCGTTCCAGCGCGACCGCGTCCTGCTTGTTGCTGATGACTGCGACGAGGTGTGCGTCAACTTGTTGGGCTTCAATGCCGTCGATGATGGCTTGAAGGTTGGAGCCGCGGCCGGAGGCGAGAACGGCGATCCGAAGAGGAGTCGCTCTCTTAGTCGACATAGTCGACCTCCGGCTCTGAACCTGACCAAGATACAATCTCACCGATTTGCCAGCCTCGTTCCCCCAAGTCTTCGGCTTTACTAAGAACCGGAGTTACCAGATGGGCCGGCACCACGAGAATCAATCCGATGCCCATGTTGAACACCCGAAACATCTCGGCACGGTCAACCTCCCCCACCCGGCTCAGGGCTTGAAAGAGGGGGGGAATAGGCCAGGCCTTTCTGTTGATCCTGGCACGGCTGCCATTCGGCAACACACGCGGCAGATTCTCGGTAATGCCCCCGCCCGTGATGTGGGCAATGCCTTTAATAGGAAATTCCCGCAGCAGGGCGAGAATCTGTTTCGCATAGATTCTCGTCGGCGTGAGTAAGACTTCGCCCAGCGGCCGGTCCAATTCCGGTAGCATCGCACGAAAATCCAACTTGGCCTTGTCGAAGAAGACCCGGCGTGCCAGTGAATAGCCGTTGCTATGCAGACCAGAAGACGCGAAGCCGAGCACGGCATCGCCGGGCGTGATGGTCTTCCCGTCGATGATTTTAGGTTTGTCGACCACTCCGACTGCGAATCCGGCAAGATCATACTCTCCCTCTGCATACATCGAGGGCATCTCCGCCGTTTCGCCGCCGATCAGTGCGCACCCCGCCTGGCGGCAGCCTTCGGCAATCCCAGCTACAACCTGATGCGCTTTATCAACGGCGAGCTTCCCCGTGGCAAAATAGTCCAGGAAGAACAAGGGCTCGGCTCCACTCACGACAATGTCATTGACACACATTGCCACGAGATCGATGCCCACCGTGTCGTGCCGGTCCATCATAAAGGCGATTTTCAGCTTCGTGCCGACGCCATCGGTCCCGGAGACGAGAACAGGGTCTTCATACTGTTGGGCTTGCAGGCGGAAAAGTCCCCCGAATCCTCCCAAGTCTGTCAGCACTTCCGGTCGGAAAGTCGAACGGACAAGCGGCTTGATACGATCGACAAACTCGTCTCCGGCGTCAATGTCCACACCGGCTTCGCGATAGGTGGTCATAGCAGGGCACGCATCTTAGCGGAGCAGTCTTGAAGAGGTCAACGCGATGACGAGCAGAGTGAGTGAGAGCCGCACGCTCAGGCTTCCGGCCGCATTTCCACATCGAGCAGCTTGATCTTTCGATGCAGATGGCTGCGCTCGATCTTGAGATCCTCGGCCGTGCGGGAAATATTCCAATGATGTTCCCGCAATTTTCGCCCGATATACTCCTTTTCAAACGCATTGCGGGCGTCGCGCAACGAGTCAAACGGTTGGGTGAACAAAGGGCTGGCCGCCGTCTGGACCGCAGGAGTTGCAGCAGCAATGGTTCCGGGGGCTTTAACTTGAAGCGTCAGGGTGGCCTGAGCAGCGTCGATCACGTTGCCCGGGACCATGATCATCAGGCGCTCGATCAAATTTCGAAGCTCTCGAATATTGCCCGGCCACTCATATTGTTGAAAGACAGCCATGGCTTCGGGCGTCACCTCTTTTGTCCGTAAGCCCTGCTCCTCGGCGTGTAGCTTCATGAAATGGCGGATGAGCAGCGGAATATCGTCCCGGCGTTCCCGAAGCGGAGGCACGACGATCGGCACAACGTTCAACCGGTAATAGAGGTCTTCCCGGAACGTGCCTTTTTCAATCTCTTTCATGAGATCTTTGTTTGAGGCGGCCAGCACACGGACATCGACCTTTAACAGCTTGGTGCCGCCGACTCGGTTGAATTGTTGTTCCTGAAGCGCACGAAGCACCTTGGCTTGAGTATTCAAACTCATGTCGCCGATCTCATCCAAAAAGAGCGTCCCCCCGTCGGCCTGCTCGAATTGTCCACGTTTCATCGATGTGGCGCCGCTAAACGATCCCTTTTCGTGCCCGAAGAGTTCGCTCTCGATGAGGGTTTCGGGGATCGCGGCGCAATTGACCGCCACGAACGGACGGTCGGCACGAGCGCTCTGAAGGTGAATCGCACGCGCCACCAACTCCTTGCCGGTCCCGTTCTCGCCTCCAACGAGGACGCGGCTGTTGGTCGGCCCCGCCGTATCGATCAATTGACGCAACTGCTGCATGGCGGGAGATTGGCCGACGAGTTCGAATTTCCGCTGCACCTTAGTGCGAAGCGACCGGTTTTCTTCCTCCAGCCGGAATTGCTCTAACGCGTGCTTGACCCGCAGGGTGACGTTTTCCAGGGACAGCGGTTTCTCGATATAGTCATAGGCTCCCAGCTTGATCGCTTTGACCGCCGTTTCGATGGAGCCATGGCCGGACATCACCATGACCTGCGCGGTCGGCACGAGTTCTTTGACGCGACGTAAGGTCTCCAGGCCGTCCATTTCAGGCATCCAAATGTCCAGCAGCATGAGATCGGGGGGATCGACCGTATAGACCTTCAGTGCTTCGACGCCGCTCTTGGCCACAGCAACCTCATAGCCCTCGTCCTGGAGAATACTACCCAGCGATGACACGATCGCTTCCTCATCATCGACAACCAAGATCGACGCTGACATAGGCTTGAGACGCCTCCCCTACACCGGCAATTCAAAGGTAAATACCGCGCCGCGCGGCTGATTGTTGCCGGCCGAAATGTGGCCGTCATGATCCGTAATGATGCGGCGGACAATCGCCAGCCCCAAGCCGGTTCCTGTTTTCTTCCTGGTGAAATAGGGCACAAACAGCTTCTCCTGATCCTCGATCGCGATGCCGCTGCCTTCATCGGCAATAGACACCACGGCTCGACGCCGTTTGGTGTCATATTGAGTCGTGATCCAGACCCGGCCCTTTTGATTCATGGCCTGAATGGCATTGTCGAGCAAATTGACCAGCACACGCTTGATCTGCTCCCAATCAAACTTCAAGTGCGGCAAGTCCTCATCGAGATGCGCGATCAACTCGATGTCTTTATGACCTCCCCGATACAAGGAGATCACCTCGTTGATCACGTTGTGCAATGACTGCAGCACCAACTGGGGAGCTGGTAATCTGGCGAACTTCGAGAACTCATCGACCATGTGCTTGAGACTCGCGACCTCATTCACGATGACATTGGTCGATTCGTCAAATACTCGATCGAAGTCCGGGGCTTTCTCCATGAATTTCTTCCGCATTCGCTGGGCGGACAGCTGAATGGGTGTAAGAGGATTCTTGATTTCATGCGCGACCCGGCGCGCGACTTCCTGCCATGCCGCGACCTTCTGTGCCTTGAGGAGCTCGGTCAAGTCTTCAAACACCAGGACCACGCCGAGATCCTGTCCCTGTTCATCTTTCATTCTGGACGCGTGCAGCGCCACGGTAAGGAACTTTCCCTCGACTTCAATCGTGCCGTCGAGCGTCAGATCATCACGCTGATCCTGAAGCATGCGATCGTAAATTGTCTGAAACAACGTCAGGCCGAACTCCTTAAAGGCTTCATTAGCCGGACGTCCTTGGACACGGCCCGCGGACAGGCCGAGAATCCGTTCGCCGGAGGGATTGAAATTGGTGACCACCCCGTTCTTGTCGATCGAGAGCAGGCCGGCGGCAATCGTGTCGACTACGGTTTCGATGTAGGCGCGGCGGCGGTCTAACTCGAGATTGGTCCGGCGTAAGGACAGGTTGGCGGATTCGATGGTCGACTTGCTGCTTTGTAAGTCGGCCGTCATGCGGTTGAACGAATCGATGAGCGTCCCGATCTCATCGGTCGCTTTGGCGTCGATGCGCACCGAGAGATCGCCCTGGGCGATCGCATCCGTGGCTTCCGCCAATCGCTGGATCGGAACCGTGATGCTGCGCGCCACATAGAACCCGAACCATGAGGCTCCAAACAGAATCAACACTGTAATCACAGCGACGAACAAATAGGCGCCGGCTTTGATGGGGTTTTTCATCGCCTTGATCTGCTTATACTCTTCATACTGCCGGCCGATCCCGTCCATTTTGGCCAACAGCGATTCGGGCACGTAGGCATCGACTACTACCACCCCCCCGACTTCGTTTCCCCGTCCGCTTGCGGCCACCGGCGCCGCGGCCCGGACCAGCCTGCCGGTCGCGGCCTCCTGAACGGTGTTTGTTTCCTGCTTCCCATTGATTGCCTGTAGGACGAGTTGGCCGATCGGCAAATCGAGCACGCCCAGGGGCACCTCCGCATCGAGCGACTTCGTCAGCGTTTCCATCTTGGCGGAGTACACTTCGATACCGGCTACACCGAATTCCACCCGCTTGCGCGCCATGGCCGCGACCAAGAGATCGCGCTGTTCGGGCAGCAACATATCTTCCCTGAAAATTTCGTGGCTGATGGCACGGGCGCTGTTCACGGCAAGCGTAATGTGCCCGGCATGCTGCATCTTGGCGACTTCGTAGGAGTCACGCATGACATGGTCGATTTGATCGCTGAACCAGACGTCCACCGCCTTGTTCACGAGGCCGCTGGCCACAAACGCCAAGAGGACCGTCGGGATGAGCGAAAATCCGATAAAGGCGGCCACAAGCTTCGTGCGAAAGCCAGAACCAAACAACCGATGACGCCGTTCGAAGTAGGCCTTGATGACATTTCGGGAGAGGAGGAGCAAGAGCACCACGAAGCCGATCAGATCGAGGTTGATCAGCAGGAGTACAAGGGCATAGCTGGTGGTCGGGAAAAAGGAATCCGGATCTTCGCCGCCCGGCACCACGACCTGTCCGTAATAGAAGGTCAGCGCCAGACAAGGAATGAGGAACAACAGCAGAATCCAGACCGGCCGCAAATGACGCTTATGACGTTCCGGCTCTGGAAGGAGAAGTGTGTTATCAGAAGTCGATCCGCCGCGCGGCTGGTCCGGCGACGCCCGGCGCTCGGGACCGGTCCAGACTGGCGTCACAATGCTTTTCCGCTGTTCAGTCACCCCGGGAGCCCCCTCCGTGGCGCGATCGCAAGATGGGCAAGAGCACTCACTATAGCGGAAATAGAGGCCAGGCTCAAAAGGCTTCCGTGAGGAGCAGGAGTGCGGGACAAGCAGGTTTACTTCGAAGTCAAACTGACATACTTCATGCGTAGGGCGTAGAGCATATCCCGCAAGACCGTTTGTTCTTCGGGCGAGAGATTCCCCTTCGTCTTGGTATCCAGGACCGAGAGCAGATCAATGATCTCTTTCGCCTGGGGCAAATTGACCGGCATGGCGGGCTGCTGCGGATCCAATTGCTCTCCCATGAGCATGAGGGACGAGCTTCCCAGCGAGATCACGAAGGAAGAGAAGGTGACGGGCACCCCGCTGCCGGTTTCAGTGCCTGGTGTCGGAGAAGAGTGGGCTTCTTGCGCAGCCGCGGAGGGCGGAGCCGGTTGTTCGGAACTAGCGCCGCTGCCTCGACGATCCCGAATGACGAACCCTTCCTCTTTCTCGCCTGCCACGCCCTGCCTCCACGAAAGATTTTCGAGCCTACCATAGGCCTTGAAGCCACGCAACTCGTTGAAGCCCGTGAGGAACGGGGTATAATAGCGCCATCGCCAACAACAGGGAGCCCAGGCTGTTGTCCGAGGGATTTCAGAAATTAATGGAACTGATGGCGGCGTTGCGTGCGCCAAACGGCTGCCCATGGGACCGGAAACAGACGCATGAGTCGCTGAAGCCTTACCTGCTCGAAGAAACTTACGAGGCCCTTGAAACCATCGATCGGGGCGATCACAAAAAGCTTGCTGAAGAACTGGGCGACGTCCTGCTTCAGGTGCTCTTTCACAGCCAAATTGCGGCGGAGTCCGGCACGTTTACCATCGACGATGTGCTGACCCAATTGGCTGACAAGCTTGTGAGGCGGCATCCCCATGTCTTCCCTAACGGGGCCGGCGATCCTACTCCAACTAATGCCGAACAGGTTCTCGCCAAATGGGAGGACATCAAACGCGCGGAGCGTCAGGCTGAAGGCCGTCCGGCATCGGCGATCGACGGAGTACCACAGACCCTCCCGGCGCTCTTGCGGGCGTATCAAGTCCAAGCACGGGCGTCTCGGGTCGGGTTCGATTGGAGTCACGACCAAGCGGGCTTCGATCAGGTGTTGACCAAGATCGAGGAGGAGATTCGCGAACTCCGAGCGGCCTTGCGGCCGCCGCCGGAGGAAGGGGGCACGGGCACCAGACAACGGGAGATCACTGCAGAGTTCGGAGATGTCCTGTTTTCGCTCGTCAATCTTTCCCGCTTCGTCAAAGTAAATCCGGAGGATGCGCTGCGCCAGGCGGTGAATCGTTTTGCTGAACGATTTCACTATATCGAACGGCAAGCGGCTCAAGCAGGTCGCGGTATCACCGACCTGTCATCCGACGAGATGAACCGTTGGTGGGAAGAAGCGAAACGGGAGGAGTCGCAGCACGACGCGAGGCGGTAATGGCACAAGACGAAGGTCCTTATCAGGAAGGCAAGCGTGCCGGTCTGCATCCGCTGGTCGTCGTCTTTGGCGTCCTGATCGGGCTCTGGCTGTTTGTCGCCCTTATCGTCCCGAGTTCGCGGAACAAGCAGGCCACTGGGACGGAAGGCCCTGCCGGTCCGGGCGTTGAGGATCCCGAGGCAGCTCCAGTGATCTTCAAGGTCCAGGCGACGGTTCCGGATATGAATGCCGTAAGCCTGGTCGTGCCGCCGCAGGCAACAGAAAGCCAGGTCGTGGGATTGCTGAAACGGCTGAAAAAAGAACGCTTGGCCGGGACACTCACGGACTTGATTCCCGCAACGACTCCCGGTCACAAGCTGGGTGACCATGCCGTCGCGGACATCTATGTGCTTTCGGATCCGACCTACGCCGAGGCAGATGTCATTAGGACACTCTCTCGGGGCGCCCACGCCCCCGGCGGCCTCTATCCCGATCGCGTCCCCTTCGAAGTGGCCATGGAAGAAATCCGCGGGCACTATCGCATCGACCTCAACGATACCGGCGCACCGGATGCCGGATCAATCGGGTTTGCAGACGAGTCCGGGGTTCACTCCAAGCATTTCAGAAAAATCTTTTAGACCGTTCCTCTGGGTGCGCGAGAGCGCGGCACTGCCTTACCCCGGCAGCGTTCTAGATTTTGGCCCGCTCCTTGATTTCGATACGCACGGCCTCACCGTGCTGGTCGATCCAGGATTCAAGGCGGGGAAATAAATGCGCGAGCGGGCCAGCAAAGGGGGCAACGACCACATCGGCACGCCCCGACAGCAGGCCGTCCTGGTCTGCGATCCGTAACTTCTCGTCGGCTATCTTACGGGTGAGGAGCTGCGACACGAGCAGCTGTTGCCCAGGCGAGCCGCTGACAGAGCCGAGAATTTTGTCTCTCAGCACATCGAGTTCTTCCGCAATGGCGACCTTCACGCGCACGGCATGGGGCATCGGCCATTGGGGCCGCTGGATGGAATAATCGTACGAAAATACTGGTTCGCGCGGTTCACGAAAAGGACCGGCCACTCCAAGAATTTTCAGGGCATTTGTCGTCGCCATTGCACCTATCCTTTAGGGACGTTCTCCCGAGAGGTATCGCATGACTTTGTCTGCCGCGACCGCCCCATCCCGGACACAATCGGGAATGCCGACGCCGCGATAAGCCGAGCCCGTGAGGAATACCCCGCCGTATCGGCTCAATGCAACCTCCGCTTGCGCGAGACGTTCCAGGTGCCCGAGGCGATATTGAGGCATCGCGTTCATCCAACGATTCACTTCCGTGTAGGTCGGTTCTTCCGCGATGCCACAGATCTCTCTCAGTTCCGTTTTAACGCGCGCGATGAGCGCCGGATCCTCAAGCGCGAGAATGGATTCCCGCCCCGCCCCGCCCACATAGCAACGGACCATGAGCTGGTCCGGTGGCGCACGATGCGGCCACTTGAGCGACGTCCAGGTGGCGGCGATGAGGTCCCGCTTCTCAAGGCGCGGGACAACAAACCCAAACCCTTGCACGGCTCCGCCAATGACGGAGGCCGGATAGGCGAGTGCGATCGTCGCAGTTGACGCATAAGAGATCATCTCAAGGAGGCCCGCCGCGATCGGCGTCAGCGGCCGCAATAGATCGGCCGCTACATAGGCCGGTGTCGCCAGCACGAGACTATCCGCTGAAAGGGCCGACCTGTCTTGTAGCACCATGTCATAAGTCCAACGCCCGGCTTGATTGGAACGCACTCGTAAGGCCTCGACGGTCATGCCGCTTCTCAGCAGGACGCCATGATCGCTCAACCGGCGCACCAGCGCCGTCACCAACTCTTGGAGCCCACGCTTAAGCGTGACGAACATCGTCCGCTTGGCCTCAGTACGCCCGGCTCCATTCCGCCTTGCACGCACGCGCATCATCCCACGCAGGACACTTCCATGTTCCTGCTCCAGCTCGACAAAGCGTGGAAACGTCGCGCGGACACTCAATTCTTCGGCGTCACCGGCGTAAATGCCTGCCATCAACGGTTCCATCATGCGTTCGAACGCCTGCTGTCCGAATCGCCGACGGGCAAACGAGGCGAGCGATTCATCAACCGAAGACCGCTTGGCAGGCAGGACCAGGTCCATTCCCATTCGGGCGAAGCCTCCGAACGACAACAAGCCGCTTTTCAGGAACGGTCGGATTTGTCCAGGCGCAATGGCGATGAGGCCTTCGGGCAATTCTCGGAGTCGGCCGCCGAGATAGACAAACGCCTTCTTGCCGGTTTCATTCGTATTGATGAGTTGATCGTTCAGACCGAGCTTGTCGACAAGCTGCAACCCGGCGGGTTTGCTGGACAGAAAAGAATCGGGGCCGGCTTCGGTGACGAGGTCGCCGATCGTGTGGGTGACGATCTTCCCTCCCCACGCTGCACCGCTTTCCAGCACCGTACAACGAATCGCCACTCCCTTTGCCTCGGCCTGCTCCATGAGCGCATGGGCCGTCGCCAGGCCTGCTATGCCTCCACCGATAATCGCGACAGACGAGGGATTCTTCACGAGGGAATGGCTAATGAACTTTCATGGGCGGCGACGACCTCCGCGAGCGTTTCGATCAAGGCGGGACTATCGTTCAACATGGCGATGCGCTCAAGCTGAACGCCGCTTCGCGCCGCCGATTGCTTCAATTCTATATCGATATCGTACAGCGTTTCGACGTGATCGCACAGAAAACCGATCGGGGCGACGAGCACATGTCGCCGTCCCGCGCGAGCCAACTCTTCAACCGTCGCCTCAACGGTGGGCCCAAGCCAGGGCTCGCCTGACCGTCCCTGGCTTTGGTAGGCAAACGCAGTGGTTTGTTTGCCCAATAGAGCGGTCACCGCTGCGACAGTGCCCTTCACCTCATCCGGATACGGATCGTTCATGATTACGATCCGTTCCGGCAGGCTATGGGCAGTGAAGAGCACTGTCACGTCGGCCCGTGCCGTTGAAGAGAACTTGCGAAGCCCCTCTTGGACGTTCGCCGCGATGGCGGCGATCAGCCGTGGGTGCCGGTTCCAGCTTCCGACATAACTCACTGAGCGATGATCACTCAAGTCGGCCTGGGCCTCCTCCAGCTTCCGGCGGTATGCACCTGTGCTTAACGACGACTGCTGCGGGGCCATACACAATCCGATGATATGGTCGGGTTCGTCCTTCATCAACCGGGCGTAGGTCTCTTTGATGAACGGGTGCCAATGCCGCAGGCCAACGTAGACCCGATATTGGGCACGGCCGGACTCGTTCAACCGCCGTTCGAGCTTCGTGGCCACGTTCATCGTGATGCCGACTGCGGGTGACTTTCCGCCGGTCGCCCGGTAGCGCTCACGTATTTCAGCCACGAGCTCCGGCGAAGTGGGACGACCGCCGCGCACGTCGAGGAGGAATGGTTCGACGTTCTCCAGACAATCAGGACCTCCCATGGCCATCAACAGCACTGCGAGTGGCTTCGGCATTCGGACGATCAATCCTTTCGCGTCAATTCTCTAGCAGGCGGCGGGACTCCTTGTACAAGCCCCGGAGCGGCCGCGCCGCTATCTCATGCTCAGTTTGTGGATCATGTTGATGGCGGCCTCGACATGTTCGACCGGCGTCGTCGGCAGGATACCGTGCCCGAGATTGAACACATGTCCGTTGCGGCCTCCGGCGCGGCGCAGGATGTCCTCGACGCGACGCTCGATTTCATGGAGCGGTGCGTAGAGCGCAACCGGATCGAGGTTCCCCTGGACCGCGCGATCATGCCCGATCACGGCCCACGCCTCATCAATGTGCATGCGCCAATCCACCCCAATGACATCTCCGCCGGCCTCACGCATCTGCCGCAAAATCGCCGTCGTGCCGGTCCCGAAGTGGATCATGGGTACGCCTTCACGTTCCAATGCGGTAAAAATCAGCTGCACATGCGGTTTGACGTACTCGGCATAATCACCGGCCGAGAGACAGCCGACCCAGCTATCGAACAGTTGAATGGCTTGAGCTCCTGCCCTGATCTGCCGCCTAAGATAGCCCGTGACAACCCTGGCCAGCTTATCCATCAACTGGTGCCAGACGTCCGGTTCACGGTACATCAGGCTTTTCGTCAGGACGTAGTTCCGGGATCCGCCCCCTTCGATTGCGTAGCTGGCAAGCGTGAACGGCGCTCCGGCAAATCCGATGAGTGGGACCCGGCCGTTCAACGCCTTACGCGCCTGTCTCACGGCCTCGGCTACATATTCTAATTCAGTTCCGTCAATGGCTTTCAGGCGGTCTACATCGGCGCGCGCCCGAACCGGATTATGGATGACCGGTCCCTCGCCCTCGGCAAATTCTAGGTGTAATCCCATCGCCTCTAAGGGCAGGAGAATGTCGGCAAAGATAATTGCAGCGTCCAGCGGAAAGCGGTCGATCGGTTGAAGGGTGACTTGTGCCGCCAACTCCGGGGTTTTGCAAAGAGAGAGCATGGAGTGTTTGGCACGAAGCGAGCGGTATTCGGCCATGTAACGACCGGCCTGCCGCATGAACCAGACGGGCGTACAGTCGACCGGCTCCCGCCTGCAGGCTTTCAGAAAGCGATCATTCATACGTGCGGCATTCTAGCAGGATGGAATTAAACTCTCTATTGATGCCTGATGGAATTTGCGTTCACAAGGTAAGAGTCCCCTAAAAACAGACTAATGCTGAAGAGCAAGAGTGGTCAGTTTTCGCCACCTTCGGCCCACCAATTTCGTGATTTTACGCTTGAGTAGACACAGCGGAACTATCCGGTACAATTAAAGAATCCAACGGGGCCTACTATTTGGAGAAATTTGATGTATAATGCAGTCCCGTCGTCCAAGGGTGGTAATGGAGTTTTGATAGCGCCTTGGATTGTGTAACCCGCCTCGTGAAACACCTTCACGTGCCGAGGCCTTACTGAGATTCAGAACCCTGTGTGTGCCTGGCACAATGCGCCGGGATTGATTGGAGGTAATCCGAATGTCCGATGTGCGAACTCTTCAACCGACCAAGGCGCAAGACCTTTGGTTTACGATTTTGCGATGGTTCGATTCCTGGGCCGGCCTTGAGTATATGAAAACGGACGGCGTCCCGAAAATGGACTGGCTGCGGTGCATTCCCATTATTGCCGTTCATGCCATGTGCCTGGGCGTCATCTGGGTAGGAACCAGCTGGACGGCAGTGGCGGTCGCGGTCGCGTTTTATTTCGTCAGAATGTTTGCCATTACGGGGTGGTATCACCGGTATTTCTCACACCGCACGTTCAAGACTTCCCGTGCTGTGCAGTTTGCATTCGCCGTGCTCGGCGGAACCTGTGCGCAGAGGGGTCCCCTCTGGTGGGCCGGCCATCATCGCCATCACCATATCGCCTCAGATTCTGCGAATGATGTGCACTCGCCCCGTCAAGGAGGCTTTCTGTGGTCACATATCGGATGGTTTACCTCGCAAACGCACTTTGCCCCGCGGTTAAAAGGCATCGCCGACTTTGCGAAGTATCCAGAACTGCGCTTTCTGGACCGGTTTGACATCCTCGTTCCCACAGTCGCCGGTTTCGCGATGTTCGGGTTAGGAAAAGTATTGGAGATGTATGCCCCCCAACTCGGAACGAATGGACCGCAAATGCTCATTTGGGGGTTCTTCATTTCGACCGTTGCCCTCATACACGGCACATGCACGATTAATTCCCTGTCTCATGTGTACGGGTCGCAGCGCTATGAGACAGGCGACGACAGCCGCAACAATTTTTTCCTCGCGTTGATCACGATGGGCGAAGGCTGGCACAACAATCACCATTTCTATCCTGCTTCGACACGGCAGGGATTCTATTGGTGGGAAATCGACATGACCTATTACTGCCTGAAGCTCATGGAGTGGTTAGGGCTTGTGTGGGATGTTCGAGGTGTGCCTGTCTACGTGCGAGAGCAGAAGCGAAAAGAGGAGACAATCGGGGTCCCCCTCACCGCAGTAGAGAGTTAGACGGTCTGAGGCCTACGTCCAATCCGACTCTTGCCGCTTGGGCCGCTCGACGGCCTGTGCGGCCAATCTCGCTCGAATCTGCCGGCTTTGCTGATCAATGATTTCCCAGTCACTGGTCGGCACTAGCCAGGCATCCTCCGAGTCCAATTCAAATCGATAATGATTGGATTGCATGGAAAACCATTCCACGTACGGATGCGGAACCAGGTTCGGGTGGGGATCGAATGAAATGAGGTTGACGGTTCCGATCTGTGGATTCTCAATATCGCCGATCACCTGACCCGCTAACTCATCCTCCTCGAAACGGGTGTTCCGAAACTGGATGACCTGGCCGGCAATGTCGGGCTTGAAATCCCCTCGCAGATAGAGATCGACCGGCCCAACGGCAGCGAACACAATACGGCCCACAACGGTCCCTGGAACCCGATTATCCAGAAACCCTTCCTGTACCCACCGCCCATTCCCGAACTTCTGAGCCATCAAAACTCGCTACGCCGGTTCAACGACTCCGGCGGCATCTTGCGGGCTTGATGCAAAGGCTCCGATCAGCACCGCGATCAAAATTAAGCCGCTTCCGATCCATCCCTGGAGATCAAGTGTTTCTCCGAGAAAATACCATGAGAGCCAGGCGGCATACGCGGGCTCGGAAGCAAAAATCAACGCGACTTGCTGGGCCGGAATCAGTTGCTGGGCCCACATCTGGACGGCAAACGCCCCTGTGGCGAAAATGCCAGTGACGGCGAGGCCAGTCATGAGCACCGTTGAGGGCGTAAAGGCATTGGTCGCGGGCTGCTCCCACGCCATCATCGGCAAAAACAGCAGCGTCATCGCGCTCACCTGCCACAAGAGTAACGACGGTGCATCAAAGCGACGGGTATACCGTTCCAGACAGACGATATGCCCGGCAAAGGCAACGGCGCATCCGACCGTCATGACGTCGCCCAGGTTCGCGACAGTACTTGGCTTCACGAGCAGCCACAATCCCACCGTGGCAATCGTCGTAGCGGCAATCACACGGCGATCGAACCGGCGCAACATCAGAGGCACGAGAATGACATACAACGCAGTCAAAAACGCGCTGTTCGAAGCGGTGGTGTAATACAAGCCGACGGTCTGAAGAAGGTATCCGAAAAACAGGAAAACTGTGGCGACCGCTGCCGCAGATAAGATCCCGCCCGCCCGGCGAAGGCCATGTCGCATCAACGCGAACCAGGCCGCGACGAGCAATGTGCCAAGCAGGAAACGCAGGAACAGAAAGGTCAGTGGCGGCATCTGCTCCAAGGCCGCTTTGGTCGCCGGAAACGTAGCCCCCCAAATAAAGGTGGTGAGTAGCAGTGCGAGTCGAGGCATGGAATCTGGAGAAGTGTGGATGTATGAGGGTTCTTAAGGGATGTTCAAACAGACCGCTGATCTCACCCGCCCGACCCGACGCGCCGAGACGCCTCTCTCCGCAAGCAAGGCCGGGATAAGCGCAGAGCCGAAAAGGTACATATCAAGCTTCGCTTGAGCCGCTCGCTTCGATCAAAGGCGAGCGGAAAAGTACTTGGCCTCCAGTGAAATCGGTATGTTGAGGCTCTCAGCGAAGCGAGAACCACGTCGACGGCCTGCTTCAACATCCCGCTAAGGCTTGCACAGGGGGCAGCGGCGTAGGTCCGTCGGTCCAGCTTGTTCCATCGCCGCGAGCGCGCGCTCCTTGTCTGGATAATCGTACCACCCTCCTCCCCAATAATCGGTTGAGGTCTGCGAGGATGGGACTTCAGAGCATCGATCTTTGTGCAATGTCACCCGATCGATGGAATGCGCGACGTGTATCCAATAAATCATGCAGGTGTTGGAAATGGCGGATGGTGATGGGACCGCCCGTCCATCAGGGAAGCAGCTGCCATTCGTCCTTTTCGATAAACACTTTGACACCGGTTTCCAGTTTTTTGACGTCCTCTTTCTCGAAGAGCCGAAAATAGCGCTCGATTCGATCATCGTCATCGATCCGCTCTTCCTGCATCATGCCGTTGTGACCTTTGTATCGTCGAATCAGCACTGCCATCGCACATCCTCCCTCATCATGACTCGGTCCCTTCAGAAAAGTTGAAACTGTCCGCCTAGTCTTTTTGCCGGTCAACAGGCCCCACCTACGAACCATGTGCCTCTCTCTTGAAACGGCACGCGTATCTATGCGCGCTGTCTGAACTCCCTGCAGGAGGCCACCCTAGATGATATTCGGCCGGTTCACGCCTAACCCGGTTACATCCCGCTAGTCTTGGAACCGGGCAGGTGTGTTACAATAAGGCAAACTTTAACGGATGGTCAAGGGCGCTTCCGCCCGGTGATTGTCAGATCTGGCGGGGAACCATATGCCACTTTACGAATACCGATGCGGACGCTGTGAAAAGCACTTCGATGTCACCCAATCCGTCCATGCCCGAGTCGAAGATACGGTCTGTCCCTTCTGCCAGGCCCAGGAGGCGACGCGGCTGCTCTCCTCCTTCATCTCGACCGTCAAGGGCGATCACAAGCCCGGCTTCAAGGAAATGAAGGCCTACGAGATGCACAACAAGCGGGTGTCCAGTTTTTCAAAACTGCCGCCGTTGTTCGGAGCGCGAAGCGCGCCTCCACCAATTCAGGACGTCTTCTCTGATGCCGAATCACAGCCCGAGATTCCTCCGGGAAAAACCGGAAGCTGATTTTGCCGCATGGACTCGTCGACCCTTTCGTTCCGCTTCCGGATTCCCCGCAAATTCCAAGCTGTTTCTGCGTATGAGTCGCTGCTCTTCACCGCAGGACTCGTGCTCGCCTGCGCATTCCCTGTCTTTGTTCAGGCCGAGGTCTCGGGCAATCTCGTGATCGTTGGAAATGGACCCGAACTCACCACCATTGAATCCCTCTCCCGCGCCTTCGAGAAAGCAAACCCTCGGGCATACGTCGATGTGATCTGGGACGATCATTCCAAGCCGGTTGAGATGGTCAAGGCGGGTGATGCCCATATCGCAGTGACCGGATCCGAAGATTCAGGCCTTGCTGCGACACAAATCGCCTGGGACGGTATCGGTATTCTCGTCCACCTCTCGAACTTCACGAAAGAAGTCACGAAACAGCAGGTGGCCGACATGTTTTCCGGCAAGGTCAAGGAATGGTCGGAGCTGGGCGGCCCGGAAACGAAAATTCTGTTGATCGATCGCCCGAAAAATCAGAACATCCGCGACGCGTTCGAGCGCCAACTGGGCATTAATGGGAAAATACCCGATAACGCCAAAGTCATCGCGAAAGACGACAAAGTGATCAAGACCGTTGTCGGTACGCTTCCTCCCATGTCTGCCGTGGCATATATATCGCTGACCCAGGGCCTGTCTGTGGTCACCAGCGGCGTGGCCGTCCGGTTACTGCCTGTTGATCGAGTGGAACCGGAAGTGCCCACTGTCAAAGACGGACGGTATCCGCTTCGTCGTCCCGTCTTGCTCCTGTCAAAGAAGGATCCGAATCCGTTGGTCGAGGCCTTTGGACAATTCGCATTATCGCCGGCCGGGCGACAAATCATCGCCGAATCCTATATTCCGTTCGAGCGGAAGTGATTATTCCAGCCTTATCGTTCAAGGAGGTTTGTATGCAGATCTGGCGATCATCAGTCTACCTCATCGTGTTGGTCGGGCTGTGCTTGCTCTTGGCTCCAGAGTCCCGGGCCGAAGAGCAGAGCCCAAACGACAAGGGGGCCATTGTTGAGGGAGCCGGCTTCACGCTCTACGATATGGAGTCCATCAAGGGTTCAGATGCAGATCGGGTGGAACGCGATCCTATCTGTGATCGTTCGAAACGTCCGAAGATTCATAAAGTGGAACCGGACGAAGCCAAACCTGGCCAAAAGGTGACGATCAAGGGCGAAAACTTCGGGACAAAAGAATGCTTTCACGGCGTCGCATTCAGTGCCGCAGGACCAGCCAAGATCGAGTACAAGTTCGTCAACGACTCGACGATCGAAGCCACGGTGCCTGACGTGAAAGCAGGCATGTCGTTCATCGACGTCGTAGCCGGTGGTGGTAACGCCCGGTCCAAGGGCTTTCTGGTGCAAGCCAGGTAGAAATTGATCGCCTCGAGGGGGCGCGGGTTGCGCTCCCTTGCGAGTTCACCCCTGCGCGTTTTTCCATCCATCCGTGCCGATTAGCCAGCCCTTGCTCCCTCGACATTCTTTTCGAGCTTATGCTAGCTTACGCCTCCTTTGCGCCGTCTTTGGTGTAATGGAGCAGCGCATGGGAACTCCGGAGCCCGAACCCGAGATGTTCAAGAAAATACTCGTGGCCAATCGCGGCGAGATCGCGATGCGGATCATTCGCGCCTGCCGTGAACTCAACATCGCCACTGCCGCCATCTATTCCGAAGCTGATTCGACCGGCATTTACGTTAAGAAAGCCGACGAAGCCTACGTGGTCGGTCCCGGACCAGTGAAAGGGTTCCTGGACGGACGACAAATTGTCGATCTCGCGCGGCGCATCGGAGCCGACGCCATTCACCCCGGCTATGGTTTTCTGTCAGAAAACGCGGAGTTTGCAGAGCGGTGTGATGCGGCTGGCATTACGTTCATCGGCCCGTCGCCGCGCGCGATTACGCTGATGGGCAGTAAGGTCAAGGCTCGTGAGTTGGCCCAATCGGTTGGCGTTCCCGTAGTTCCCGGTACAACAGGAGGCGTGAGCGAGGCATCGGCCGCGCTCGCCTTTGCACGGCAAGTCGGCTATCCGGTGATCATTAAAGCAAGTGCCGGGGGCGGCGGTCGAGGACTCAGGGTCGTGCGGTCGGATGCAGAACTGCATGAAAACATGGAGGTCGCTGCTCGCGAAGCGCAGGCCGCCTTCGGCGACGGCAGTGTCTTTCTCGAGAAATACATCGAACGGCCCCATCATATCGAGTTTCAAATCCTTGCCGACCGGCATGGGCATGTCATTCATCTCGGTGAACGGGATTGTTCCATCCAACGGCGACACCAGAAGCTGATCGAAATCGCGCCATCGTTGATTCTGACGCCTGTGTTGCGCCGCGAGATGGGTGAAGCCGCGATCACCATAGCTCGAGCCGTCAACTATGATAACGCCGGGACCGTCGAATTCCTGCTCGATCAGGAGGGTCGCTACTACTTCATCGAAATGAATCCCCGCCTCCAGGTCGAGCACACGGTGACCGAGCAGATCACGGCGATCGACATCGTGCGTAACCAGATCGCCATTGCGGCCGGCAAGCCCCTCGACATTCGGCAGGAAGAGGTCACGCTGCAGGGCCACGCCATTCAGTGCCGGATCAACGCCGAGGATCCGAAAAACAACTTCATGCCCTGCACGGGTACGGTGACCGCCTACCTATCGCCGGGTGGGATCGGCGTCCGGATCGATGGCGCCGTCTATAAAGACTATACCGTGCCGCCCTACTACGATGCCTTGCTGGCCAAGCTGACCGTCCGCGGCCGAACCTGGGAAGAAACGGTCAGCCGCATGCGGCGATCGCTCGAAGAATACGTATTGCGCGGAGTGAAGACGACTATCCCCTTCATGAAAACCATCATGCAGGACCAGGACTTTCTCGCCGGGCGTTTCGACACTTCTTACCTGGAGACGCATCCCGACCTCTTCATGTACGACGAATTCGAGCAGCCGGAAGATCTGGTGGTGGCAATTTCAGCCGCAATTGCGGCCTATGAAGGGTTATAAGACCGGACGGCGCTCATTCCTCTGAGACGACACCATGGCACCGAAGGGACCTTCCAGGAAAAAGCCGGCGGCAAAGAAGCGTCCGCTTGGCTCATGGGCTACGAAATCCTCCGTCCGGCCGAAGGCTCGTCCGCAGGAATTGGCCATCCACCCGGCTGCGGGTAAACCCATCCTCATCACCGACGTCGCCCTTCGCGATGGGCATCAATCGCTCCTGGCCACCCGCATGAGAACGGAGGATATGCTGCCGATCGCCCAAAAACTGGATGCGGTCGGCTTTTGGTCGTTGGAGGTATGGGGCGGCGCGACATTCGACACCTGCCTCCGGTTTCTCAAAGAAGATCCCTGGGAACGGCTGCGCGCGCTGCGCGCAGCCATGCCTAATACGAAGCTCCAGATGCTCCTGCGAGGACAAAACCTCGTGGGCTATCGCCACTATGCCGATGACGTGCTCGAGCGATTCGTCGAACGCTCGGCGGCCAACGGGATTGACGTCTTTCGCATCTTTGACGCGCTGAACGACGTGCGCAATGTGGACCGGGCGGTCCGTGAAGTGAAGGCCTGTGGCAAGCATGCCGAGGCGGCGCTCAGTTATACGGTGAGCCCTGTCCACAACATCGATCGTTACGTCGACCTCGCCAGGCAATTGGAAGATCTCGGCACCGATACGCTCTGCATCAAAGACATGGCAGGCCTGCTGGCGCCGCTCGACGCCTATCATTTGGTACGCCGCCTGAAAGCCGCCGTCAAAGTTCCCATTCACCTGCACTCTCACTACACCTCCGGCATGGCGTCGATGTCTGCCTTAATGGCGATCCTCGGCGGACTCGACATGCTTGACACGGCCATGTCGCCCCTGGCCGGCGGGACCTCGCACCCGGCAACGGAGTCTATGGTGGCTTCGCTGCAAGGCACCCCCTATGATACAGGCCTGGCACTGGAGTCCTTCCTGCCCATTACCGAGCACTTCCGAACCGTCCGCCGCCGGTACCGCCAATTTGAAAGCGACTTTACTGGAGTTGATGCGGAGATTCTGACCTCGCAGATACCTGGTGGCATGCTGTCCAATCTCGCTGCGCAATTGACCGAACAGAACGCGTTGGACCGCATGAAAGAAGTGCTCGACGAAGTGCCGAGGGTGCGCGAGGACATGGGCTATCCGCCGCTGGTCACCCCGACGAGCCAGATCGTCGGCACTCAGGCCACCCTCAATGTCCTGACAGGCGAGCGCTACAAAGTCATCACGACCGAGACCAAGAACTACTTTCTCGGGCTCTACGGCCGTGCGCCTGGGCAGGTTGATCGGAATATCATGGCCCGTGCGGTTGGAAATGAAGAGCCGATCAAGACGAGACCGGCCGACCGCTTGGACCCCGAGTTGGAAGCGGTCAGGAAGGATCTCCCTGCCTCGGCCCAAAGCATGGAAGATCACCTCTCCTTTGTGCTCTTTCCTGCCATTGCGCGTGACTTTTTCGAGGCGCGGGAAAAGGGTGATCTGATACCGGAACCGCTCGAAGCTGCGGCTCCAAAAGGACCGGCCGTGGCCGGGGAGCTCCACTTGGCGCCTGTTGAATTCAACCTGACCGTGCATGGAGAAACCTACCATGTGAAGGTATCGGGATCCGGGCGCAAGACCGATGGACGTAAACCGTACTACATCCGCGTCAACGACAAACTTGAAGAGGTGTCGCTCGAAGCCATCCAAGAGGTCCTGGCAGGAGTTCCGGAGGCGCAGGAGACCGGCAAAGATGCCAAACCGAAACGCCCGAAGCCGTCCAAACCTGGCGACGTTGCCCCTCCAATGCCCGGACGCGTCGTTAAAGTCCTCGTCGAAAAGGATCAACGTGTCGAGGCCGGCGATCCACTCCTCATCATCGAGGCCATGAAGATGGAAAGCCGCGTGCCGGCGCCGCTCAACGGCAAAGTCGTCGCCATTCTCGTCAGTGAGGGCGAGAATGTGAAGACCGATGAAACCGTCATTCAACTTGAGTAGCGGACCGTGGCGATTTCGTGGCCGGTCGAATGCTGAACAGGGTACGTATCGCTTTTGAGCTCGCTGCGGTCATCGTGATGCCGGCTTGTTCGTCTTCTCTTCCGATTCCACCGTACTTCGAAGCCTTCGAGCGTCTCCCCATCCATACCGTACAGGTCAAAGGCGAGACGATGGCGTATCTCGACCGGGGGCAGGGGCAGGCGGTGATCCTGATCCACGGATTCGGCGGATCCATGTGGCAATGGGAACATCAGCAAATTCCTCTCTCGTCGAAATTCCGGCTCATCACCCCGGACCTCATCGGATCAGGTCTCTCGGCGAAACCTGAGATTGACTACCGTCCCGAGCAAACATTGGATTTTTTCATTGGCTTCATGGATACGCTCAAAATCGAGCGGGCAACGCTGGTCGGCAACTCAATGGGCGCCGGCCTCGCCATCGGCATGGCGCTGGCGTATCCGAACCGCGTGTCCAACCTGATACTGATCGATGGCCTGCCAGCGAATGTAGAGGAGAAGCTCACGAGCCCGTCCATCAAACGGGCGCTCGACAGCAGCGCCCCGACCTGGTTGGTCTCGCTGGGGAATTGGCTGTTTGGCGGCGTGATGATTGAATCCGTGCTAAAGGAGATCGTGCACGACCCGTCCTTGCTCACCCCGGCAGTCATTGAGCGGTCCAACCGCAACCGCCGGCGCCCCGGCCTCATGCGACCCCTCATGACGGTCCGCAACACGCTTCCACTGTGGGAAACCGGTTTCGCCAAACGGATCCCTGATATCGGCCACCGGACCCTCGTCATCTGGGGTGAAGACGATCGTGTCTTTCCTCTCTCGGTTGGAGAAGAATTACAGCGAAGCATCAAAGGGGCTGTGCTGACTCGCATTCCACAGGCTGGGCATATTCCTCAATGGGAGCGCCCTGATCTGGTGAATCGCGCTATGATAGAATTTCTTCGATAAATGAGTATCACGGACAACGGAGGCTGTTCATGACAACGACAGGCATGCGCTTATGGCTTTTAATTCCTTGTGTCAGCGTGCTGATGCTGACCGGCTGCAGCGGCGGACACGACTTCACGTATAAGAGCATCACGGTTGCTGACGGGAGTGCGACAGCCGGCGACGGTCATAGCGTGCTGTTCAAAGGCAGTCCGCTCTCTCTTTCAGGAAATGGCATCAAAGTCGGAGACCAGCTGCGGAGCGTGAAACTCACCCAGCCTGACCTGTCGCTTGTCAACGTGGCCGACACCGGTGGGAAGGGAAAGGTCCGCATCATCAGCGTCGTGCCGTCACTCGACACCAAGGTGTGTGAGCAGCAAACTCATTACCTGAGCGAAAAAAACAAGGGTCTGGACAAGATGGTCGAACTGATCACGGTCAGCATTGATACGCCCTTTGCTCAAAAGCGATTTGCAGAGGAGGCCAAGATCGCCAATGTTACGTTTCTTTCTGATTATCGTAACGGCGACTTCGGGAAGGCCTACGGCCTCTTCTTGAAAGATCCCCACGTTCTGGCTCGTGCCGTCATAGTCGTCGATGCACAGAATACCGTCCGCCATTTGCAGATCACTCCGGAACTCGCTCAATTACCCGACATGGATGAAGCCTTTCAGGTCGCGCGAAAGCTGATTACCGCGAGCTGAGGCGAAGCCGTCGGGCCCGGGTGAAGGCCGGTCCAGCGGCTCGCCCAAGCCCGTTCGTGCCTCAACCTGCACTCGAGGGTCTGGATGGCTCATTACGACCTTCTCGTCATCGGCACCGGACCGGCCGGGCAAAAATCCGCCGTGCAAGCCGCCAAACTCGGCAAGAAAGTCGGCGTGATCGAGCGCCATGAAGTTGTCGGCGGCGTCTGTATCAATACCGGCACCATACCAAGTAAATCGTTGCGTGAAGCCGTGCTCTACCTTTCCGGTTTTCGCCAACGGAATCTGTACGGAGCCGGCTACCGCGTCAAAGCGACGATCACGATCGAGGACCTCGCCTTCCGGACCACCCATGTCATCACGAACGAAGTCGCCATCGTCAGGAATCAGATGGCACGCAATCGTGTCGATATGATCCACGGCAAGGCCAGCTTTGTCGATCCACACCGATTACGGATTCAGCAGACAGCTGGCACGATCGATCACACGGCTGATTTTATTGTCATTGCCGTGGGCACCGAACCTGCCAGACCCGCGGAGGTGCCCTTTGACGACGAGTCGGTGATAGATACGGATGGCCTGCTCAGGCTCAAGCGGATCCCAGATTCCATTGTCATTGTGGGCGGCGGGGTCATCGGCACTGAGTATGCGTCGATTCTCGCCGCCCTGGGCGTCCCGGTGACTCTCATCGACAAACGGCCGCGCCTGCTC
>Ga0209974_10000113_pt1 | contig 23369 bp, 25 predicted proteins | sample InoplaM3SPM_FD_187592 | JGI IMG/M metagenome (GOLD analysis project Ga0209974, IMG submission 187592) | Arabidopsis thaliana rhizosphere microbial communities from the Joint Genome Institute, USA, that affect carbon cycling - Inoculated... | ecosystem: Host-associated > Plants > Roots >...
CAAGGACCACACCGAGGAGTGTACGCATCTTCCTGCTAGTCGTTCGGGCTGCCTTCGGGCCTGGGCTCCAAATAACTTTGATCAGGCATGCCCTTGGCTTCGATCGTGAAGGTACCGGCTTCGAGCGTGAGCCATTTCTTGGGCGTACAACAGGTCCCGTCCTGGAGAACATCCCAAGACCCGCGGCGGATGACTAGTGGACCGGTGGAGAGATCGGCACTGAACTGTCCCGGCTTCCCGATGCCAAACAAATGACGATGCGGCACGCGCGCCTTGATCTCTGTGTCGGTCCAGGACAGAACAATCGCGCCGATATTGTTGAACAACACCTCCGTGCGCGAGACGTTTTCCCCCAATTCAATCTGATTGCGCTTGAAGGCTCCCTCACCGAGTCCCGCCTGTGTCGCCTCCGTGGTCTTAATGAAGGACCCGAATCCCGACCCTTTGATGGTCACGACTTCGTCCAAACCGGCGGACGTCGGCGAGAACGACTCAATGGTGGGAACCACGAGCGTAAAGTTGCCCGCGGTCGTGGACACGGTCCCGCGGTCGGCACAGCACGACCCATCCGCACCGGGCTTGGGAGCGCCACGGGTGACCACCACCGGACCGCTCTTGGCACTGAACGGCACCCACACATCGATCCGGTCGTCATGCCAGCGATAGATCACGGCCGGTGCTCCGCCAATCTCCACACGATTCTGGCCGGTGTTGAAGTCCGTATAGTTATAGGGCGTCGCCCCGCTCTCTGAGTACGCGCCAAAGTGCTCTCCGTGGATTCTCACCAGCGTGCCGATGGGCGCGCTCGCAGGAGAGAGGCCGGTGGCTTTAGGAATCTGGACGGTAAAGGTTCCCAGCGTCCTGTCCTGTCCTCGACGGGATAACACGATGGGTCCTGTTTCCGCATTGACAGGCACATGCACGACGATGGCGCGATCGCTCCACTGCGCAACGGGAGCCTCTTGTCCGCCGATCGTAATGGTATCGCCGGCCGTTCTTTCCTGACCAAATCCCTGCCCGAACAGCACGACTTTCGTGCCGACGGGGCCGGTCAGCGGATCAACCTGCACAGTCGGAATCAGTTTCAGAGAAACGGCGTTGCTGACCGTATGTTGCACCGGCGCGCAGCAAGATCCGTCGGGCAAGGGATCGGAAGAAGCCAAGCGAACCGCAATGTCTCCGGACGTCGCATTGGCCGGCACGTCCACTTCGATTTTGTCGTCCTTCCAGCGTCTTGGCCTGACCACCAAGTTTCCCACGATCACGTCATTGACGCCGAACATGGTATTGGGATCGCGGGGGCCGGCTGTGATACCAAAATGCTCGCCTACAATTTCGACCGCATGGCCAGGTTCGATGGCGGGAGGGTGAATGGAAAGAATCTTCGGATAGACAACCGAAAAGGTGCCCGCGGCGAGTTTCTTCTTCCCGATCAGCACCTCAACCGGACCAGTCCGGGCCTTGAACGGCACCTTCACTTCCACCACCTCTGAATCCCAGCGTTGAATCAGCGCAGGCACTCCTCCGAACAACACGCGGTTCACTTGAGCAGACGTGAAGCGACCCAACCCCTTGCCGACGATGGAGACGGTCGCGCCTGGAACGCCGGTCGCAGGCTGTATTTCGAGCGGGGAAGAGGAGGCAGCATCCGTGGCCTGGTGACTGCCCAAGGCCACCAGCAAGACAGTACCGAAGACAATGATCCAACGAGTGAGATGGGTCCTGGTCATCATGTGTTGAAGGCCCTGCGTGGCACGAGAACCCCACGCACGAGTCTGGAGGGTAACCGGGGTACAGCGTGAAGCGAGGGACGACGGACTATAACAAGCGGTTTTTTCGAGTGTCAAGCCGCAGAGGACATGGACACCGGCCTCTAGGGCCTTCAATTTATTCAGGAAACCGCCAGGATAACTTCAATTTCCACAGCGGCGCGACGCGGCAGTTCAGCGGCACCAGTGGCAACGCGCGCATGGCGTCCTGCGTCCCCAAAGATCGCCACGAGCAGATCGGAGGCCCCGTTTAACACCTGCGGCTGCTCGGTGAATCCGTCTGCCGAGGCGACATGACCGACTACTTTCACGACGCGCGTGATACGGTCGAGACTTCCCAGTTCCTGTTTCGCAATGGCGAGAGCATTGAGGATCGCAACCTTGGATGCCTCGATCCCTTCGAGAACGGTCAAGTCACGTCCAAGCTTACCGGCGAATGCCAATTGTCCGTTTCGCATCGGCAGGACGCCCGACAAGAATAACAGATTGCCCGTCCGCACCGCAGGGATGTAACTCGCCACCGGCTTCGGCGCTTCCGGCAGTTCTAATCCAAGGGATTTGAGCTTTTCTTCGTACGTCATCAGGATCAGTGTACTCGGCCTCAATGCTCCGGATGTCAGCCCTCAGATGGTGGTCATCCCGGCCTCAATACATCGAGAAAACTTTCTCCGACAGTTAAGGATTCTCCTTTCAGCGCTTCGACGATGGTTTGACCGAGGTCAGAGGCCGTGGGTCTCACGCCGAAGTTCACGCCTTGAGCCAATTTCGGGCCGGTGATGAGGAGAGGTACCCACTCGCGGGTCGGAACCGCATGAGGCTTGTTTGGATCCCGTCCATGGTCGCCGGTGATGATAAAGAGATCGCCGGGGCGCAATTGATCCAAGAATGCCGGAAGCCTTCTATCGAACTCCTCGATGGCCGCAGCGGAGTTCACGGCGTCCGAACCAATAACGTCGAGTCCGGCAAAAATTAACCCTCGAGGCACTTTATTGAACATGCCGCTGACTTCATCCAGGGCCTGACTCCAGGTGGATGTGGACACCGACCTGGTTAATCCCCTACCACCGAACAAATCACCCACCTTTCCAACCCCGATCAAGATTTGGCTCGCCCGATTCAAGAGGTCCAGCATCGTCTGGCCCGGCGGCTCACCCGCGTAGTCCTTCCGGCCCGGTCCGAATCGGAGCGCCCCGGCAGCTCCGATGAGCGGGTGTGCGACGAGACGCCGCATTCCCCATGCGTCCTTCAGCGCTTTTCTGGATTCTCGAACCCGTTGATACAACACCTCACCGCTCCACACTCTGTCATGCGCGGCCACATGACACGTCTGACGCCCATCCGTCCAGACAATCGGCGCTCCGTCCGAGAGATGGCGTGCACCGAACTCTTTCAGAGCCTCCTCACCGGACGCGACACGTCCGCCCACCACCTTGTGTCCCACTGCTGCTTCCACCGCGGCGATGGCCTCCTTCGAATAGCCGTTGGGAAACGTTCGCCCCTCTTCCTCGGCGAGACATCCGGCAATCTCCCAATAGCCGACCAGTGAATCCACTCCCTTGCTTTTGAATCCCAGACGGCCGAAACAACCAACCGGTTGCGCCATCGATCGGACGCCTTGGATGGTAGTCACATGGCCAAGCCCGAGCGATTCGAGTGTCGGCAGACTGAGTCCGCCCGCGGTCTCGGCCAGGTGAGCCAGCGTGTGGCAGGCGCTATCGCCATAGGTGGAGGCATCGTCCGTGGCTCCGACGCCAAGGCCTTCGACCACCAGCAGAATGACGCGTTTGATCATGGGCGCACTATAACAGATGGGGCTCGAGCCGCAAATCGTCTCATGATTGAAGTCGTCACCAGCGGGGTCACGAGGCTGCTTGCGCGGCGGGAATCATCTCATCAAGAGGTTATCTTTTCTTTCGCGACGGCCAACAGAAAATCGTCCAGCCGCTGCTTTGATGCTCGTTCGACAACCATGAACTCCACGCCCAACTCCCGCCGCGTGGCCCAGCGAACCTTGCCGAGTTCGATGGCGATCGGCGTCGGCTGGGACGACACCGTGATATGCAGGCTAATCGGATCGTCGATGGCCGCATACATGTCGGTATCGATGGCACACCCGCCCCGCGAAAGGTTGAACGTCGTGCCCTGTCCTGGCTTCCCATCCACCACGAACGCCACGGGACATTGGACCTGGTAGCGGACATCCTTACGCAAGGCCATGACTCGTCACCTGGTCACTCGTGCTGCCGACCATTCATTGAGAATGGTCAGGCTCGCGCTCGTGCCGATGCGGTCGGCTCCGGCTTCCAGAAGCTCCCTGGTCATGTTCCAGTCGCGAATGCCACCGGATGCCTTGACTTTGGCCTTGCCCTGCACGGCCGCGACCATCAGTTTGATATCGGACACGGTCGCCCCTCTCGCGCCAAAACCGGTCGAGGTTTTCACATAATCGACGCCGGCTTCCACCGCCAGCCGACAAGCGGTCATTTTCTCTTGATCGCTGAGATAACATGTTTCGATGATGACCTTGTGCTCAGCCTGGGGAGTCGCCAGCACCACCTCGGCGATGTCTTGCCGGACGGCGTCATGATCGCCGGATTTCAAGCGACTGACATTGATCACCATGTCCAACACGGATGCGCCCTGCCGCACTCCTTCCAACGCCTCGGCGACCTTCGTACCGGTTGCATGTCCGCCCAACGGAAATCCGATGGGGATACCCACCCGGACCGGTGAGCCAGCAACGGCAGCCACCGCTTCGGCCGCATAGCAGGGTGGAATGAAAATGACTCGAAAACCGTGCTCGTTTGCCTCGCGGCAGAGACGCAAAACATCGGCTCGTGTCGCCTCAGGCCGCAAAATGGTGTGATCGATCAACGCAGGAAGATCCCAATCACTCCGGTCCATTTCGTTCTTAGCTCCTCCCTATCACGACGTTGATGAAAACACTTAACGATTGTATCCGCTCAATAGTCGCCTGTCGAAACACGTCCACGGAGTCATATCTCATGTGCGCGGATGCCCTGCGCGTCTAAACGGTCGCTTCTGATATTTCTCGACCGCCTGATTGTGCTCGGCGAGCGTGGTCGAAAACTGATGTGTCCCGTCATTCCTTGACACGAAAAAGAGCGCTTGCGAATTCGACGGATACAGCGTGGCGCGGATCGATTGGATGCCGGGGTTCGCGATTGGGCCTGGAGGCAGCCCCGAGATCCGGTAGGTATTGTACGGACTCTGGCTCAGCAGATCTTTTTTGTGAATGTTCCCATCATAGTTCGGCAAGCCATAGATGACGGTCGGATCGCTCTGCAACGGAATGTGCTTCTTCAATCGGTTATGGAACACCGCCGAAATCTCTTCCCGTTCTCCATTAGACGCTGACTCTTTTTCGATCACGGATGCCAGCGTGAGCACCTCGTGCTGGCTCATTGTCAACTCCTGCGCCCGTGCGTGAAGATCGGCCGTGTAGACCTGCCGCAGATGCTCCACCATGGTCGAGAGGACGTCTTTGGCTTTGACGCTTTTGGGAAATTTATAGGTGTCGGGATATAGATATCCTTCTAACGTGTCAGCCTGGATGCCGAGCGAAGCGATAAACGTCGGATCCTTCATAAGCCTCAATAGCTCTTCACGATCGACAAGTCCCTGCTGTCCGAAAATGTCGGCAATCTGCATCATTGTCAAGCCTTCGGGAATGAGGACCGGATGGAGCACCACTTGCCCGTTGAGCAGCCGTGCCAGAATCTCGGCAGGCAGCATGCTGGGGTTCAATTCATACTCCCCGGCTTGAATCTTTCGATCTGCCGACCGGAGTCGCCCGATCCACACGAACGCGACACGACTCTTGATCAGTCGTTCCCGTTCGAGCAGCGCCGCGACCTGCTGAAAGCTCGACCGGTCTGGAATCCGGATGATTTGATTGGGAGGGTTGAGGCGGGCAGGAACGGCGGGGCCTTCCGCCCATTTAATGATCTGATACCCGGCTATGCCGAGAACGGCGCCGCCGACCAGCAGAGTGAGAAAAATCGTCCGAAGCTTCATCAATCTTGTCTATCGTCTGGGCGTCAGAGTCAGCGACCGGGTGCTCAGCCGATTCGCGGCTCGCCAGATAACTTTGAAGCAGAATGGCGGCGGCCACGCGATCGACGGTTCCCTTGCGTTTCTTGCGGCTGACGTCAGCGGCGATGAGCAGATCTTCTGCCGCTTTGGTCGTCAACCGCTCATCCCACAGGACAAGCGGGACCGGCAGTCCCTGCTCCAGCCTGGAGGCAAAATCCCGCATGGCAAGGATGGCCGGGCCTTCCCGTCCGTCCAATTGCAGCGGAAATCCGAGAACCACCTGCCCCACCTCATGGGTGGTGACGAGGGAAACAATGTGCGCCACATCACGATCCAGCGTGCGTCGCTCGAAGGTTTCCAGCGGCTGTGCAATCCAGCCCAGTTCATCGCTCAGCGCAACGCCGATTCGCTTGGTCCCATAGTCCAACGCCAGTATCCGTGGTCCAGCCATGATTCTACCGCTGGAGCGCGTGTTCGACCAAGCCAAAGACCTTTTCCAACGAGGCATCGAGCTTTGAAGAGTCTTTTCCGCCGGCTTGGGCCATTTCCGGACGTCCCCCTCCCGTGCCGCCTACCTCTGCGGCCATCACCTTGATCAGATCGCCGGCTTTGATTTTTCCTGTGAGATCTTTCGTCACGACGACGAGCAAGGAGACTTTGTCATCCCCCATTGCCGCTCCCAAGGCAACGACGCCGGTTTTGAGCTTGTTCCGCAGTTGGTCGGCCAGCGCACGCATCCCGTTCATATCGAGGCCATCGGTTCGTTGCACATGCACGGGCACCCCGGCAATAGTTCTTGCCGTGGCGGTGACGCCGGACCCGCTGGCCATTTTGAGCTTCAACTCTTCCAATTCCCGCTCTTTGTCCTTGAGTTGCGCCATGACCTTGCGAGTCTTGGCCACCAACTCGGAGGGCCCCACCTTCAAGAGTTCCGAAAGCTCCCTGACTTCCGTTTCGAGCTTTTTCATCATGGCCATGGCACCGCTGCCCGTCTGGGCTTCGATCCGCCTAACGCCGGCGGCCACGCCGGTCTCTGAGACGATCCTGAACAGCCCGATTTCGCCTGTGTGCCTGCAGTGCGTACCGCCGCACAGCTCCTTACTGAATGATTCAACGGTGACCACGCGCACCTCGTCGCCGTATTTATCGCCGAAGAAGGCCAACGCCCCCTTCGCCACCGCATCTTGAATGCTCATGACCTCGGACCGAACGGTTTCGTTGCTGCGGATCTCTCCGTTGACCACCGTTTCAATCTCGTCAATGTCACGCGAAGACAGCGGCCGGAAATGAGCAAAGTCGAACCGAAGCCGGTTGGGAGCCACCAGCGATCCGAACTGTTTGACGTGTGGACCAAGCAAATCACGCAAGGCGGCATGGACCAAATGGGTGGCCGTGTGGTTTCTCGCCGCATCCTGCCTGGTGGTCCTGTTCACAGAGAGGTGCAGCTGTTCCCCTTCTCGAATGCGCCCGCTGCTGACGGTTCCCTTATGCAGGATGACCGTCGCAACAGGGCGGGTCGTTTCCCTGATATCCAAACGACCTTCCGTCCCCACCAGCACGCCCTGGTCCCCCACTTGCCCGCCGCCTTCCGCATAAAAAGGTGTCACGTCCAACACCACCTCGACCTCATCCCCTTCATGCGCTTCCTTGACGAGGCGATCGCCTTTGAGAATCGCTTGCACGATGCTGTCGGACTCCAACTGTTCGTAACCCACGAACGTCGTGGCACCCACGCGTTTGGCTAAGTCGGCCACGGCCGGCCTGGCTATCTCCTGCTCGAATCCGCTGGTTTTGCGCGCCCGCGTCCGCTGTTCCTCAATCGCCGCATCGAAGCCCGCTTCGTCTACGGTCATGCCTTGCTCCCGGGACGCCTCGGTAATGAGATCCATCGGGAATCCATAGGTATCGTACAACTTGAACACGTCCGCCCCAGGGAGGACGGTACCGCCGGCTGAGCGGGTCCTCGCAATCAGCTCGCTCAAAATCGGTAAGCCCTGATCGAGTGTGGCGATGAAGCGTTCTTCTTCACCCTTCGTCGCCTCGGCCACGGTCGGAGCGGCATTGCGCACCTCGGGATAGGCGTCCCCCATTTGCTGGACGACCGTCCCCGTAAGTTCGTGGAGAAACGGTTCCACGATGCCCAGCAGCCTGCCATGGCGGGCGGCGCGGCGCAAAATACGGCGCAGCACGTAGCCCCGACCTTCATTGGATGGAAGAATGCCGTCCGTCATCAAGAAGGTGATGGCACGCAGATGGTCCGCCACGACACGCATGGAGCGATCGCTCTGCTCCTGTTTGCCGTATTCCCGTCCGGCTCGAGCGGCGATGGCTGACAGCAACGGCAAGAAGAGATCGCTGTCATAGTTGCTGTGAACGCCTTGAGCCACCGCTGCCAGCCGTTCTAATCCCATCCCCGTGTCAATGCTTGGCTTGGGCAACGGATGGAGCGTTCCCGATGCATCTCGATTGAACTGCATGAACACGAGATTCCAAATCTCGATCACCCGGTCCCCTTCGCCATTCGGCCGGTCCTCGCCGGGCACAGCCGGACCTTGATCGAAATGAATCTCAGAGCAGGGCCCGCACGGGCCGGTATCCGCCATTTGCCAGAAGTTGTCTTTCTCTCCGCAACGGATAATGCGTGAAGGGGCAATGCCGACCTTCTTCCATAACCCTTCGGCATCGTCGTCTTCACGAAACACGGTGATCCATAGGCGGGACCTGTCGAGACCCACCGACTTCGTGAGGAATTCCCACCCGAACACGATCGCGTCTTCCTTAAAATAATTCCCGAAGGAGAAATTCCCGAGCATCTCGAAGAACGTATGGTGCCGTCTGGTGTATCCAACATTCTCCAGATCGTTGTGCTTGCCGCCGGCCCGTAGACACTTTTGCGCCGACACGGCCCGGTGATAGCTCCGGGTTTCCTGGCCCAGGAAGACGCGTTTGAATTGATTCATGCCGGCATTCGTGAACAGCAGAGTTGGATCGGCCTGCGGGATGAGAGACGAACTGGGCACGGCCTGGTGGCCATGCTCCTCAAAGTAGCGAATGAAGGCTTGTCTGAGCTCTCGAGCACGCTGCGTCATGACGGCATTCCCTCGGTCTGGGTACAATCCCTTATGATACGCTCAATCGTGTCTTCTGCGAAACCCCGCCGACGTAGGAACCCGGCGACTCGCTGAGGGACAAAGCGGCTACCCTGACGGCCCTGAAGAATCACCGCCCGACGTGCCAAGGCCTCTTCATTCACTTCATGCGTGCCTTTTCTGATCATTTCATCGGCCACCGATTCAGAGAGGCCTCTGGCCAGCAACTCGCTCTTAAGGCGCTCGACCGCCATCGGCCGTCGTGCCAGCGTCGTCTCGATCCAGCGGGCGGCATAAGCCCGATCATCAAGATAGCGAAGCGTGGAGAGACGGCTGAGGATCTGCTTGGCTTGGGCGGATGACGCGCCCTTGCGCGTGAGAAAACGTTCGACCTGTGCCGCGGTTCTATCGGACTGTGCAAGATAGCGCACGGCACACTGGAACCATTGGTCCCCGGACTGCGGAATGCGCCGTTTCACTCTTCCGCCTATTGACGGAGTCCGTTAGACGCCGACCTTGTGGGGACGCTTTTCGTCCCGCTTGTGGTCCTCTTTGGCCGGTGCGAGTGCAGGTTTTTCACCGCCGCGGCCAGGCACGCCCGCCAGGTCCCGAAGCTTGCCTTCAATCTCGCGCGCCAAGGGTTGATTGGTCAGCAAAAAGTCGCGTACCGCATCACGGCCCTGCCCGAGACGTTCGCCGTGGTAGGAGTACCAGGCGCCCGACTTTTCCAACACTTTTTTATCCACGCCGAGATCCACCAGCTCGCCGGCTTTTGAAATGCCCTGCGAAAACAAGATGTCGAACTCCGCCTGCTTGAACGGAGGAGCCATCTTGTTTTTCACCACCTTCACGCGCACTCTGCTGCCGACCACGTCCTGCCCTTCCTTGATCGATTCGATCCGGCGAATGTCCAGCCGTACGGACGAGTAGAACTTGAGCGCATTGCCGCCCGTGGTCGTTTCAGGATTGCCGAACATCACCCCAAGTTTCATCCGAATCTGATTGATGAAGATCACCGTGGTCTGTGATTTTGAAATGGCACCGGTCAGCTTTCGAAGGGCTTGAGACATCAGGCGCGCCTGCAAGCCCATGTGCGCATCGCCCATTTCGCCTTCTATTTCCGCCCGGGGGGTCAAGGCAGCCACCGAATCCACGACAATCACATCGATGGCGCCGCTACGAACCAGCGTCTCAGCAATTTCCAACGCCTGCTCGCCCGTGTCCGGCTGTGAGACCAACAGATCGTCGGCCTGCACGCCCAGTTTTCTTGCGTACGTCAAATCGAGCGCATGCTCCGCATCGATGAACGCGGCGACTCCGCCGGTCTTTTGCACTTCGGCGATCGCATGCAGGGTCAGCGTGGTCTTCCCCGAGGCTTCAGGCCCGAAAATCTCAATCACGCGGCCACGCGGAAATCCGCCGACGCCAAGCGCGATGTCCAAGCCGAGCGATCCCGTAGAAATCGCCGGGATGTCCTCCGGCGCCTCGGCATCGCCGAGCTTCATGATCGCCCCTTTCCCATACTGTTTTTCGATCTGGGATAGAGCCAGATCCAACGCGCGTTTCTTGTCGTCTTTTTCCGCCATGGAAGATCCTCCTCATCTGGGTGAAGCGTGGCGGATTATACCCAAGTTGGCGGAAAGAAACCTAGCAGAGAATGCGAAGGAAAAAAGAAAATGGTGGCAATGCGAGAGGAGAGGTCTACAACACGTTACTCAACGGTTCAGCGGATGGCTTACTGGAAGACTTGGGCACGGCAAACCGGAAGTGAAATTCGTCCTGCCGTGAGTCCTTTGAGGGACCAAACCACCCTTCAGCGGTCACATGGTCATTGGACTTCGACTTCCCTTCCGGATAAAACTTGAATTGCAGCTTATTGGTCTGATCTTGACCAGAATCCGGATTGAGATTGCCGGTGATCTCGAAATGATCCTCAAGCGCCTCCAGCGCTTGGTTCAAGAATGATTGCAGCCATCGCTGACTGAGCGCTTCTTTGAAAGGCTGATTCGGATCAAACCCGCCACTGTCCCCTGCCCAGGCTGTTGTGCAGAGCGTGAAGACGAGCACCGTGATGACCGCCAACCACTTCATGGTGACACTCTATAATCTGAGGTCGAGACAGTCAAGTATGCCTGGCTCAGGCTTTCTCCTACAACGCCCAATCGTGATTTCCTTGACGAAACCGACTTGTCATCATACAGCTGAAGGTATGCCCAAGGCCTCCCTCCAAGAGACAGCGGACCGTAAACCGACGGTCTTGATCGTCGATGATGAAGCCGCGCCTCGGGCGGCTTTGACACAGATTTTGAAGGAAGACTTCAATATCCTGACGGCCAAAGACGGGCGTCATGCGCTTGCGGTGATCAACGATCGCGGAGTCGACCTGATCACCCTGGACCTGAAACTTCCCGACACCTCGGGAGCCGATATCTTAAAGGAAATCAAGCGAACACATCGTGAGATCGAAGTGATTATGGTCACCGCGTATGGTTCGCTTCAATCCGCAATGGATTGTGTGCGTCATGGCGCCGCCGGTTTTCTCCTCAAGCCCTTCAACGCCGGGGAGTTGCTGTCCATCAGCCTGCAGACATCCCAAAAGAAGCAACGGCTCGATATGCTTCGCGAGGCGATGACCACGCAGACAGCCTTGTGGCAATCGGATCCGGGCTGCACGGAGGCCTGGCAGGCACTCATGGCCCGATACGCCGGACAGGTCAAGAGCGGATTGCTCGAAGTATCGAGCCGGGAAGTCACCTCGCCCCTGATCCAACTGGTCTCGGACTTATTGGAGGCGAGGGATCGACACCTGGTCAACCACGGCAATCGTGTGAGCTTCTATGCGACTCTCGTGGGGAATAAGCTGCAGCTGCCGTTGCCTGAGCAGCAATACCTTTCGCTTGGGGCTCTGGCTCATGACTTGGATTTGATCAGCCATGACAGCAGTCCCGTGTTGCACCATGACAGCACCTCGACGCACCATCGTCCGGATCTCGGTGCGCGCATCGGGCGGGCCATCGGCCTGCCATCTGAGGCCGTGCAGATTATCGCCCTCCATCATGAACGGTGGGACGGCACTGGCTATCCCTTCGCGCTCAAAGAGGAGCGGATACCCTACCTGGCTCGCCTCGTCTCGCTGGCCCAAACGTTCGACGAACTCACCGCCGAACGCCCCGGCGGAGTGCCTCTACCCTTTACAGAGGCGCTTGAGGTCATTGAAGCGCAATCCGGGACCGCATTCGATCCTTCCCTTGCAGAAGTCTTCTGTCGTACGATTCGCGAACAGCCACCAAAATAATAGAGTAGATGGTCCCTCCAACGCTTGCTCGTTCACTCTCCCACACCATTGCCCCGGCCCACCCTCACGTCCCATAATCGTGTGTAGACGGATCCGCTCGGCTTCAGCTCGCTTTTCATCAAGGCAATCGCATTGATGTCCAGCGACTCGCAGGTGAACGACCGATCCATCACGCCGCTCTGTGCCAGGAGTTGTCCGACGACCCGCTCACCGGCTTTCACACGCGCCAAGGTCAGGTGCGCGCTCAGTGGGCGGCTGTCAGTGGCCAGATTCAGCGATCCGCAACACGCATCAATCGCACGGTCCAGCACAGCCAAACGCGACGCGTCCTCTCCTCTCTCCCATTGAGCCGAAGGTCCTGCCCACAAGACTCTCGGCTGCTGAGGGCGGGGAAACGCGCCGAGGCGGTTCACGGGAACCACAATGGGACCATGGGCTTTCAACAGTTCCATGATGGCTTCCTTCAGCGGAAGGACCAGCCCTTCGTCGATATCGCCAAGAAATTTCACCGTCACATGGAGCGAGGCCGGCCGAACCCATGAGATGTTCACGTCCCGGGTCAGTGCTTTGGCCAAGCGCTGTTTCAAGTCTGATTGTATGGTGGCGAGAGTCGTTCTTAGCGGCTCCGAAAGTTCTACGGCTAAAAACGTGCGTATCATGCTCTCTTATCTCCCGTGCAGGGGTCTCGAACCGCGAATTCACGAGTTGCCTGCATGTCGAGGCGCTCAGTGCCGGGAGAACGCGGCCGGTGGGGTTTAGGAATGCCCCGCGAGCAACCAACGCCGCAGCAGATCCAGCGCCGCCTGGGAAGAGCGTTGTTTGATCACGGCCCGGTCGCCATGAAATCGATGTTCCTTCACCTGCGACGCGCCGTCGTCTGCATTGAGGCCGATGTAGACCAGTCCGACGGGCTTCGCCGCTGTTCCGCCGCCCGGGCCGGCAATGCCCGTGACACTTAACCCGACGGACACATCGCTGCGCTCTCGCACGCCCTTCGCCATCGCCGACGCGACGTCGGCGCTCACCGCGCCGTGTTGCTCGATCAGTTCCGGACTCACACCCAGCAGTTCGACCTTCGCGCGGTTGCTGTAACAGATCACACCACGGTCCATATAAGTGGAGGACCCGGGAACCTGTGTCAGGCGATGCCCGATCAGCCCACCGGTGCAGGATTCTGCCAGGGCTACGGTCCGGTGTTGCTTCGTGAGCAACTCTCCGACCACCTCCTCCATCGACTTCTGGCCTTCGGCAAAAATCCATTCCTGCAGACGAGCGCGCAACTCGTTGGATACTGCGACGAGGACATCTTCGCGCGCCGTGGCCCGTGGCTTCATGGTGAGAGAGACCAGAACTCCCATTGGCGATGCCAACAGTCCGAGATCGACAGGGACTGCTTTCGGAATGAGTCCCTGTAATTTCGCATCGACATCGGCTTCGGGTATTCCCCATGTGTGAAAGATCAGCCGCCGAATCGACCGGCCGGGGGCTTGCGGCACGTGAGACGCCAAGAGAGGCACAACCGTCTCTTGCAGCATCGCGGCCATTTCACCCGGTACGCCCGGCAGCGAAATCAGCAGGGCGCCGCGCCAGGACAGCCAGAATCCCGGCGCAGATCCGACGGGATTCGGCACAACCGAGGCCCCGGACGGAATCAGTGCCTGTCGCAACTGTCCTTTGTTGGGAACGCGCCCCCACTGAGCCAAGCGGGCCTGCATCCCTTCGAACGCTTCTTTCCGCCTCGCGACCCTGCGTCCGGCCGCCTGTGCGACTGCCTCCCTCGTGCAATCGTCCACTGTCGGCCCGAGCCCGCCGGTCATGATGATGAACCGGGCGCGTCGAACGGCAGTATGGAGGGCTTGGACAATGTCGGTTCGATCGTCTCCCACCACGGACTTGAAACGCACTTCGATGCCGAGCGCGGCCAACTCCTCCGTGATGGACAGCGAATTGCTGTCTGTCCGGCCACCCAGAAGCAACTCCGAGCCGACAGCAATCGTTTCGGCAATGGGCGGTTTGCTGGAGAGAGATGCTCGACGCATGGATATCAGTCCAGAGGCCTATTCACCGGATTGCGCAAACGTGGCCCAGTGTAGGATTCCTCCCGGTAAATCACAGGCAATCGGACGGGAGCAAAAAACGCCGTCGGAGCTGGACGGGTGAGAGTTCCCAACCGGTTATCTAACCTGGGCAAAGTCAACGGGAAAGGTCACCTCGCCGCCGTTGGCTGGAAAAATGGTGATCGAGGTCTGTGCCACGGGGTCGAAATCGCCATACGCGAAGGAGGCGACGACTTTTGCCTTGAAGCGGGGCGGTTCCGGCCAGGCGGCACTGCGGTTGGCTTGGCCATCAAACCGCACGGTAACGGGTTTGATCGTTTTTCCGCCTTGATCGAGCACCATGTAACTGTCGACCGCAAAATTGGGAACGTTTCCGAAGATCGTCGCACTCACCAACATGGTCTTCCCATCCAGGCTCTGGGCAATGTCGGCCTCAGCCGGTTGGACGCCGCGCAGTCCCATGTGTGTGGCCATCACGGAGAGGGCGCCCAACTTCGTGATGAGAAAACCGCTCGGATGCAAGTCATCCGTGGCACCAAACCGGGCATAAAACGTATCAGGAGAACTGTGTTGTTTGGCGGCTTCGGCGCCTCGCGCCAGTGCCGCCTGAATCTGTTCCTGGGATGGATGGGTTTCGATTGCAGAAGCGCCGGTTGCTGTGCCCATGACAAAACATGCTACAGCAGCCCCCGTCGTCGCTCGTATTGCCACCTTCATACGCAAGCCAGTAGCAGATCAGTTTTTGCCTGTCAACGAGCGGCCTACAAGCCTTAGCGACCGTTGACAAAGCAAAAGGCGAAGTGCTAGAGAAATGGCTCTTCACGCCATCTTTTTCGATCAAGACATCACACGGAGGAGTTCATGGCAGCCCCCGAACAACAACCGGCGCAACAGGCGCCAAAACGGCAATACGTCAACTTCGCATTTTACAAACTCGATCCGGCCTGGCGGCGCCTTTCCGAGGATGAGCGGACGAAAGGCAAACAGGAATTCGTTCGCGCCGTGGAAGATTATTCGGGGAAAGTGTTGGTTATTCCGTACACGACTGTCGGCATCCGTGGTGATTGCGACTTCCTGCTGTGGCGCATCAGCTATGAGCTCGAGCTTTTCCAACAAATGAGTTCCAAGATCCTGGCCTCCGGCCTTGGCAAGTACCTTTCGACGCCCTATTCCTACCTCTCCATGACGAAACGGTCGATTTATGTCGACCATCACACCCACGAAGGACAGGAAAGTAAACGCTTGACCGTGGTGCCGGGAAAGGCCAAATACATCTTCGTGTATCCGTTTCTGAAGACCCGTGAATGGTTCCTCCTCACGAAAGCCGCGCGTCAGGGTATGATGGACGAACATATTGAAGTCGGGCACCGCTTTCCATCAGTGAAGCTCAACACCACCTATTCATTCGGTCTGGACGATCAAGAGTGGGTCGTGGCGTTTGAGAGCGACAAACCCGAGGATTTTCTGGATTTGGTGATGGCGCTGCGAGAAACCGAAGGTTCGCGCTATACCCTGCGGGACACACCCATCTTTACGTGTATCCGCGGCAGCCTCAAAGAAACGCTGGATACGCTCGGCGGGTAGCCAGGGCCCGCATGAAGATCGCTGACATGGGGGCCGTCGATCCTGTGATCGACGGCCCACTTCTTTTTGAGCATGTCTGAACGCCGGGACCTACGTGCGGCCCTGCTTTCAATCCTGGTCCCAGGCACGGGCCATGCCCTGCAGGGGCGTTATCTTCAAGCTTTTTCGGCCTGCGTTCTGACTCTTGCACTCATCATCACCAGCTTGGCTCTCGGACATGTATCCGGCCGTGCTGCGGAAGTGTTCTTCTTCATGGTGCTGGCTCTCCCCTGGTGGGCACTCCAAGGCTACGATGCCTATCTCGGACCATCTGAAAGCGGCTCCACGTGGAGACGCACCGTTCGCACCGCTTGGCGGCGCGGGCATGATATCCGGTTCCTCGGTGTGCTCCTGGTCATTAGCGCGCTGAACGATACCTTCATCATTCTCGCGAATCTGGACTACCTCCTTCCTTTTTATTGCACCAAACCAACGGGCTTCCCCGGTTTCTTGACCAAAGCCATCTCTCCTGTCTTGCACCTGGCAGTGGGATACGGCTTTATCCGGTGCAGGCGATGGGCCTTTTTTCTCTACCTCGTCTATGCCGCGTACGGCTTCACGAACGGGATGGTGAACCTGACCTGCTTCGGACCCGGACGCATCCGCAATACCTTGCTTGGCGCTGTCGTCCTCTCGACCGTGTACGTGCTCTTCCGCCGGCACATCTTGCTCCAAGAACCTTCATCGTGATCTTCCTAAGACTTGCCAGTCCCTCGCAGTATTCTTGATCTCATCCCCCTAAGGCGCCTGGCAGAAGAGTTGATTAAGACAGAATTTCGCTTGTTAAGAGCATGGTAGGACGGTCCGCGACTTGCGAGGGATGGCATGAGCCTCTCGTTGCGGTCGCTGAAAGCGATAGCGAGCACTGTTCGAAGGTCCATTCGGATGAAGCCCCGGATGGAGCAAGTTGCGGAGCTAAGCAGCGAGAGGATCATGACGTTCTGCCCCTCGCCGGAGCGACCCGTCCACCATCCTCTTAATCGCCCGAAGCGCCCACCCATCCTGCTTTGACAGCTTCGAGACCCCTATGATACCTGTAGAGCAAACAGCCAGACACATAGATCCCATGTCCGATAACGACGCCCTCTACGCCATACGTCATCCCGACGGGTCGGTCAGTCTCTATATCGACGAGGAGTATGCGGCTGAGCGAGGCGTGGATCCTGCGACGCTGACCCGGGTCGAGATCCCGCGAGAGCTGTTTACGAGCGGGACCGTGCAGCAAGTGCGCGAATATGTGGCAGTCTACCTCGAAGCTCAAAAAACCGGAACGGCTTAACTGGAACTACTTTTTATGGCAACCCTGACTGCTCCCAGCCCCTCCCCCCTCACTCCGGAATTGATCGAATCCGTCATCAGTGGCCTGCCGATTCAAGGCCGGATCATGCTGCGCCTCATCCTGCTTCAGCATTTCGACGTGACCGACGAAGAGATTCAGTACATGGTGGCGGACCGGCCCGACCCGCGGTGCGTAGCCGGCTCAAAACCGACGCATAACGTCCTGACGCAAGACGCCATTCGATCCGTCACTGAAAAGCGCGATCAATATCTTCGGCATGTGCGGCTTAAACGTGAACGCACCAGGCTCCAGTGTGATTGTTTGGTCAAGCTGATGGCCATCCGCATTGCCATGGCTGAGCGTGCGGCCGTATTACTGTCGACGAAGTTCGGTGTGACAGCGGAAGCGATTGGCGAGCTCAAAGCGCAAGCGCGCACCGCCCTTCCCAAGCCGGCCATCCGTGCTCTGGATCAGCGATGGGACGCGCGTGAGTTGACTGTTGAAGACTACCAGCGTCATCGGCTTGGCATCGATATGCAGACCCATATCCGCCTTGCCGACAAGTATCGAAAGCGGCTCGATCTCGCCGAACGTGAACGCCAGACGGCCGATTTCAGCTCACTGCAAGACCATGAAGTCTGTCATATCTGGGGCCTGCCAGCCGGAAGCCTCGCGGCGCGCAAGGTGAAGTACATGACGCAGTTTCTGCAGGGCCTGCAGGCCGCGTTGCAAAAGAATGCTCCGGCGGCCGGAGCACAGACTGCTCCAATGGACCTGTGGAAGGAAACCTTTGCTGTTCTGGCAACCCGACCGGTTCAGCGCTCTACGTCGATTTACGATGGCCTGGAGCGCACGGAAGCTGAACTGATTGAGAAAGAGACCAGCATGGCATGGGGCAGTCTCAACGAGGATGTTGAAGCCAAGTTCTGGCTGTCGCTGGTGCAGGGTGCCAGTTCCAATGCCGTCCATTCGGAAATCACCCGTAGTCTTTTCGGCCTTCAACGGTTATTTGCCATTCTGAACGACCTGGACACTTCCGCTACAGGCCTCGACGAAGCCTTGCTGTCGCAAGCCACGCCGAAGTCCGTTGAACAGCCGGTCGAACTGCCCAGCCCTGCAGCCGATGAGAAAACGAATGAAATGAAGGAACACGTGCTCAAGAGCATGTTCGGCGAGCAGCATCCCGACTTAACGGGCGGCGGCAAATGGTAGTACGGCTTGCAAAATAAGAATCGTACGCTATAGTTATCCCTAACATGCCGACAGCAGCTTTCACCTTCCAAGGTTTCTATCGGGCCTTCTGCCTCATGCTCGGGTGCGGCATCCTCCTTCAAGGAGCCGCCTTCGCGTCAGGGCTGTTGAATCTCGCTGAGATCATCGCCCATCCCGATCAGTACGATCGGCAGGAAGTCGTGGTATCCGGTCAGGTGACCAACGTCCAACTGGCCACGAATCGCCAAGGCCAGCCTGCGTATGGGTTCCTTCTCAAAGATTCGTCCGGAACCGTGAAGGTCATCGGACTCGGGCAAGTGGAAGTGAAAGAAGGCGACCAGGTGATCGTCGAAGGAGTGTTTTCCCGGCTACGTCAGGCAGGCCGCACGATCATCTATAATGAGATCAAAGCGCTGTCCGTCAAATCGTTGAATAGACTCAACCCCGACCTCGTCGGCTAGCAGGCGGTTGAAAAAGCCTCAGCTTCGTCCCAAGTCCCCGTGCCACCCGGCCTGACACACACAATTCCATTTTTTTCTAAGAGTTTGAATCCGAATCTCGGATTGGCCGGGGTAATTTGAGTACCTTCTTCAAGATCCAATCCTGCAATCGATCAGGCAGCCATTTCACCATGAGCGCCCTGAGCTTCGCATCCGCACCGACCAGATAGCGGGTTCGCGGACGCCGTGCGGTCAAGGCGTGCAGGACGGCCTGAACTACAGCATCAGGCGCAATCGCCCGCCGCGCACTTTCATCCACCTTCTCTCTCAAACGTTGGGCAGTTTCTCCATACAGACGCTTGCCTTCAGGCGGAATAACTGTCTCGAGCGTGAGCGCGGTGCTCAGTGACTTATTCCAAATCGGGGTGGCAATGGCTCCTGGTTCGATGATCGATACCTCGATCCCCCAGGGGTATAATTCCAGTCTCAACGCATCGGTGAGCGCCTCCAACGCAAACTTCGAAGCTGAATACGGTCCCATCATCGGAATGGCGCCCCGCCCTGCGATTGAACCCATATTGACGATACGTCCACGCGCCAGCCGGATCATGGGAAGCAGCGCTTGGGTGACCGCAATCTGTCCGATGACATTGACTTCGAATTGACGGCGCAATTCCGCCAGCGGAATCAGTTCCAACGGACTCGCGATCGCAATGCCGGCGTTGTTCACCAGTCCCGACAGTCCCTCACTACCCACGCGCAGTTCGACGACCTCGGCTGCCTTTTGTATTGATTTCGTGTCGGTCACATCGAGGTAAAGCGGGACAATTGCCGCGCCCCCCTTAGCATGGAGGGCTTCACCAGCCCGCATATCACGTACGCCGGCAAATACGGTCATGCCCTGCTGCGCACACCCGATAGCGCAGGCCGCACCAATACCGGTGGAGGCGCCCGTGATCAAGACGAATCGCGAACCACGCTGCACAGTCATTTCAGATGTCCTTGATTCTCGCGGATTGTAACAGAAAGTTAACACTCGCGACTTTATTCGCGAGAGATTTCTTCACTAAGCCATCTGGATTCATCTACAATGGCGTGACCCGTACAACATTTCCTGAAACCTCAATCATCCGATTTCCCACATGTCAAAAATCGCCGTTATCGATGTCGGTACCAACTCGATCCACATGGTCCTCGCCGAGGTCCTGCCCGATTTCAGTTATAAGATTCTCGACCGGTTCAAAGATATCGCGAGACTTGGGGACGGCGCGTTCGCCACTCAACGTCTGTCAGAGGAGGCGATGGCAAGGGGCCTGAGCGTCATCGGCCGGCTCGCGACGCTGGCAAAAAACAAGGGGTACGATCGGATCATTGCCGTGGCCACCAGCGCCGTCCGCGAAGCGAAGAACGGCGGCGACTTCATCGATCTCGTGAAGGAGCAGACCGGTCTCACCGTCCGCGTCATCAGCGGAACGGAAGAAGCGCGTTTGATCTTCCTGGGCATTAAAAATAGCGTGCCCATGACCGAGCAGGCGTCGCTGGCGGTGGATGTCGGCGGAGGTTCGGTGGAAATCATGGCGGGCAACCGGGATCAATTACTGCACGCCAAGAGTCTCAAACTCGGTGCCATCAGACTCGCCGATCAGTTCCTGAAACGCACGCCGTCCTCCGACAGAATGCTGCGTGAACTGGAAGCGCTGGTGACCGGACAATTGGCCGGGACGCTCGAAAGCTTCAAGACCAAACGATTCGAGACGCTCATTGCGACTTCAGGAATGGCGGCCAACCTCGCGGAGGTGATTCATCAGCGGCGAACGAACCGCCCGTTACCGCAGCTCAACCTGGCCACCGTGTCGCTGAAGGAAGTAAAGGAAATGGAGCAGGTGCTCCGTCAGTCGACGACCAAGGAGCGCCTGGCTATTCCCGGCCTGGATCCCAAACGCGTGGATACGCTGTTTCCGGCCACGCTCGTCCTCCGCCGTCTGATGGAATTGGTCGGACGCGATGAGCTGATCCTCTGCGACAAGGCCATCCGCGAGGGCGTGATTTTCGATTTCATCGTCCGGCACCGCGAGCGGATCAAAGCCGAAGCGGACATCCCAGACCTGCGACGCCGCAATGTGCTGGCTCTGGCGAGACGCTGCCAGGTCCCGGAGGTCCACAGCCTCCACGTCGCGAGTCTCGCCTTGCGGCTCTTCGACCAGACCAAACGGCTGCATAATTTAGGCGAACTCGAACGCGAGTGGCTCGAGTTTGCCGCGATTCTTCATGATATCGGCTACCTGATCAACGAACGGCAGCACCACAAACACACGTACTACCTGATCACCCATAGTGAACTGGGAGGGCTTTCGGCCGAGGAGATCGTCATCGTGGCCAATATCGCGCGGTATCACCGGCGTGCCCTTCCGCACAGCAAACATGACCCCTTCGATGCACTCACTCCCAAGCTACAGCGAACGGTCCGTATCATGTCCGCGTTGCTTCGGATTGCTGACGGCCTGGACCGGACCCACTTCTCAGTCGTCAGGACAGTGGACGTCAAAATAGGCGCAACTATTAAGATAATTGCCTATGTGACGGGCGATGCCGAATTGGAAGCCTGGGCGGCGAAGGGACGGTCAGATCTATTTGAACGGATCTTCCGCCGGCGGGTACAATTCACGTTAAAACATCAAGAGGATGCGGCATGAGTGAACAGCACCCGAATACCCCCACCCCTCCCCATCCGTACCCCGGCAAGTTGATCATTGTCGAGGGCATCGATGGCTCCGGGAAGAGCACCCAGCTGCTGCTGCTCCACAAGTGGCTGGAATCGAAAGGCCATAAAGTCTTTTTCACGGAATGGAACTCGTCCGAATTGGTCAAGGATACGACCAAGCGCGGCAAGAAAAACAAGAGTCTGACTCCGACGACGTTCAGCTTGCTCCATGCCACCGACTTCGCCAGCAGGCTGTACCATGAGATTCTTCCCCCGCTGAAGGCCGGCATGCTCGTCCTGGCTGATCGCTACATGTACACGGCCTTTGCGCGCGATGTGGTCCGTGGCGTGTCCGCCGAATGGGTCCGTAAGCTCTATAGCTTTGCCATCAAACCTGACATGGCCTTCTACTTCAAGGTTCCGATCGAGGTGGCACTCTCGCGCTTGTTGGGCGGAACGCGGGGGCAATTCAAGTATTACGAAGCGGGCATGGACATGAATTTGAGCCAGGATGTCACGGAGAGCTTCCGCATTTTCCAGTCACGTATCCTGGCACAGTACGACAAGATCGTGGATGAATATCAGCTCATCACGATGGATGCGACCAAAGACATCGCCGATCAGCAGGACCATATGCGACGTCTCGTCGACGAAGCGCTGAAAGATTACAAACCCAGACGGGGGACTCATGGGAGACGCTCACTATTTTGGCGACGGTTTGACCTACCTAAATCCGAGTGACCTCAAGGGCAAGCTGATTGCGATCGAAGGCACCGACGGCGTGGGTCGCTCCACGCATATCGAGCTCCTGCAAGAGTGGCTCGAAGTCCAGGGCTATGGAGTCGTCACCACCGGCTGGACCAGATCGAATCTGATGTCAAAGACGATCGAAGTCGCCAAAGAAGGCAACACGATCGATCGATGGTCCTTGAGCCTCCTTTACGCCACGGACTTCGCCGACCGCCTCGAGCATCAGATCATCCCCGCGCTGCGCTCGGGGTTCATTGTCCTTGCCGACCGCTATATTTACACCGCCTTTGCCAGGGATTACGTCCGCAGCAATGACCGGAAATGGATTCGGGACGTGTTCGGCTTCGCGCTGGTCCCGGATCTCGTCTGTTATTTGCGTATCGACGTGGAAACCTTGGCCTTGCGGGTGATCGAAACCAAGGCGATGAATTATTGGGAGTCCGGCATGGACCTACGGCTGGGGAACGATCTGTACGACAGCTTCAAGAAATATCAATCGCTGCTGATTGAGGAATTCGACAAGATGGCGGAGGAGTTCAAATTCGAAGTGGTGGACGCCAGAAAATCGCTCGAAGAGATTCAAGAAGAATTACGGTCAAGGATCCAACAACTGCTCACGGAAGAAGGCCTGGCCCGCACGACGCCGTTCGTGAGCGAGCGGCCGGATGAACACACTCAGAGTCCCGACCTCGTCACCTAACACACGCCTCACACTTCCAACTTCGCCCGCTTCTTTCCCAGCGCCCTCAACTGCCCAGGTTCCATCCACCATCGCAGAATTCCCCGTGCGATCTTGGGAGGCGTCGGCAGCTCGATCAGACAGGCACCCGCCTTCTTGAACGGAAAAGCCGTCGAAGGCCTGCCGGTCAGCATCAGGCTCGCCGCCAGTCCTAAATGGGGCTCGTGCCCCACGCACACCACGCAGGACTCGTCAGACAAATCCCGGAACAGCAGAAGCAGACGGTCCGGTGGCGCATCCGGTAACAGTTCCTCTACCCGGTGGATCGCGTTGGGCACGTTCAAGGCGGCATGCAAGATGCTCGCAGTTTCCATGGCGCGAACCAACGAACTCGAGAAAAGGTCGGTTGGTTGCACGCC
>Ga0209974_10000115_pt1 | contig 23215 bp, 22 predicted proteins | sample InoplaM3SPM_FD_187592 | JGI IMG/M metagenome (GOLD analysis project Ga0209974, IMG submission 187592) | Arabidopsis thaliana rhizosphere microbial communities from the Joint Genome Institute, USA, that affect carbon cycling - Inoculated... | ecosystem: Host-associated > Plants > Roots >...
ACTCTTCGGTACAGCCTGTCTTCTCATAAACCGAGACTAGATCATTAAAGTTCTCCTGTGTCTCTGACTTCGTTGGTTCTACCTTAGTCGTATTTTGAACTGTCACTGTCACATCATTGTCAGCCTCTTTTATCTCTACAGAATCGCCACTTTTGTTGAAAAGTTTCTTTTGTTTGGCCATGTTATATGTCTCCATCAACTCTCTTAAACGTTCGTGTGTATATCGCTAGTGATATTCCATAGAGCATTTTTATATTATTTTCACTATATGTATATAACGGATTCTCTGATGGGAGGATTATTTCCATTAGTGGAATAGGAGCATAAATAAATTGGTAAAAAACAAAAAACAAATAAAGATAATACACGAGTCCGCTGCAAATTATACGTTTTCGAACACTGGTTCTACAAATGTTAAGAGAGAGGAAAATCCTGATACTGCAAATAAGACTACACCGAGTACAGAAAAGGAGATACCTAGGGCGCGGTCCATGGATTTGAGAAACTCAAAAATTCGACAGAAAAATAGGATAGGTGCCGACCGACTATAGACAAGGTTATTCTTCAGTGAATAATATAGACTTATAATTCATGTAAATTATCTATTTCTTGTTGTTCTTTATGTAAAACTATGACTCTTTGATGGAAAAATTTATTTAGGTTATCTTTTTAGTTTATCCTCCGGTCAGGGATCATGGGAGTGTCTGCTGATAACAAAATTGTTAGTATCGTAGACGATGAGATAGATGTGACTGAGTTATTCCAGGATGCCTTATGCGATAATATAGACGGCATAACAGTTGTTGCTTTCAATGACCCTATAATTGCCTTGGAGCACTTTACAGAAAATAGAGAAAACTATGCTCTAGTCATTTCTGATCTAAGAATGCCTAATCTCAACGGACTTGAACTATTAAAAAAGATAAAGAAATTAAACGAAAAGGTCAGAACATTGCTGACAAGTGCTTATGACATTGAAAATGATGTAGTTTTTCAACATTATGTAGAACTAGGAATTATTGATTCATTCATTCCAAAACCAATTACCATTAATCGGTTATGCCAAAAAGTAAGAGATGAGTTCGTAGTATATCAATTGGCTGTTAACCTGAAATAGATTAGTTAAACATGTATCTCTCTCTTCAGTTTTTTTTAATAAATTTCATCGCATGGAGTGTTCTTACTATTAGTTCTACTGTTTCTACTGTTGCGCCTGTAGATGCTTTTCTTTATGAGAATGGGACATGTACCAATGAAAACCTGGAAGAGGTATCTAAGCAAATCATAAATACCAACGGTACTGTAGATGATTTTCTTAAGAGTTTACCAAGCGACAATACAATACTGGCGCAAATAGTATGCGGATCCAACTCTAACTACACGACTTCAAGGTAAATTATGATGACTTCTAATAAATTAGTGTCAATAGTAGAATATAAGGTCTGCCAACACTCTTTTATCATTGTAACTTGATTATTTCATCCCAGGTGCCAGTATCTGAAAGCATATTTGCTTCCGCCGTTGTATTGCCAACTACATTCTTCATAAAGTTTGTACATTCCTTTTTGGTCTCAAATTGGGAATGCCAAGCATCAACTGACTCAACCAAGAAGTTAACCAATACTCCTGCCGATCCCACTATAATAAGTGATATGATCAAAGTGAATAACATGTTCATATAAGTCGAGAGAGCGTTCATGAGATTCTTGTATTGATTCGATAGTTTCTTGCCTACAAGGTATTTGATAATGAGGTTAGCCATTTCATCACGAGGTAGTTTAAGGAAAACAACCAAATTCATTTCATAATTTTTAAGAAATTTCTCATACAGAACTTGTTGGATTTCCTAGTCGATTCAGAACTCAAGGAGTTTATGAAATTATAATATGCTTCACTTTGTTCATCAAATACTTGCATGGATTTTATGCTTGTGATTGTCTTTTGAGAACTAATTTTATTTGTTAAAACAACTCTATGCTCCATAATCTAAATTAAAACGTCAAGATGAATGAAATTATGGTCGGGAAGGATGAGATCGGTCGAATTCTTATTTTCGCACGATAACAAGTTATGCTTTTACTATAACATTGAACGCAATTAGATAAATCAATTGTTACACAAAATACAATTGATGCGAGCAAATTCCAATTACCTGATGGTGATTTCTGCCTTGGCATTTAATGTCATTTTCCTCCTGCTGGGAGAAACAACCGACTTTGCCAATGCTCAGCATAGTGGTAAAATGACACTCACGTGTAGTCATGGGGAAAATTGTGTTACAGTGATATGTATTGATGACAAGCCTTGTGATACTATCCAAATGAATTCGAAAAATAGCACGGGGCTCCGCGACTTTTTAGAGAATAAAACTACGGCTGATCTAATCGCGAAGGAAATAGTATAATATCGTACAAGTTATTCTCTAATTCGCAATATGTAAACTTGTAGTGTCTTTTCTTTACTCAAACTTCATTTCGTTGCCTCTTTTTTGTGGGAAACGTTGTTGAAACAATAATAGGGATATGATAAAGAATTATCATGTGTTATTTATTGCAAATTTGATATAACATGTTCATAATTCTTAATTCGCTATGTAGTTTATCGGACTGTATCATAGAATGAGTCTGATTTATTTTCAAGATAGTTTCCTTCATCCTTGATTCTAAAATGTCACAAATTTGTATCTCCGAATTCTTCATATTTTTGATTGCCCATGATAATACCTCAATTCTCTTAGTGAGATCTCGTTTGTAGGTGGTTTCCTCCCGTTCTCTACTTAGCCACAATTTGGATTCTTCAAGATCTTTTTCTAATATGTGTTCAATACTCATATCAATTAAACCAAGTTTCAAGAATTTATTTCGCCTAGTACTCAAAGTAGAGGGACTCACTCTTTCGGAATTTTGCTATTTTCTATGCATAAAAAAAGAAGGCTAGTTCAAATTATCTACAATCTTGGTAGATTCCATGTCTTTGGTTGAACTAGTCTAACAGAATGGGTATTAAGATACGCTAGACAAATATAAAAAAGGATGTGTTTCAATAAGGATGAATAGTTTTGGGACGTTTTTTTGATCCACACATACACATGTACTCTCGTACAACCGATGATTATCAATCAATGTCAAAAGCAGGGATAGAGGTAATTGTTCAACCTTCTTTCTGGTTAGGGAGTCCAAGGACCACTGTAGGTACTTTTGAAGACTATTGGGAACATATGATATCTTTTGAAACTCAAAGATCTCAAGAATTTGGTATCGATCATTACGTATGCATATCAGTGAATCCTAAGGAATCGACCGCCAGACCTCTTGCACTGGATGCACTTGAAGCAATGTCAAAATACACAGACAGAGAACGCGTTGTGGCCATAGGTGAAATAGGATACAATTTGATTAATGACTTGGAAGACGAATTATTTCAAATGCAGTTAGACATTGCAACAGACAAGAAAATGCTTACCATGATACATCTCCCGCATGTTAACAAAAAAGAAGGGATAGAGCGAACTGAATCTGTTCTTAAAAATAAGAGTCTTTTAGACAAGACAAACAAAATCTTGATTGATCACAATACAGAAGAAACAATAGAAAAAACTCTAGAGCTCGGGTGTTGGGCGGGATTAACTGTCTATCCTGTTTCAAAGCTTACTCCCTCAAGAGCTATCGACATAATTGAAAAAAATGGTTTAGAAAAAATTATGATCAACAGCTCGGCTGACTGGGGAGTTTCTGATCCGTTAAGTGTGCCACTGGTAGCAGAGGAAATGAAAAAAAGGGGTTTTAGTATTAATGAAATCGAAAAAGTAACGTTTTACAATGCATTTGAATTTTACAAGCAGTCAACCAAGTTTCTGTGGAGACCTTAACGTAGAAATATGGAATTTGCTTTTAGCACAAATGCGTTCAAGAAATATTCCCTAGTGGAAACAATTAACGTTTTATCAGAAATTGGCTACTCTGGAGTTGAAATTCTTTGTGATGTACCACATGCCTATCCCAAAGAACAAAGTGATACGGACATCAGCGGAATCAGACAATTATTGTCCAGATTAGACATTAGGATTTCCAATCTAAATGCATTTACGCTTTTTGCAATTGGTGATACACATCATCCATCATGGATTGAAATTGATCCTCGCTATCGCAAGTTACGAATAGATCATACCATAGATTGTATAAAATTAGCAGGCAAACTTGGCGCCAAAAGCATATCGACCGAGCCAGGGGGACCAATTCCCAATAATGAACTGAGCAAAGATCAATTGTTGAAATTATTTGAAGAAGGAATTTATCAGGTATTAGATACTGCAGAAAATGAGAACGTTACCATATTAATTGAACCTGAACCAGAGCTATTAATTGAAAACTCTGAACAATTCGTTAACTTTATCAAACATTTTGACTCAGAATCAATTGGTTTAAATCTAGACATTGGTCATTTTTACTGCATTGGTGAAGATCCATCAAAGGTAATACACAAATTATCAGAATACATACGCCATGTTCATTTAGAAGATATTTCTGTGGACAGACGACACAATCATCTCATTTTGGGTGAAGGTGCGATAGATATCAGTTCGGCTCTCAAATCACTAAAGGATATCAGATATGATGGTTTTATTACAGTAGAACTTTATCCGTATCAAGATTGTCCTGCTTATGCTGCAAAGCAATCAATGAAGTTTATTAAATCACTTGGTTATCTTTAGTCAGGAAAATGTTATTTTCAATATTTAATAATTTAAAAATTCAATTAGTCTACTTCAGGTGATTGATGTGGAAAGTTCTAATTTCAAAAATTATCTACTCCTAATTAGACTTCCAAATCTATTTACTCTTCCATCAAATATCATCATAGGATTTATTTTAATTTCGACTTTCACTCTGACAATAACGTCAGTCATTCAAGTTCTCACGTTGGTAACTATTTCTATTCTTCTTTATTGTGTGGGCCTTATTCTAAACGATATCTTTGATTATGAGATTGATAAGAGGGAAAGACCGAACAGACCTCTTGCATCAGGTAAAATATCAAGAAAAATCGCCATTATTATTGCCACAATATTTACTGCCATAGCATTGATTTTATCTTTACTAGTTAGTGTTACCACATTCAGTATATCTCTGCTTTTATTAGTTATTATATTTGGTTATGATAAATATTTGAAGAATACTAGCGCAGGTCCTTTTACTATTGCCGCTGCACGAGTTACAAATGTAATGCTGGGCACAAGTGCAAATATGGGTAGTGTCGACAATTTTCCCCAGAATATTCAATTGGTGTTTGTCCTGATAATAACATTTGTTTATGTGTCTCTAATTGGATTCTTGAGTCGATACGAGGTTCAAGGATTTTCTGAAAATTTCAGATCATATTTGATACCTGTCACTATTGCTGGAATTGTTTCTTCAATTCTCGTATTCAATGTGGCAGGTTTCTTTAAATATGAATCGCTGTTAATTTTGGCGCTATTCTCAGTTATTATGGGTAAAGCTATTTACAATATCCACAAGAAAAATTCGATAGGGATACAACAAACTATTCAATTAATGATTTTGTCCATTATCGTCCTTGACTCCGTATTTCTGACAGGCATAGAAGGACTAATAGTTGGACTTCCCATATTGATACTGCTTGCCCCATTGCTAATACTGGCAAGGAAGATGTACATGACCTGAGAAAAGAATAATTAGAATTAAATTCTTGGTAAAATCCAATAGATTAATGGTTAAACGAATAATCGTCATAGATATTGTGGGTTTAGAAAGCAAGCATATATCTGAACAAACAACTCCAAATATTTTCAAGATTTCGCAAACTGGAGAAACTAGAGAACTACAAACGGTATTTCCTGCAGTAACATGTACAGTCCAGAGCAGTTTGCTTTCAGGATCATATCCCGAGGTACATGGAATAATTTCCAATGGACTCTATGATAGACAACATTATTCTGTTTCATTTTGGGAACAATCAAGTAATCTAGTCCAAGCTGACAGAATTTGGGATGTTATCAAGATGCATCAGAACGATTCAAAAACTGCCGTTTTGTTCTGGCAAAATACGATGTACTCAAATGCAGACTTTGTTCTTACCCCGCGTCCTTTGCACATGGAAGATAAAATGATAATGTGGTGCTATAGCAAACCACCAGGATCCTATGAAAAACTGAGTGATAAAATTGGGAAATTTGACTTGACCTGGTATTGGGGTCCGCTTGTCTCGAAAAGATCTAGTGAGTGGATAGAAATGGCAACTGAATATGTATTAGAGAATGAAAAGCCTAATTTCTTATTTACTTATATCCCCCATCTGGACTATTCATTCCAGAGGAATGGGACAACATACAAGGATCTAAAGGATGACCTGAGATTTGTTGATGAGTTGGTTGGTAAATTAGTGAAGAAGGTATCTAGTTTAGGAATGTTAGAAGACACACAATTCATCATATTTTCAGAGTATGGATTCACAGATGTTAATTCTGACATTCCGCTAAATTCCATATTTAGAGAAAATGATCTTGTTGCTGTTAGAGAAATTGAAGGAAATGAATATTTGGACCTTGAACATAGTAATGCATTTGCGATGGTGGATCACCAAGTGGCACATATTTATGTTAAAGAAAATTATGGTAACCAAGTAACGAAAATTTTAGAAGGAATAAAAGGAATTGATATGATCCTCGACAACAATTTGAAACAACAATTTAGAATTAATCACCAGCGTAGTGGTGATCTAATAGCAATTTCAAACAAAGATAAGTGGTTTAGCTATTATTGGTGGTTCGATCAACTCAAGGCACCAAGTTTTTCAAGAAGGGTAGACATTCATAGAAAACCAGGTTATGATCCCGTGGAATTATTCTTCGATCCCAGTACAAAATCTATCCCATTGAATGGTAAATTAGTTAAGGGCTCTCATGGGAGATTACCAATACAAGGCCAATCTGCAAATCCTGTTTTTGTGTCGAACATCAAAAATATTGAGAGTACTGGAGATGACAATGATTTGAGCATAGTTACTATTGGTAAGTATCTTAAAAGCTTAATATCCTGAAATATTGATTCACATGTCTTGGGAATATTCGATTACTCTATCATCTTTTAAGAATCTGGAACCAATACAGGTAACTCTTGAAAAACTAAAAAATCAAGGATTCAGTACAGTAGAGGTCTACGGCGAACCTGATTTCATTGATGTAAAGAACTTGATGGATCAGTTTGATTCCTATTCAATTAAGGTATCTGGGGTAACAGGCATGTGGGGCTTGAGCAGTGCAGATAACAAATCTCGCAACTTGGTTACTACAGATAGTAGGTTACGGTTAGCTACCCAGAATTATGTAAAAAAATGCGTTACTCTTTGTCATGACTTGGGTGGGAAGACATTTAACATTTGCCTGTTTAGTGATGAGCCATTAATTTCTGATGGAAATCACAAATTTCTACCGGTAGAAATGAAAAGGAAGTTGATTTCGTCTCTTGTAAGGCCATTACGTGAATTGGCAGAGTATGCAAGTGATTACGGCATCGATCTTGTCATCGAACCATTAAATCGCTATAGCACACCCATTTGCACTAGTTCTGAAGATGCAAAATATATTGTGAATCAGCTGAACCATGAAAATATGGGAATAATGCTGGATACTTTTCATATGAACATAGAAGAGGATTCTATTTACGAGACAATTGTGGTTACAAGTAGTTTATTGAGGCACATTCATGTATCGGATAACAATAGGAAAATGCCGGGATTTGCTCACATAGATTTTGACGAAGTAGTGCGAGCGCTCAAAAAAATAAAATATTCAAAGTTCATTACTTTTGAGCCTACAATTCAAAATACAAACTATGAAAATGACTTGAAAACAGGGCTGAACCATTTTACAAGTTTATCTAAATGAGAAATTGAATTATATGAATGTCAATATGATGATACATGTTTTGAGGTGGTATGTTTCATAGTTGCTAATACACAATAATGAAAGGTTCATAGTAAATAATGAATTTTCAAAAGACGTAGAAAGCGGACTGAATGACAAACAAAAACATATTTCTCCTAAATTCTTTTATGATAAAAAGGGATCAAAACTATTTGAAGAAATATGTAAACAACCTGAGTATTATCTTAATCGAACAGAATCTCAAATATTGAAAAATTCCGTAGACGAAATTTTAGAAATAATAGGAGATGAAGAAATTAGTCTCGTTGAGTTGGGAAATGGGAATTCCCTAAAAACTAGAATTCTGCTAGGGCCATTGTTATCAGGGTTGAAGAATGTCACGTATTTTCCCATCGATGTTTCCTTAAAGATGTTGAAAAAATCAATATCAGACTTGTTTAGCGAATATGCGAATTTGAAAATTTACGGTATTTGTTCAGACTATGTAACAGGACTTGTCAAGATAAATGACTTTATGAAATCCAAAAAGAATGTTCCAAAAAGGAAATTCATAATTTTCCTAGGATCAAGTATTGGTAATTTTGATCCCAAACAGGCACAAATTTTCCTATCTTCAATAGCAAAATACGTTAAAAAGGATGATTTACTACTTATTGGGATCGATTTAGAAAAGGACAAGTCAATTTTGGATAGGGCTTACAACGATAAAAATGGTATTACTGCAAAATTTAACCTAAATGTCTTGTCAAGAATTAACAAAGAACTGGGCGGGGAATTTAAAGTATCAAATTTTGAACACGAATCATTCTATAACGCGAATAAACACAGAATTGAGATGCATTTGATTTCAAAGATAGATCAGCAGGTAAGAATACAAGCAATTGGAAAGACATTTCATTTTAAAAAAGGCGAAACTATCCATACAGAAAATTCTTACAAATATTCACTTGACAGACTTGAAAAGTTGGTAGGAAAATCAGGACTTCAAGTAGTAAAGAATTTTGTCGATCCAAAGCAGCAATATACCCTAATACTGTTAAAGAAGATCCTTAACACAACGAAATCCTGAAAAAGGAATTCTTTCATGTGGTTTGAAATAGTTTCTATAACTGTTTCGAATTTGTGATCTTGGAGTCGCAAACGATCCCCCACGCAATACCTTCTGATTAATAGCCCACTTATCAGTATATTCAGAAAATTTGGATCTAAATCCAGGATATAGTGTGTATTCAGAGGATGTCCATTCCCATACATCTCCTAACATCTGGTAACATCCATAGTAACTCTTTCCTTCTTGATATGATCCAATCGGAGAAGGTGCCCATTTCCATGATTCTAACAAATTTGAAGTATTGTCGGACGGAAACTTGTCACCCCAGGGATATAATCTCTTTTTTTTCAAATTTTCATCCCAGCTTGCTGCTTTTTCCCATTCGGCTTCAGTAGGTAACCTCTTTCCCAACCACTTTGAGTATGCATCTGCTTCATAATAACTCACGTTAGTAACAGGTTCATTTGGTGGAAGTTTGTTTAGACCTCTAAAATCCTTCTTGTACCATTCGCCATCAATCTTTTGCCAATATAAGGGTGCATTCCATTGTTTTTCCCTTACAAGATCCCAACCGTCAGACAACCAATAATTATAATCTTGGTATCCTCCTGCATCTATGAATTCAAGAAATTCATTATTTGTCACAGGGTATTTGTCAATTTCAAATGGATTCAGATATGTTTTATGTTCTGGAATTTCATTATCATAACAAAAATCGTTTCCTGAGAATCCAAGCTCGAATAAACCTCCCGATACCTTAACCATTCCCCGATCAATGTTTGCGTTGTTACTCAAATTGTTACTTTTCATCAATTTTGGTTCATAATTATCAAGTGGATCTTCAAATCTTTGAAAATAGTTCTGGAGATCATAGACTAAAAGTTCTTGGTGTTGCATTTCATGCTGGTTTGCCAGCTCTATGTCATATGCTAATGAACGCGTCAACGAGTTATTCCTTTCTATATTATCCAAAAATTTTAGAAACAAATCTTCGATTAAGGCTCTGTATTTTAGTGTTTCAGAAACTTTTGGTCTTGGAAATTTTCCCCTATCTGATTTTGGCAATATCTTGCTATAGCGTTGATAATATGAGTTGAGATAGTCTGTATTTATTGAAGTAGCGTCTATATTCTGTCTATATTTTTCAAGGATTTTTTGAAAAAACCATGTGACATGTGCTACATGCCAATTTGGAGTACTTCCAAATGGATCAGACTGCATAACCGCATCTTCTGTCGAGATGGGGTGAAAGATTTCTGAAGTGGTTTTTCTCACGCTAATAAAGTCCAAACGTAATTGCTTTACATCACTTGCTACAACCTGAGTCAATATTAATCATACATATATGTCACATAATTTAATTTTATTCAAATTCTAGAATTCATGCGTAACAATTATCTGGATTTTGTTAATTTGTCCTCTACTAATCTGGAATCTTATTATACTATGTTAATCGCCTGCTTGGAAATGATCATGTTTTTCTCTTGCCCATATCGAGACTATTTTTCATTTTCTCTGCGGAGGTCATCATTTCTTTTCTCATTCTTTCAGCTGATGCCATCATTTCGTTCCTCATTCTTTCAGCTGATGCCATCATTTCTTTCCTTGCATTTTCAAACGCAATAGTAGTCTCCTTGCTGAGAGTCCCACTCATCTGAATAAAAGAATTAGTCATTGCTGTTCCCATCTCTACGTTGTGCTTTATTTGATTTGAAGCCATCTCTACGTTGTGCTTTATTTGATTTGAAGCCATTTCAATATTTTCCCTGATAAGTTTACTGAATGGATCATTATCTTTACTCATTGGTTATTCTAGGGGTTGTAGATTAATTAACTTATCATGCAAATATTTGACTTGATAACGGTAATAAGGTGCATCATGACTAGTTATGGAATAAACTATGCCATCCTGTTTGCGTGTCAAGGAGAGAGAATTTATCAGAGACCTTATGGAGTGGAACGTAGAGAAACTACACAAGAAATACACACCTAGTTACAGAAAAATTTTAAAATACAGACTCTTACAAAAGAGAAGGTTCATGGCAGATGATCTTCTTTTGATTAATGCAGTATTAGATAAACTTCAAACCGTTTAGGTCTTGACCAGTATCAAAACTTCCCGTGGTTTATCATTTACCACAACACAGGATCAACACAACAAATTAACAATACTGACATAATTCCAAATTCAGTTAAGATCGTATAATGCTCCTGATATCTATTAGATCCCTCAATATAGCACTTGCTGTTTCCATTCCACCTGCGCCTTTACCGGTTATTGTCTGTTGACCAGAGTGCTGACATGTAAATGTAATAGCGTTAAGAATACCATCAACACAGATAGGATTCTTCATAGAAACTGGTTTTGGTTTGACGACCAAATTTTTTCCATCGCAGCTTGCAATCAGCTTTATTGCGTTCCCTTTTTTCCGTTCACTAATTACTTGCGATGGCTTTACATCACGGATTCCTATTCGGGTAACGTCCTTCATTGTTGATTTCATATTCATTAAGAAATTTGAAGCAATAACCAATTTCGCGACTGCATCATATCCATCGATATCAAGAGTTGGATCCTTTTCAGCATATCCTTTTTCTGAAGCGTCTTGAAGGGCTTCAGAAAAATTTAGCCCTTCGTACATCTTGCTCAGAATATAGTTTGTGGTGCCATTAAGGATTCCCTCAAATGAAACTATTCTATCGCCTTTTAAGCACCTTTTAGCGAATTCCAATATGGGCGTTCCACCTCCTACAGTTCCACTAAATTTAAAGGCAATTCTATTATATTCTGCAAGCTCAATTAATGATGGAAATTCCAGAGCTAGTGGCCCTTTGTTTACGGTAATAACATTTTTACCAGATTTCATTGCAGATATAATATGATTTTTTCCGGGTTCTCCGTCAACAATGTTAGTGGGGGTTAGTTCTATGACAACTTCTGCATCCATATTCTCAACTACATCCAGTATATCAGAAGGTTTTGCCGCAGAACCGTATTGTGCTACAGATTTCTTTTTCTTTTTGACATTAAGGAGTCTGTCCAAATCGAGACCTTGATCACAGGTAACTATACCTCCGTTGTCGGCACATGCTACAACTTTCGGTTTTATACCATAATCATTGTATAGATCTGTTGAATGTGATAGCAATAGTTTGACAAAGCTCTGACCAACAACACCAAAACCTAACAATATCAGTCTCAATTACTGTAGTATCTAAAATGTCCGGTTAAATAAGTTTGAATATTCTTGAAATCAGTTTCTTTCTTTCTTCTTTGATTTTAGATGCATGATCATGTTCTCAAGCTATTTGAGAATTAACATTTGTACTAAATCTATGATGCACAGAATGCACATTTTTTGACATTCGTAATTTAATACATTTTCTACAGAATTTGCTCATGAATTACCAAAGGCTCATAGCATTAACAGAGACAAACTGCATGGAGAAAGGAATTGTCTAGAGGCTTTGCGGTTTTTATTTTCTGGCTAATAGGCTTTGGAGTCGGTTTTGCAGGTTATCTTTCGCTACCCGGAATTGCAGATTGGTTTACTACATCAATGCCGAAATTTATAGATCAGGCCGTAATTGGAGCATTGATAGCAGGTATGATTGGCTCTGCAGTTAGTACATTTACTGTTGTGACCTGGGCAAACAGAACAAGTTAAATCCCGACAATTCCTCTGAGTGAGCCTTTACAACTCACAACTTTCACAACTTTAATTTCATCGTCTCATTTTTTTGAATGATTTGAAAAGGATTAAAAATGTCTGAACGTTTCTAAACAGTATATGTACAACGGGGAGTTAGAAGTACAGGCCAAAAGAAAGACCTTGGCCGTTTTGCACGATGAAATTACTCACATATTAAATGCAGCCAGAGATTTGTCCTCATTAACTGATTCTCTAATAAAGGGCACTAATAAGGAAACTGAGATCTCTCTGGATAGAATGAAAAATGCTGGAGAAGAAGTAGAGAATCTTAGAAGAAAAATGACTAGGGAAATCTCTGATACTGGAAGTCTAATGGTATATAGAGAGGATGTCCTTAGAACGGCATACATTATTGATGACATAGCAGGGTATATTACGGGCATAGCTTTTAGGCTTTCGAATATCAAAATTGCCACTCTAAAAAAAGGCAAATTTGACGAGGACATTAGTGAATTAATCAATATGGTGGTAGAAGCGATTTTCAAGTTAAATGAAATGGCTCGGGCACTGAGTATCAATCCTTCTACTACCATCGAGCTTGCACAGGAAGTACAGAATATTGAAAGAAAAGTAGACAATTCGTATAGAAAAGTGGTAATAAAAGCTCTAAATGAAATTCCAAACACAAAGGATCTTCTCCTGGTGAAAGACGCAGTCGAGGGAATTGAAGGAATGGCAGACAAGTGTCAGGCCGCATCAGATTCGCTCACAATACTTGCTCTGAGTATGTGAATGGGCTCTTTTTCCGGCACTCTAGTAGAGAGCAGAATAATAATATGGGATATTGAAGATTCCAGATCCATTTTTTCACTTGGATATTATGGAAAACCCCTTGGCATCTATAAACCAAAAGGAATAGATTTTGAAACACCTCTCATCTTGGATCTCATAGAAGGATGCTACCTAGTAGAATCGAAATTACTTACAGTAAGCAACGATAGTGGAAAACGAATTGTTTTGAAGGAGATGAAAGAGGTTTGTAGAAAACAATATGTGGATTTTGACATGAAGTATCTAGTATTCAAAAAATTAAGAGATGGAGGGTATGTCGTTTCGCCGGGAATCAAATTTGGTTGCGATTTTGCAGTATATGAGCACGGCCCAGGAATTGACCACGCGCCATATTTGGTCGAAGTAGTCGACAATCAGCAGGACATAACAGCTACTGGCATAGTTCTGGCTGGAAGGTTGGCAACAACTGTGAAGAAGCAATTTATCTTGGCAATCACATCGATGAATCCTAAGAAGGTATACTTTCTTAGTTTCGATTGGTGGCGAGCCTAATCTTACTGTGGACAGGACCGATTGTGTTTTTCTACAATACTCTTGGATGTAAGGATAGGATTGGTATGTTTCTTGATTGGATCTTATAAGATCTAGAACTGTTCTTTAGTCTGCATATATTCAGAATTTTTGAATAATCTGAATCATGCTCACTTCTTTGTTCTTTATCTTTATGCAGCCCCTATTAGTAATAAATATAGGATTTGAGCCAATATCATTATTATAGTATTCTTCCCTCTCCAAACCTAAAGTGCCTATAGGTACAGCCTCAACATCAATCCCCGTACTAATCATTTGAGAAGCAAAAGTTTCATTCAGATTTTCTGTCTTGATGGTATCAGGTTCTTCGGAACCTTCGTGAGAACTGCTAGGATCTGCTTTATGTGCTTCAGTCATGCTTTTGGTATTTTTCCACTTATAATTAAATTGTGTGAATATTAATTAAATTTCAATTTATTTCATGAAACTTTTCATTTCTTGATTACTAGTTAACCAGATCCTCGCTAAATTTAATAGTGTATTTGATATGCCTTCAACTTATGCGTAAATGGGATGGACTCTTATTTGGATAATTTCAAGTTTGCCGATAAAGTTGTAGTAGTTACGGGGAGCGGAACAGGGATAGGCCAAGCCATTGCAAAGAAATTTGCTGAAAACGGTGCAAGCATAATCTTGCTTGGAAGGAGGAAGGAACCTCTGGAACTAACAAGTTCCGAGTTGGAAAAGATTGTGTCAAATACCGGAAGCAAGGGAAAAATTCGGATATTTCCGGGAGTTGATGTCTCCGATGAAACTGCAATAACAGATATGTTCGCTGCAATTGCAAAGGAAGTTGGTCCAATTGACATTCTTGTGAACAATGCAGGAGTATCAGGACCAGTAAAGCTGTTTACTAATTCTAATTTTAATGAATTCAAAGAATGTGTAAATATTCATTTGACCGGCACATTTTGGACAACACTAAAGTGTATTGAGAATATGAGAAAGGATTCTAAAGTTATTACTATTTCTACTTTCTTTACTGAGGAAAACAAATACGAACAGAGACCTTACAGATTCAGAACACCATATACAAGCGCACAAGGGGCAAAGAACCGGTTAGCTGAAGCATTTGCATGGGAATTAGTACCTGACGGGATTCAATCCGTCGCGACTAATCCAGGACCCGTTCATTCTGATCGTATCTACAAAACCGTATATCCAAAAGCAGCTGCAGAATTCCTTAGAATAGGAGGCTTTCCTGGACTGTCATCTGGTGAAATAGAAAAGACATTGCAGCGACTCCTGAATGTCTTAGGAGAGGACCAGGCGCATATAGATAAAGAAACTGAATCGGTTTTGCAGGATGTATTTCCCGAGAGGATTAGAATTCAAGATGATAAAGTAAAGCTAAAATCAACACTTGGGGAGATCTTGTCAAAGACCCAGGAAATTGCTGAAAAAATACAACTAAATACAAAGAAAATGATTGTTGATAAAGAATTTCTTTCACAGGATCAAGTTGCAGAAATGGTTCTCAATCTTTCGTCTGAAAAAATGAGCAAGTTATTGAATGGTAGGGTGATACCAAATGACAGAGTATTTTACCCAACGCGTCCGATAGTCGGAACATCTATTCGCCAAGATGTCACAGATATTTCCAACAAAGTGGTTGTGCTGGTAGTAAATTCGTCTACAGAAAAAGATCTTCATCGGGCAAAATCCATTGCAAGTTCCCTTGTGAAAAAGATCAAACAGTTAGTAATTCTTACAAAAGACGGCAAAGACATGAGTCATTTTAAAGATTACCATTCCCACTCTGTAAATCTGTCAAGTGAGGACTCCTTAAAACGAATGTTTGATGTAATTTCAGAAAAATTCTCTTCCGTGGATGGCGTAATCTTGTTGACTGGTGAACACGATTATAATATGGCATTAAAATCACTTGACCGGAAACAATGGGATCAGTTAGTAGAGGATTATTTGCTTGTGCCAGCGTTAATAACCAGAGAATCTGCAACTCACATGGCCCCCAAAGATGCAGTCACAAAACCATCCTTATTCAAGGGATCAAGAGGATCAATAATTATAGTGGGACCGGATTCTCCAGTTGGAGATAGGATTTCAGGTGTTGTTCGAGCAAGGTCAGAAATTTTTAGGGGTGCCCTTAGACCTCTCAACGCAACTGTTAATCAAGAATTACGTGACGTAATAAAATCTGACATAAGGCAGTATTTGCTGCTTGCAGGAAATATAGAGGGTCAAGAACCTAAACAAGACAAAATCAACAATATGATATTGAGCATTATCTCACAGGAAGATGGTGGAAATAATCAAACTATATTCTATGTTGATGAATCATAAAACCATAACAAAGCACGAAACACAACAACAGATCCCCCCCTCCCTTTGTTCCAGTTTTATAAGAAAGCAAATTAATCCTTAAGGTATAGTCTTATTCAGATGACTGACATATTCGTTCTAGATACCAGTGTGATAATTGAAGGAAAAATTCCAGGAATTATGAAGGATAAGATTGGAGCAGGTTCCAAAATCATAATTCCAATAGCCGTTCTGGATGAGCTTCAAGCACAGGCATCGACGAATAAATCTCAAGGTGTGCAGGGATTGCTTGAAATAAAAAAAATAAGGGATCTTTGTGAAGGGAAGAAAATAGACCTAGAATTCAGTGGAACCAGACCTACGATTGAAGAAATCAGACTAGCAAAACATGGAAGAATTGACGCCATAATTAAAGACATAGCCCTAGATAACAATGCAACCTTGATTACGTGTGACTATATTCAACATTTGGTAACAGAAGCTCACGGTATCAAATCAATGCACATTAGTTCTTTAAAAGAAATTTCAAAACTCCGATTCGAAAAATATTTTGATAATGATACCATGAGTATTCATTTGAAGCAAGATACTTACCCATTCGCAAAAAAGGGAGTTCCAGGTAACCTTAAGCTAGTACGACTGGAAGAAAATAAGCTATCAGCCGATGATATTTATGGTATTACCAAAGAAATTCTAGAACAATTGCGATCAAAAAATGGATTCACTGAAATCAATAGGGATGGAGCAACTGTTATTCAGTTAGGTAAATACAGAATTGCAATAACTAAAGAACCCTTTTCAATCGGACAAGAAATTACAATTGTAAAACCAGTAGCAAAGTTGACATTAGAAGATTATGGATTGAGTGAAAAATTGTTAGCTCGATTGACATCGGATATTGAAGGTGTTATCATTGCAGGTCCTCCGGGATCTGGTAAAAGCACATTAGCAAGCAGTCTGGCCGAATATTACGTTGCTCAAAACAAGATTGTTAAGACTTTTGAATCTCCCAGAGATTTACAAGTACCCAAAGAGGTAACTCAATATGGACCACTTGAAGGAAGCTTTGAAAACGCAGTTGACATCCTGTTACTTGTACGTCCTGACTATACCATATTTGATGAGATAAGAAGATATAGAGATTTCCAAGTTTTTTCTGACATGAAGTTGGCCGGAGTTGGGATGATAGGCGTTATTCACGCAAGTAAACCTTTGGATGCGGTACAGAGATTTATTGGAAGAATTGAACTAGGCATGATACCACAAATTCTGGATACTATTATTTTTATGGATGCAGGAATGGTTAAGAAGGTTTATGAAATATTGCTTACAGTCAAAGTACCCTACAAAATGACAGAAGCAGACCTAGCCAGACCAGTCGTAGAAGTCAAGGATTTTTCAACAGGACAAACCGAATACGAAATTTACACATTTGGAGAAGAAAATGTGATAGTTCCAGTTGATTCAGAAATTGAGGCAAATCAAAACAATATTTATAAACTTGCTGAATCAAAAATAAGAGATGTAATTCGTCGGTTTGATTCCAATCCAGAGATATCCATAATTTCAAACAATAGAATAAGAATCAAGGTACAAAAAGACACCATTCCCAGAATTATTGGAAGGGGAGGAACAACCATAACTGAACTGGAAGAGATGCTGGGTGTGAAGATAGATGTAGAGATGAAAACCGCTACACTTGGCAAGGAAATAGAGTTTGCAATAAACGAATCAGGAAATGGCGTCGTTATCAATTTAGATGAAAAAACAATTGGTAACAAAGTTAATTTGTATATTGATGACGAGTTCATTTGCGCAAATCAAGTTGGAAAGAAATCACGAATAAAGATAGACAAGAGATCGGAAAGTGGAAGGAAAATATTGAATGCCATCGTTGTAGGCCAGAAAATTAGAATTTTTCAAACAGATAGCCGATAATTAGTAACTAGTTATGAAAAATGGTCGAAGATCCATTTGGATCAACAGATAAAGATCAGGTCTTAGCTAATTCGATATATTATGCCATCTGCAAATGAAAGAACATAAAGTAATCCATCTGGTCCTGTCTTTATGTCAGTTATGCCAGCAAAACCTTGACCAAATAATATAGAATCCAGTTCTTCATCATTATCCACGACACGATCATCTAACCCTGGCGCATCTAAAATAAAGTCCGTTCTGGCATCATTTAGTTCAAATCTATAAAGATTTCCATAACTAAGATCTCCCACAAATGCATTGTTAGAATATTCAGCTCCTAGTTTGTCCGAGTTCAAGAATTCGATATCAGTAATTCCAAATGAATCTATAAAGCTCAGAATAGGATCTTTGTAGTTTGAATTTGGAAAGTTTACCAATTCGTTATCATTTACTCCGCTATCGGATATTGGCCCCATTACAAGTTTCCATCCGCTGTTAAATCCAGGACTCACCAAGTTTATTTCATCATGTGATTTCTCACCATTTTCAGTATCCCATAAAGTTCCGCTTACCGGATCAACACCCAGACCGAAGCTATTTCTTATACCATATGCAAGATACCAATTTAACGGGTCATTGGGATTGTTACCTTGGAATGGATTGTTAGGTGCAGGAGAAGCATCATTTGGATTTGTCTTTAGTATTGCTCCACTAAAATCTGGATCAGGCCCATTAACGATGTTCTGATCTTTTCCATTCCTTTGCAACTCTCCTGTTACTGAAAAAAGATACCCATCCTTACTAGCGGCTAATTTGCCGCCTTGATGATTAGTTGCAGGAGTTCCTGGCAGATCCATAAACACTTCTTCATTTGTTAATTCCGCTCCAGGTCCTAGAGAATATTTGTATATTCTATTCATCACTTCTCCATCCTTGACGGTCGCATACAGAAATATGTTCTCACCGATTCGTTCAACTCCCAATAGTCCCCGTTCATTCTTGGTATCAACATCTAGTGTTACCAACGGTTGACCTTGAAGTATTCCATTACTTACTAACCTAACATTTCCATCCTTCTCTAGAACCAGAATATTATTTTCATCCAAGAACAACATACTTGTTGGAGATTCAAGACCAGTAACAAAAGATTCCACCTGCAAGTTGGGATCCTTTAATGCAGGCTGTGCATATATCAAATTATTTTGCAAAAGAAATACAAATGAAATAAGGGCTATAGAATACGCAAGGAATTTTTTCATACCCTGACCAGAGAAACTCTGTATCTATTATATTTTGCCTATAGGTATTTCTTTTTTCTTTTATACTCAAGTTTCCTCTGACAATATACCGTCGACTAGCAATATAGTTCTAAGTTGTCTTGCTAGATCAGTAACTGTGACAATACCAATTACTTTCCCTTCTGAAAGTATGGGCAACCTACGTATTTTGTGATTGACCATCCTTTGTACAGCTACTTCTACAGGAGTGTCTGGACTGGCGTACGTCTGTATCTTCGACATAATTGTATCTACCTTAACTTTCGAAGACAGTAGATCCTTTGTACAGATCTTCTTTACAAAGTCTTTTTCTGTGATTATCCCGACAGGAACGTTTTCTCTTTCAACAATGAGAGAGCTTATCCGTTTTTCAGTCATGATTTTCGCTGCTTCATGAGCTGTAATTCCTTCATCGATTGAAATGACATTTTTTGTCATTATATCCTGAACTCTGTCGTTCAATATTCATTCTAGATAATCATCAAGATAAAAACTTAAGTCTTGCCAACATTGCTACATTTCAACTTCCCTACCAGTCTAACTCATCGTTTTAACTACGAATGACCTTACAAATAAATTAAAATTACTAGAAAGAAACAGCTAGGATAGATCTTAGGTGAGGGCAGGAATAGTAGTTTTTCCGGGGAGTAACTGCGATCGAGACGTACATCATGTTCTAAATGACGTCATGGGAATAAATGCACAATACATCTGGCACACTGAAGAATCAATCAACCAATACGACGCACTGATTTTACCAGGTGGATTTTCATATGGGGATAGACTGCGAGCAGGCGTAATTGCGGCACAGAGTCCTATAGTAGAAGCAATAAAGAAAAAGGCGCAAGAGGGTTTACCAATTCTTGGCATTTGTAATGGCTTTCAAATACTCGTCGAAGCGGGACTATTACCAGGTGCCTTGGTAAAAAATGTCAAACTACAATTTTCGTGTAAGTGGCTAAAAATGGAAGTATTAAATGTCAACACACCTTTTACTAACATGTTCAGTTTAAACGATGAAATAGCCGTACCCATTGCGCATGGAGAAGGTCGGTTCGTTATAGATGATGATAAACTACACGAGCTGAAACAAAATAATCAGATTGTTTTCAAATATAAAGATCAAAACCCAAATGGTTCCACAGAAATGATAGCAGCAATATGTAATAAGGAAGGCAATGTCATGGGTTTGATGCCACATCCAGAACGAGCCTCCGAACCCATTCTCTCACCTAATCAAACCAAGAGCAACGCCGGCTTAATATTTCATTCATTAAAAAATTTTTTGTCTACATATCAAAAAATAAAATGAGGATATAGAATGCTAACCAAATCAGAAGAAAGTTACTTGTTAAAAAAATTAGGTAGGCAGGCTAATCAATTAGAAATTGATATGATTGATGCTGAATGGTCAGAGCATTGTTCATATAAATCGTCAAAAAAGTTTGTAAGATCATTACCTTCACGTGGTAAAAGAGTAGTAGTCGGACCAGGATACGATGCTGGAGTACTCGATATTGGAGACGACGATGTCATAACAGTTCACATTGAAAGCCACAATCATCCATCCGCAGTTGAGCCCTATGGTGGTGCTGCCACAGGTGTAGGGGGGGTAATAAGGGATATTATATCCATGGGAACCAGGCCGGTAGCCTTACTTGATGCTCTACGATTTTCATCAATTGATAAAGTGAATAAGACGTCAAAGTCAAAATGGTTGTTTAGGAATGTTGTGAAAGGTATAGCTGATTATGGTAATTGCATTGGGATACCAACAGTCGGAGGAGATATCGAATTTGATAATTCCTTCAAGGATTACTGTTTAGTTGATGTAGCTGCAATAGGGCTTGGGAAAAAAAGTCAAATTATTTCCAATCATGCAGAGGATGGGGACATTATAGTTTTAGCAGGCAATCCTACAGGAAAGGATGGAATTCGCGGAGCATCATTTGCTTCAAAGTTGCTTGACAATGAAGAAGATAGGTCAGCGGTGCAAATTCCTGATCCATTCTTGGAAAAATTATTGATTGAGGCCACTATTGAGGCAACCAATAGAAAATGCATTAACGCTACAAAGGACCTTGGAGGGGGGGGTCTTTCTTGCTGTCTTTCAGAACTATCAGACCTGGTTGAAAAAGGGTTTGAAGTTGAATTATCTTCTGTCCATACGAAAATAGATGACATTACTCCAAATGAGATCATGATTTCGGAATCCCAAGAAAGAATGGTTTACATCATTAATAAGAAAAAATTGTCAATATTTAATGAGATTTTCGCGAAGTATGGTATAACATACTCTATTATTGGTAAAGTAAGTGGTAAGGGTAATCTCAACATTCTTTATGATGGAAAACCAATAGCTAGTTTATCTTGTAATATGATGGTCAATGCTCCTCTAGCTAGATGGAAATCAAAGAGACCGAGTTATTTGGATAATTTAAAAAGAAAAATCAAATTAGAAGTGCTGGAAAATTACAATGACGTTTTGTTAAGACTACTTACAAATCCTAATATTGGTAACAAAGCTTGGGTTTACCAACAATATGACCATGAAGTTGGTTTAAGAACGGTAATAAAACCCGGAGCCAATGCATCAGTCATAAGAGTAAATGATAACAAGTTTGTGTCTATCAAATTAGATGGAAATTCCAAACACTGCTATCTAGATCCTTATCAAGGAATGCTGGGATGCTTGTCTGAATCGTGTAGAAATGTTGCGTGCACTGGAGCACAACCCATTGGCATAGTGGATCACCTACAATTTGGGAGCCCTGAGAATCCATATACATATTGGACTTTTATAAAATCAATAAAAGCAATTATAGATTTTTGTAATTATATGAAAATTCCAGTGGTTGGTGGAAAGGTAAGCTTTTATAATGAAACAATGAACTCGCCTATTAAACCGTCCCCAGTGATTGGTACTATCGGTCTTATTAAAGACAGAAATCACATTACTAACAATATACCAAAAAGCGGAAACAGCTTGTTCATTCTAGGTCAAACAAGTGAAGAATTGGGAGGCTCTGAATACTTTGAGTTAATTGACCATGCTGAATACGGAATAGTTCCCAAGGTTAATTTGAGAGCCGATAAAAAAAATAGATCGGCCGTACTTGACATGATAGAAAGGGGTTTAATTGATTTTGTACATGATTGTTCTAAAGGTGGAATTGGAACAGCATTGGCTGAATTGGCTATCTCTGGAGATTTAGGAATGAATGTAAACTTGAAAAAAATTCCAAATACGTGCAAGCGTGATGACTTTTTACTCTTTTCTGAAACCCATTCGAGATTCATAATTGGGAGTAGCAACCCGGATAAGATTAAGAGGTTCATAAAGAACAGAAAGTGCAGTTTTTCCGAAATAGGGCAAACTGATTCTTCAATGACTCTAAATATACACAATTCTGGTAAAGAAGTAATAAATATGTCAATATTTGAGCTGGCCCATAGATACGACACAATGAATAGCACTATGGATGGGTTCTAGTCACAAATTTATGTGGAGTAAGTTTTAATTAAATCCATCTGGAAGAATTGATAGTTAATGGTTCATGAGAATTGTGGCGTCATTGGTTTTTTTTCACTGAATGGCCATAACGTGATACCTTATGTAATTGATTCTTTGAGGGCATTACAGCATAGGGGTCAGGAAGCGTGGGGATTTGCCGTCCCATCAAAGCCTCCGTATAAAAGCTTAGGATTGGTATCGACTTCAAGAAATTTTAAAAGCATTGTCAGA
>Ga0209974_10000118_pt1 | contig 23151 bp, 19 predicted proteins | sample InoplaM3SPM_FD_187592 | JGI IMG/M metagenome (GOLD analysis project Ga0209974, IMG submission 187592) | Arabidopsis thaliana rhizosphere microbial communities from the Joint Genome Institute, USA, that affect carbon cycling - Inoculated... | ecosystem: Host-associated > Plants > Roots >...
GACATTGTCGTCCGTGAGCAGCACTGATTTGTCCTCGAGCACCCGGTGAGCGGAGCCGGACAGGGAGTCGAAGTCGGCGATCTCGAGCACATGCGCCGCTTTGCCCCCCGGCGCAGCGCACGCGTCGAGCACGCGTTGTCCGTCTGCAAGGTCGAGCAGTGACGCGGCGCGTTGTGCCGCCGCGTCCTGTACGGAGACGGCGCCTTCGGCGAACCCGGGCAACTCTGCCACCGGCCTGGGCTGTTCGAGCATGAGTGCGTGCTCGCCAAGCGCTTCAGCAACGATGTTCTGCTCGCGAAGCAGCGTGAGGTACGCCATTACCGTGCTGCGCTTGCGGTTGACGCGCAATGTCATCGGAGGATGGCGATTTCCGGCCTCCAGTATCCCCGCGTAGTGTCGCGGATACTGCTGTCGCAGTTTGTCGATCCACCACTTGGGGTAGGAGTACCGCGCGCTCTCGCTGCGCCGCGCCCGCGTCCGCAGCTCAGCGGCCCGCCGCAGATAATTGCGCAACACGGCATTGACCAGCCCCTTCGCCGCGGGATGGCCCAGCCGCGCGCAGGCGAGCACGGCTTGATCCACGACGGCATGCGCCCCCGCGCGCGTGAAATCGAGCTGGTATAACGCTATGCGTATCAGGCTCGCCAGCTTTTCATCCCGCAACGGCTTCTCGACCAGCAAACCCAGCACCGCATCGAGGTAGCCATGAAATCGCAGCGCACCGAAACTCAATTCCTGCACGAGCGCGCGCTGTTGCGCCGAAAGCATGGAGTGTTCGCGCCACAATGCCGCCAGCACACCATCGAGGCTGCGCCCGTTCAGTACTTGCGACACCGCGGTGCTCGCCAAGCGCTGCGCGTCCTGCATCGCCCCGTTCAAAGGAATTCGTTCCCCGGCACAAGCGGATGGCCGGCGAGGAACGCTGCCGCGGGCAGCCGTCGGCCGCCGGCGCGCTGCACCTCCAGAATCCGCACGGCGTTTTCGCCGCAGGCAACAACGATGCCATCTGCGTCCGCTCCCAGCACTCTGCCCGGTGTCGCGCGCATGCCCGGCTCGACGCGCACTTTCCAGATCTTCAGGATTTCGCCCTGCCACAGAGCGCATGCGCCGGGCTCCGGATCGAACGCGCGCACTTTGCGATCGATGTCTTCGGCGCGGTCTTTCCAGTCGATGCGCGCTTCCGCCTTCTTGATCTTGGCCGCATACGTAATGCCCGCAGACGGCTGCGGAGTTGGGGTGCGCGGCAAAGAAAGCGCCTCGACGATCATGTGCGCTCCGAGCGCTGCGAGCCGGTCGTGCAACGTCTGCGCCGTGTCGTCAGGCGCTATGGCGATCGCCTGCTGCAACAGGACGGGTCCCGTATCCAGGCCCTCGTCCATTTGCATAATGGATATCCCGGTCTGTGCATCGCCCGCGAGAAGGGCGCGCTGTATCGGCGCCGCGCCGCGCCACCGCGGAAGCAGAGAAGCGTGAATGTTGATGGCGCCGTGTCGCGGCACCGCGAGCAGCGCGGGCGGGATGAGCAGGCCATACGCCGCAACCACGAGGACCTGTGGCGCATGATGCGCGACGGCCGCGACTGTTGCCGGATCGCGCAGCGTCCCGGGTTGCATCACTTCCACTCCGCACGTTTGCGCAAGCTGCTTCACGGCCGACCCTTGCAGCCGCCGCCCGCGCCCCGCCGCGCGATCCGGCTGGGTCAGCACGAGGACGACCCGGTGCCGGGCTTTAAGCAGCGCCTCCAGCGCAACAGCGGCGAAGCGCGGGGTCCCCGCGAAAGCGATGTCCATAGACGTTCGCGGGCCGGGCGCAGCCGGAGCCCTTAAGACCCCGGCGAGCCGTCACATTGCCTGCCGCTCCTGTTTTCTCAGCCGGGAAAGGATGCGCTGCTGCTTGAGCCGGGACAGCCGCTCGACGAATACCTTGCCCTCGAGGTGGTCCATCTCATGTTGTATGCATACCGCCAACAGATCCTCGGCCTCGAGCGTGAAAGGGGCGCCGTCAGCGTCCAGCGCCTTAACCTTAACCTTTTGAGCGCGCGTGACTTTTTCGTAAATCCCAGGCACGGACAGGCAGCCTTCCTCCCACTCCGCCTCCCCGCTTTTCTCCAGGATTTCCGGATTGATAAACGTGCGTAATTGGTCGCGTGTCTCGGAAATATCGATTACGATAATGCGCCAATGTACGTCAACTTGGGTTGCAGCGAGACCGATTCCCGGGGCGGCGTACATGGTCTCAGCCATGTCCTTGATCAGCGTGCGGACCTGGTCATCGACCCGCTGGACCGGGGCCGCGATCTTGTGCAGCCGCGGGTCGGGGTACTTGAGAACGGGCAACAACGCCATAAAAAGCTTGCCAGTTTAATCAGGTAGATGCAGAATTTAAACCAATACGTAACGTTGGGCCGGGCAGCCTGAAAACAAAGGGGGCAACGTGAAAAAACTCATTATATCGCTGATTTTGCTGTCGACTTCGGTGATGCACGCCTTTGCCGCCAGCAACGCCGAGTTGCGTGACAACGCCCCTGACAGCTACACCGTGCAAAGAGGCGACACGTTATGGGGCATCTCCGGACGCTTCCTGAAGGAACCCTGGCGCTGGCCCGAAATCTGGAAGATGAACCAGGAGCAGATTCGCAATCCCCACCTCATCTACCCGGGCGATGTGGTCGTGCTCGATCGCTCTAGCATGCAGTTGCGGATTTCGCGCGGCGATACCGCGCGGCTGTCCCCGAAAGTACGCGTAGAGCCGCTCGCCGCCAAAGCGGTTCCCACGATCTCCCCGGCGGATATCGAGCCGTTCCTGTCCAAGCCGCTGGTGGTCGGCGCAAACGAGCTGGACAGCGCGCCCCGCATCATTGCAACCGATGAAGACCGCGTCGCGCTTGGCGCGGGGGATGTCGCCTATGTCGAAGGCGTGACCAAAGAGCAGGGCGGCGTGTGGTCGATCTACCGCCGCGGCGACGCGCTGATCGATCCGGACACGGACCAGACGCTCGGTTACCTAGCCATCTATATTGGTGAAGCACGCGTGCAGCATTTCGGCGAGGTGAGCAAGATTCGGATCACGCGCTCGGCGCAGGAGGTTTATAGCGGCGATCGCTTGCTTCCTGCGGCAAAGGAAGTGCCGGTGTTTTCCTATGTTCCCCGCGCGCCGGCGAAGCAGGTCAACGGACGCATCGTCTCGACCTACGGTTCTCTGTTCGAAACCGGCCCGCGCTCGATCGTGGCCTTGTCCAAGGGCAGCGCCGACGGACTGGAAGTAGGGCATGTACTCGCGATCTACCGCAACCAGCCCGGCGCCCGCTACGCGCTGCGCACCTCTCCGCTATGGGGGCGCGTCGGACCCACCGGCGACGACAGCTCACGCGCCTACTACAGCGAGCAGCTCACGCCGCGCGATGCGTCCTTGTACCCCGAGCGCCAGAAAATAACGGAGCTCGACCTCAAAAAGTTCCCCAGCGAGCGCTATGGGCTGCTCATGGTGTTCCGCACTTTCGACCGCGCCTCTTTCGCGCTGGTCATGGAGGCGTCGCGCCAGGTCAGTCTCAACGACATCGTCGCCAATCCCTGACCCGTCGCGCGGTGCGCCGCGCCGTCGCACCGTCACGCGCCCATGGCGCTCGATGCCGACCTCGAGCCGTGGCTGCGGCTCAGCCTGCTTCCCGGGCTCGGTGACGAGAGCTTTCGCCGGCTGCTGGTCGCGTTCGGCTCGCCCGATCGAATACTGGGTGCGGCACATCATGAGCTATCCAAAATCGTGCCCGCCAAAGTTGCGCGCGCGATCGCCGGCGCCTCTGCGCCCGATAGTCTGGAGCGGGTCGGCGCGTGGCTCGCCGACCCCGCCAACCTCATCATCACGCTCGGCGATGCACGCTACCCGCAGGCGCTATTGCAGATCCCGGATCCGCCGCCGGTACTGTACGTCAAAGGCAATCCGGCGCTGCTGAATGCGCCGGCGCTCGCGATTGTGGGCAGCCGCAATGCGACTCCACAAGGCGTGGCGCTGGCCGAGTCTTTCGCCTCGACGCTGAGCGCTGCCGGGCTCACGATCGTGAGTGGTCTCGCGCTCGGGATCGATGCCGCCGCCCACCGCGGCGGACTTGCCGGTGTCTCGCGCAGCATCGCGGTGGTGGGAACCGGCCTCGACATCGTTTACCCGGCGCGCAATCGGGCGCTGGCACACGCGCTCGCCGAAAATGGCGCGCTGATGTCGGAATTTCCGCTGGGCACCGGCGCGCTCGCCGGCAACTTCCCGCGTCGCAACCGCCTGATCAGCGGCATCGCGCGCGGCTGCCTCGTAATCGAGGCAGCCCCCCAGAGCGGATCGCTCATCACCGCGCGACTGGCGAACGAGCAGGGCCGCGAGGTGTTCGCCGTTCCTGGCTCCGTTCATTCCCCGCTCTCGAAAGGCTGTCATCTGCTGATCAAGCAGGGGGCGAAGCTTGTGGAAAGCGCGCAGGACGTGCTGGAGGAACTCAACATGCCCGCGTCCGCGATGCCCTCTGCAACCGCCACGGTCGGGGAGGCCCCATCAGCCGCACTCCTCGAACATCTTGGCTTCGATGCCTGCGACGTGGACACGTTGATCTTGCGCAGCGGGCTGACCAGCGATGCCGTGTCGGCGCTGCTCACGCAACTCGAGATCGAGGGGCGCATCGCCGCGTTGCCCGGCGGCAGGTACCAGCGCTTGCGCTGAATCCCGTTCGCGGCGCAAGTCTTTCGCGTAAAGCGCTTTTTTGCCGTTGTGCAATTCGCGCTTGCATCACAAAAGTTTTGTTCTTATCATCGTCCGCTCTTTTCGTTCGCGTAGCGCGGGCTTGGCGCAGCGCGGCGTCTCTTCTCCACATTCCGCGCGCTCATGGGAAAAAAACTGATCATTGCGGAAAAGCCTTCGGTTGCCGCCGACATCGCGCGTGCGCTCGGCGGTTTCACCCGGCAGAAGGATTATTACGAGAGCGACCGCTACGTGCTCTCGTACGCAGTCGGTCATTTGCTGGAGCTGACGGCGCCGGAGGAATTCGATCCCAAGCGGGGGCGCTGGTCCTTCAAGCATCTTCCGGTCATTCCGCCCCGGTTCGATCTCGCGCCCATCAACGGCAAGAGCGCGGCGCAGCTCGGCGTGCTGCTCAAGCTCATCCGCCGCAAAGACATCGCCGGCCTCATCAACGCCTGCGACGCGGGCCGCGAGGGCGAACTCATCTTTCGCTACATCGTGCAGCATGCGGGCACGAAGAAACCCATCGAGCGCCTGTGGCTGCAATCCATGACCCCGGCGGCGATCCGCGACGGGTTCGTGCAGTTGCGCGGCGACCAGCAGATGCTGCCGCTTGCGGACGCGGCAAAAAGCCGCTCCGAGGCCGATTGGCTGGTGGGCATCAACGGCACGCGCGCCATGACCGCGTTCAACTCAAAGGAAGGCGGCTTTTATCTCACCACTGTCGGGCGCGTGCAGACGCCCACGCTGGCGGTTCTCGTGGAGCGCGAGGAGCGTATCCGCGAGTTCAGGCCGCGCGATTACTGGGAAGTGCACGCCCGGTTCGGTGCCAAGGCAGGCGAGTACGAGGGCCGCTGGTTCGACCCCGCTTTTGCAAAGTCGGAGGATGCAGAACTCAAAAGCGAGCGGCTGTGGAAGCAGGAAGACGCCGAACGCATCGCCGCCGCATGCCGGGGGCAGCAAGGCGAGGTGACCGAGGAGAGCAAGCCGGCCACCCAGCTCTCGCCGCTGCTCTTCGATCTCACCAGCCTGCAGCGCGATGCCAACAGCCGCTTCGGGTTTTCCGCCAAAACCACGCTTGCGCTCGCGCAGGCGCTGTACGAACGGCATAAGGTGCTTACGTATCCGCGCACCGATTCCCGCGCGCTGCCCGAAGACTACGTCGCGACGGTCAAGAAGACGCTGAGCACGCTCGACGGCACGCCATACTCCGCTTTTGCGTCCACCATCCTCAAGCAGGGCTGGGCGAGGCCGAACAAGCGCATCTTCAACAATGCCAAGATATCCGACCACTTCGCGATCATCCCGACGCTGCAGGCACCACGTCATCTGAACGAGGCCGAGACCAAACTCTACGACCTGGTGGTGCGGCGTTTTCTCGCGGTGTTCTATCCCGCGGCTGAATATCTCCAGACTACGCGCATCACCAAGGTGCTCGAGCATCATTTCCGTTCCGACGGCAAAGTGCTGCAGGTGCCGGGCTGGCTGACCGTCTACGGAAAGTCCGCGCAGGAAGAAGGCGCGAGCCTGCCGCGCATCGCGCGCGGGGAACGGGTGGCCGTGCTCGACGTCGCGGCGGCGCCCAACCAGACCAAGCCGCCCGCGCGCTATACCGAGGCCACGCTGCTTTCGGCGATGGAGGGCGCGGGCAAGCTGGTCGAGGACGACGAGCTGCGGGCGGCCATGGAAGCCAAAGGCCTGGGCACGCCAGCCACCCGCGCCGGCATCATCGAGGGCCTGATCAGTGAACGCTACGTCGAGCGCCTGGGCCGCGAACTGAAGCCGACGTGGAAGGCGTTCCGGCTGCTGTTCGCGCTCAAACACTTCGGCGTCGACGAGATCACCTCTCCCGAGCTGACCGGCGATTGGGAATACAAGCTCAAGCAGATGGAGCAGGCGAAGCTGCCGCGCGAGAAATTCATGGACCACATCGAGCAGGCCGCGAAGGACCTGGTCGAGCGCATAAAGGGCGGCGACATTCCGGACGAGGCGTTTGCCACCGTTTCGGCGCCCTGTCCGAAGTGTGGCGGCGTCATACAGGAGACCTACCGCAAATTCCAGTGCCAGTCGTGCGAGTTCTACATCTGGCCGGTGCTGCTCGGCCGGGAGTGGTCCCCGGAGGAGGTCGCCGAGCTGCTCACGAAACGTCATATTGGGCCGCTCGCCGGCTTCCGCAGCAAGCAGGGGCGGCCTTTTTCAGCCGGTCTCCGGCTGACGGAAGATCACCGGATCGAGTTCGACTTTGGCCAGGGCGCCGCCTCGGACACCGAAGTGGCACCCGACTTCAGTCAGCAGGAGCCGCTCGGGGCGTGCCCGAAGTGCGGTGCGCGCGTCTACGAGCACGGCGTCACCTATGTGTGCGAGAAAGCGCTCGGTCCGGAGCGTTCGTGCGATTTTCGTTCCGGAAAGATGATCCTGCAGCAGCCGGTCGAGCCCGAGCAAATGCGCAAGCTGCTCGAGAGCGGGCGTACCGATCTCCTGACCGGATTTGTTTCGCGGCGCAATGGAAGGAAGTTCAAGGCTTTTCTCGTGGCCGGCCGGGAGGGCGGCGTGAGCTTCGAATTCGAAGCGAGGAAACCGCGCGCGCAGTCGGCGCAGGGCGCTAAGCAAGACGCCAAGGCTGCGAAGCGCACCACCGCGCCCGCCGGGGTCAAGGCTGGCGCCAAGCCCCGCCGCAAGGCGGCCTAGACGTCGAGGTTGCGCACGCCGAGCGCGTTGCTTTCAATGAAGTTGCGCCGCGGCTCCACCTGATCGCCCATCAGCGTGGTGAAGATTTCGTCCGCGCTGATGGCATCTTCGATCTGGGTGCGCAGCAGCCGACGGGTCTTGGGATCCATGGTTGTCTCCCACAACTGCTCGGGGTTCATTTCGCCCAGACCCTTGTAGCGCTGTATGCTGACCCCGCGCTGCACCTCGTTCAGCACCCAGTCGATTGCCTCGCGGAACGTCTTTACCGGTTGCGCGTGCTCGCCGCGCTTGATGTAGGCACCCTCGCCGAGCAGCCCCTGCAGCACCTTCGCGGTACGCTCGATCTGCGCGTAATCGCCGCTTTGCACGAAGTCCGCGTCGATATAGCTGTGATGCACGATCCCGTGCTGGGTGCGGCTGATGGCGAGCACGTAGCGCTCCGTCTTCTCGTCGATCTTGGCCTCGACCTTGATGGTGCTGCCGGAGAGCAGGTTCATGATGGCGCGCGCACTGCTTGTCGCGGCCTTGTCGTCAGAAAGATCGAGGCTGGTCGGCTGCTTGAGCAACGCGTGCAGCACTTCCTCGTCGATCATCTTGCTCACCCGGTCGATCACGGCTTCGGCAAGCAGATATTCCTTCGCGACCTGCTCCAGCGCCTCGCGCGTGAGCGGCTGCGCTGACGCGGTAGTGTGCAGCTGCGCCTCGGCGAGCGCCAGCCTGAGCAAAAACTGCTTCAGCTCGTGCTCGTCCTTGAGATAGCGGTCGGTCTTGCCGTGGCGGACCTTGTAGAGCGGCGGCTGCGCGATGAAGATGTGCCCCCGCTCGACCAGTTCGGGCATCTGCCGATAGAAAAAGGTGAGAAGCAGCGTGCGGATGTGGGAGCCGTCTACATCCGCGTCAGTCATGATGATGATGCGATGATAGCGCAGTTTCTCGGGGACATATTCGTCCTTGCCGATGCCGGTGCCAAGCACGCTGATGAGGGTGGTGATCTCCTGTGACGACAGCAGTTTGTCGAAGCGGGCTTTTTCCACGTTCAGGATCTTGCCGCGCAGCGGCAGGATCGCCTGGAATCGGCGGTCGCGGCCCTGTTTCGCGGAGCCGCCGGCGGAATCGCCCTCGACAATATAAAGCTCGGACTGCGCCGGGTCGCGCTCCTGGCAGTCCGCGAGCTTGCCGGACAAGCCGAACGAGTCGAGCACACCCTTGCGCCGCGTCAGTTCGCGCGCCTTGCGGGCCGCTTCCCGCGCGCGCGCCGCATCGATGATCTTGCTGCAGATCACCTTGGCGTCGGCAGGTTTCTCGAGAAGGAACTCCATCAGCTTCTGGGCAACGATTTCCTCTACCACCGGCCTTACCTCTGAAGACACCAGCTTTTCCTTGGTCTGGGAGGAGAACTTCGGCTCAGGGACTTTCACCGAAAGCACCGCCGTCAAGCCCTCCTTCATGTCGTCCCCGGAGGTCTCGACCTTTGCTTTCTTGGCCAGCTCATTTGCCTCGATATACTGGTTGAGCGTGCGTGTCATCGCCGCGCGCAGGCCGGTGAGGTGGGTGCCGCCGTCGCGCTGCGGGATATTGTTCGTGAAGCACTGCATCGACTCCTGGTAGGAGTCGTTCCACTGCATCGCCACCTCCACCGTGATGCGCTCCTTCTCGCCGACGGTGTAGAAGATGTTTGGATGGAGGACATTTTTGGCGCGGCTCATGTATTCCACGAAACCCTTCACGCCGCCGCTGAATGCGAATTTTTCCTCTTTTCCGGCGCGCTGATCGACCAGCATGATGCGCACGCCGTGATTCAGGAATGAGAGCTCGCGCAAGCGCTTGGCCAGGATCTCGTAGTGATACTCGATATTGCCGAACAGCTCCTTGTTCGCGAGGAAATGCACTTCCGTGCCGCGTTTTTCGCTTTTGCCCACGGTTTTCAGCGGCGCGACCGCCTCGCCATTCCGGAATTCGAGCTGGTGCAACTTGCCGTCGCGACGGATCGTCAGTCGCAACCACTCCGACAGCGCGTTCACCACCGACACCCCGACGCCGTGCAGCCCGCCGGAGATCTTGTAAGAATTGTTGTCGAACTTCCCGCCCGCATGGAGTTCCGTCATGACCACCTCGGCCGTGGACCGCCCCTGCTCGTCATCGGGATGGACTTCGGTCGGTATGCCGCGGCCGTTGTCGATCACGCTCACCGAGTTGTCGGGATGGATGGTGATGGTGATCTCGTTGCAGTAGCCCGCGAGCGCCTCGTCGATCGCGTTGTCCACCACCTCGAACACCATGTGATGCAACCCGGTTCCATCGCTGGTGTCGCCGATATACATGCCCGGCCGCTTGCGCACGGCCTCCAGTCCTTTCAGGACCTTGATGCTGCTCGCATCGTAATCGTCGGGGCTCTTCAGATCCTTAACCTTGTCCGTCATCATGTTCCCTGGCAGCCAGCCATGCGCCTAGATGCGCATCGGCATGACCACATACTTGAATTCCCTGCGTTGCGGCACGGTCAGCAGCATGCTGCTGTTGGCGTCTCCGAAAGCGCATTCCACCCTGGCGTCGTGCACGTTGTTCAACACATCCAGGAGATAAGTGATGTTGAAGCCCACATCCAGCGCTTCGCCGCCATACTCGACTTCCAGCTCCTCCTGCGCCTCTTCCTGCTCGTTGTTGGTGCACGATATGCGCAGGCTGTTTGCCGTCAGCATCCAGCGCACCCCGCGGAACTTTTCGTTCGACAGGATGGCTGCCCGCTGCAGCGCCTGCAGCAGAACCATCCGATCCAGGGCGATGTGCTTCTGGTAGTTCACTGGGATGACACGCGTGTAATCCGGAAACTTGCCATCAATGAGCTTGGTAACCAGCTCGACACTGCCGAACCTGAACCTTGCCTGGGCACTGTAGATCTCGACTTCGACCGGCTGATCGCCCGTCTCCAGCAGCTTCGCCAGCTCGAGCACGGCCTTCCGCGGCAATATCACTTCCGCTTTCTGCGGCTGCTCCGAAACCTCATCCGCCATGTAACTCAGTCGATGACCATCCGTCGCGACCAGCTTGACTTTGCCCTCATCCAGCACCAACAGCAGGCCATTGAGGTAATAACGGATGTCCTGCTGCGCCATCGAATATTGCACGAGGGAAATGAGTTCCCGCAGCCGGCCCTGCTCCAGCCGCATGCCGGCAACCAGCGCGCCCGGTTCGGCCAGCGTCGGAAAATCGGTTGCCGGCAACGTCTGCAGATTGAAACGACTCTTTCCAGCGCGAACCTGAAGGCGGTTGTTCTGCAGATCGAGCGTCACCTCCGAGCCATCGGGCAGCGAGCGCAGGATGTCCTGCAGCTTGCGCGCTGAAACGGTGAAAGCCACCTCCTCTCCCCCGGCTTCCATTTCTTCGCAGGTCGTCGAAACCTGGATTTCCAGATCGGTTGCGACAAACGCCAGCTTCTGATTTTTTCTGCGGATTAGAACGTTCGACAGGATAGGCAGCGTATGCCGCTTTTCTACGATGCCACTCACTGCCTGCAACGGCTTCAGCAGCGCGTCGCGGCTTACTTGAAAGAGTTTCATGGTAGATGATTCTAAGTAGTAAGGTTAATAAAGGCGGCTGTGCGCTGTGGGCAGCGCGAATAACGTTCGAAGATCATGGGCGTGCGTATCAAGGGCACAGTGTGTATCCGCGAGACAGCCTGTGGATGAAATGTGCGGTTTTTTTGAAGGCGCCGTGGCAAAGTCTTTTGTGCACAAACAATCCCCATGCTGTCAACCGCGAAGCACTTTCAGCAGTGAGTTGATGTCGCGGGTGATGTCGGTGTTGGTGTTGCGCAGCACGGCCACTTTACGGCAGGCGTGAAGCACGGTGGTGTGGTCGCGGCCGCCGAACGCCTCCCCGATGTCGGGAAGGCTCATCTGGGTGAGTTCCTTGGCGAGCGCCATGGCGATCTGCCGTGGCCGCGCCACGTTGCGACTGCGTTTCTTGGAGTACATTTCCGACACTTTGATCTTGTAGTAGTCGGCGACGGTTTTCTGAATATTTTCTATGGATACCTGACGGCTCTGGATTGCGAGCAGGTCGCGCAGCGCATCACGACAGAGATCGACAGAGATTTCCTGCCCGGAAAACCGGGCGTAAGCAAGAATACGCTTGAGTCCGCCTTCGAGTTCGCGCACGTTGGACTGGATATGCTTCGCGAGGAAAAAGGCGACGTTTTCGTCCAGGGACACGGCTTCCGCTTCAGCCTTTTTCAGGAGAATGGCAACGCGCATCTCCAGTTCGGGCGGCTCTACAGCGACTGTAAGGCCCCAGCCAAAGCGCGAGATCAGGCGGTTTTCGATGCCCGAAATCTCCTTGGGGTAGGTATCGCAGGTGATGACGACCTGTTTGTGGGACTCTATAAGGGCATTGAACGCGTAGAAAAATTCTTCCTGCGTACGGCTTTTGCCGCTGAAGAACTGGATGTCATCGATCAGCAGCAGATCGAGCGAGTGGTAATAACGTTTGAAGTCATCGAAGGCCTTGTGCTGGTAGGCGCGCACGACATCCGAGACGTATTGCTCGGCGTGGATGTAGCGAATCTTGCTTTCTGGCGCACGCGCGTGCAGCGCGTTCCCGATCGCCTGGATAAGGTGGGTCTTCCCTAAACCCACACCACCGTAGATGAAAAGCGGGTTGTATGCAGTACCGGGGCGCTCAGCAACCTGAGTTGCGGCTGCCCGCGCAAGTTCGTTGGCCTTGCCGGTGACGAACGTTTCAAAGGTAAATGCCGGGTTGAGTCGCGAGATATCGCGTGGCGTCGTGCGCGATGCCGTCGACACCTCGGCGACAGGCGCAGCGGTACGCTCCACGCCGGCACCCTTGTCCGCCAGCAGCAACTTGATCTCGACCGGGTGGTCGAAATGACCGGCGGCGAGCGCTTGGATGCGTTCGAGAAAACGATCTCGTATCCACTGCAGCACGAACCGGTTTGGCGCGATCAGCGTCAGGACATTGCCGTCAACATTCGCCTTGAGCGGACGTATCCAGGTGCGAAATTGCTGCGCGGGAAGCTCTTTCTCGAAGTGGGAAAGACAGTGACGCCAGAAGCCGTTCATGTGAGGCGATAAAAGTTATTGTTCGCCCGTGGAGGAGAGCAGAAGCACCTGTGGATTTTAGCCGTTTCAGATGCGGTTATCCACAACAAATAAGAGGCTCCACCAGCACGGGCCGCGATTTGACACGATGTTGTCGCAAAGGGTGTAATAGCGAGCTTTTTCTACTCGGCAGAGGCCCCTCCATGAAACGAACGTATCAGCCGTCGAAGACACGGCGCAAGCGTACGCACGGATTTCGTGCGCGGATGAAGACGCGGGGCGGTCGGGCGGTCATCCGCGCGCGGCGCGCGAAAGGGCGGGCTCGACTGGCAGCGTAAGTTGCGGGAACGGATTCCTGTTACAGCGCAACCGCACGCGTAAGCTCTCCGGGCGCAAGGCGTTCGAGCGGGTGCTTGGGCAGGGCCGAATCGCCACCGGTCGATATTTTGTTGTCCGTTCGCGTCCCAACGAAGGCGACAACGCGCGTCTCGGAATAGTGGCCGCGCGCAGGGCCGTACGGCGGGCGATAGACCGGAATACGTGCAAGCGGCTCATCCGTGAAGCGTTTCGGCTCCATGAAGCGGCGCTGGCGGGTTTGGATGTGATCGTAATATGTCGCACGCCCATAGTGCGCGCGCAGCGAGTGCTGGCTCGGGCCGAGTTGAGCCGCCTGTTGCCCGCGATGAGTCGAAACGGAAAGCTTCAAGACGATAGCGCCTGACACCGGCGCTCAAGGCCAATCATAAGAGCCCTCCCGCCGCACCGCGGGTCAGGAGGGGAAAGCCGTCATGGATTCACAACGCCTGATCCTCTTTTTCGTATTCTCGGTTTCGCTGTTCCTGCTGCTCGATGCGTGGCAGCGAGACCAGCAATCGCAGAAGCCGCAACCTGTCCAGCAGACCACGAAACAGCCGCCGGCCGTTTCACCGGCGGTTCCGACCCCGAGCGAGAAGCTGTTGGCCGCCCAGGAAGCGAAAGCGCCGGAGAAACCGGTCGCGGAGCCAGGGGGTGAGACGATCAAGGTCGAGACGGACATCCTGCGCGCTGAAATCAGCATGACGGGCGGCGATCTGCGCCGTCTGGAGTTCACACGCCACCGAGACATTCTTGGAAAGGGAAATTTCGTGCTCTTCGAGAGTTCGCCGGAGCGCACCTATGTGGCCCAGAGCGGGCTGATCGGGAACGGCCTGCCCAATCACCGCACAGCGTATTCGGTGCCGGCGCGTCAGTATGTGCTTGCACCGGGGAACGATGTTGTGGAAGTGAGAATGCAGGCCGAAGGCGCAAATGGCGTCTCCGCCACGAAAATTTACCGGTTCCGCCGCGGCAGCTACGTCATTGAAGTCGCGCATGAGCTCACCAACAAGAGCGCGGCGCCGATCCAGCCTTTCGCCTACTTCCAGCTGGTGCGCGATGGTAAGCCTCCGGAAGGCGATTCCGCGATGCTGCCAACCTACACCGGCGCTGCCGTGTACACCGACAAGGAGAAGTTCCAGAAAGTCGATTTCGGCGACATCGACAAAGGCAAGACGCCCTATCCCAAGAACACCAGCGATGGCTGGATCGCCATGTTGCAGCATTATTTTTTGAGCGCATGGCTGCCCAAGAACGGCACGCCGCGGGAGTTCTATACCCGCAAACTTGAAGGCGGACTTTATGCCGTCGGCGTGATACTGCCCGCGGGGGCCGCCGAACCCGGTAATACCCTCGCCATCGCCGCCCCCCTGTATGCCGGCCCGCAGGAACAGGACAAGCTCGCGAGCCTCGCCCCCGGCTTGGAACTTACCATTGATTACGGGTGGCTGACGATTATCGCCGTGCCGCTGTTCTGGGTGCTGGCGCTGTTCTATCAGTGGGTCGGCAACTGGGGCGTGGCCATCATCGTGCTGACCATCCTCATCAAGTTGCTTTTCTATCCACTGTCGGAAGCAAGCTACCGCTCCATGGCAAAAATGCGCGTCTTGGCGCCGAAGCTGCAGCGGCTCAAGGACCAATACGGCAACGACCGCCAGCGCATGCAGCAGGCGATGATGGAGCTCTACAAAACCGAGAAGATCAATCCGCTCGGAGGCTGCTTGCCAATCATCGTGCAAATCCCGGTGTTTATCGCGCTCTACTGGGTGCTGCTCGCGAGCGTGGAATTGCGGCAGGCGCCGTTCGTGTGGTGGATCAAGGATCTTGCGTCGCCCGATCCGTGGTTCGTGCTGCCAATCCTCATGGGCGCCACGATGATCATACAGACTAAGCTCAATCCCGAGCCTCCCGATCCGGTGCAAGCCAAAGTCATGAAGATCATGCCGATCGCCTTCAGCATCTTCTTCTTCTTCTTTCCCGCGGGGTTGGTGCTCTACTGGCTGGTGAACAACGTGCTTTCGATCGCACAGCAGTGGCATATCAACCGCGTGCTGGAGCGCGCCGCCGCCAGGTCCGGGGCCAGGACTTAATTACCCGCGCGTATACTCGCGCCCCATGCAGGTAAGCGACACGATCGCCGCCATCGCGACCGCACCGGGCCGCAGCGGCATCGGCATCGTCCGCATCTCGGGCCCGAAGGTGCGGCACATCACCTCGCAGATCGTCGCCCGATCCGTTGCGGCCCGGCGCGCGGTATGGGCCCAATTCGTCGATGGTGCGGGAGTCGCCATGGACTTCGGTATCGCGCTCTTTTTCCCGGCGCCGGGTTCCTACACCGGCGAGGATGTCCTTGAGCTGCAGGGCCATGGCGGGCCGGTTGTATTGGGTATGCTCCTGGAGCGTTGCGTCAGCCTCGGTGCGCGGGTTGCCGAACCGGGCGAGTTCACCCGCCGCGCTTTCCTCAATGGCCGTATGGATCTGGCCCAGGCGGAAGCGGTTATCGACCTCATCGATGCCGCAACCAGCAGCGCGGCCCGCTCGGCCATGCGCTCCGTGAGCGGCGAGTTTTCCACGTTAATTCAAACACTTATATCTGAACTGCGCGACGCCCGCGTGCTCGTGGAAGCCACGCTCGACTTCCCGGAGGAAGATGTGGACGAGGTGCATCGCGACGATCTGCGCGCACGGCTCTCTAAACTGGGCGGGACGCTGGACAATCTTCTGCAGACGGCCCAACAAGGCAGCCTGCTGCGCGAGGGCGTCCACATCGTTCTGGCCGGCCTGCCGAACGCCGGTAAATCCAGCCTGCTGAATCGGCTCGCCGGGCAGGAACTCGCCATCGTCACCGAAATCCCTGGTACCACGCGCGATACCATCCGCGAAGCGATCAATCTGGGCGGGCTTCCGGCGTACATCATCGACACGGCCGGGTTACGGGTGCCGCTCGACCCGGTAGAGGCCATCGGCGTGGAGCGCACCCGGGCGGCGATGGAAAAAGCGGACCTCGTATTGTGGGTGGTCGATGCCTCTGCCGGGGATCCAGTCGAACCCGAAGAGCGGCTGCCGGAAGACATTCCTAAAGTGCGAGTCATGAACAAGATAGACCTGATCGCGCGGTCCGCGGCAGTCGAGCAGCATGAAGCCGAAACGGTCGTCTGGCTGTCTGCGAAAACCGGTGCAGGGATCGATGCGCTCCGGGAGACGCTGCAGCAACAGCTCGGATGGAAGGGAACCGCAGAGGGCTTATTCCTCGCGCGCGCGCGCCATCTGGAAGCGCTGCGCGCCGCCCGGGAGTGCCTGGTGCGTGCGTGCGACCACCTTGCCGCGCTCGAATTTCTGGCCGAGGAATTGCGCCTCGCGAACGATGCTCTGGGCGCGATAGTCGGTCGGACGACTCCCGACGAGTTACTGGGGGAAATTTTTAGTCGCTTTTGCATCGGTAAATAAGGTTTCACGTGAAACCACAGGCGCGCGATTGGGCCGGATGAAATCACGCACGCACGGCGCTCGAAGCTTAATGTTCCACGTGGAACTCGCGCACGAATTGCGTTATGATGCGCCATCCTTTCCAGCGCCCGACATCAAGTGACTGATAATATTGACATAATCGTGGTGGGCGGAGGCCATGCCGGCACCGAGGCGGCGCTGGCCGCCGCCCGGATGGGTTGCAAGACATTGCTCCTCACTCACAGTATCGAGACGCTGGGGCAGATGTCGTGTAACCCCTCCATAGGCGGCATCGGCAAGGGGCATCTGGTGAAGGAAGTCGATGCGCTCGGGGGCGCCATGGCGAGCGCTGCCGACGAAGCGGGCATCCAGTTTCGTGTTTTGAACGGGCGGAAAGGCGCGGCGGTACGCGCTACGCGCGCGCAGGCTGACCGCCTGCTGTATCGCAAAGCGATACGTACCCGACTCGAAAACCAGCCGAATCTGCTGCTTTTTCAGCAGGGCGTGGACGACCTGCTGCTGGAAGGCGACCGGGTGTGTGGCGTGGTCACGCAGACCGGCACTCGCTTTCTGGCCCGGGCAGTCGTGCTGACGACTGGAACGTTCCTCTCCGGGCTGATCCACGTGGGTTTGCGCAACTACGCGGCCGGACGAGCGGGCGACCCGGCCTCTGCAACGCTTGCCGCGCGCCTGCGTGAATTGAAACTTCCCGTGGGCAGGTTGAAGACGGGCACGCCGCCGCGCATCGACGGCAGAAGCATCGACTTTTCAGCTATGACGGAACAACCGGGAGATGCTCCAACACCGGTGTTCTCATTTCTCGGCCGCGCGGCGCAGCATCCCGAGCAGGTGTCGTGCTGGATCACGCACACCAACGCGACGACGCACGAGATCATACGTCGTGCGCTTGATCGCTCGCCCATGTTCACCGGAGTGATCGAAGGCATCGGACCGCGATACTGTCCTTCGATCGAGGACAAGATCCATCGCTTTGCGGGCAAGAGCGCCCATCAGATATTTCTCGAGCCCGAGGGTCTGACCGTCAACGAGTTTTATCCCAATGGCATATCGACGAGTCTGCCCTACGATGCGCAGGAATCGCTGGTGCGTTCCATACGGGGCCTGGAGCGGGCACACATCACGCGGCCAGGCTACGCCATCGAGTACGATTATTTCGACCCGCGTGCGCTGCGCAGCTCGCTGGAAACGAAGGCCATCTCCGGACTTTATTTTGCGGGCCAGATCAACGGCACCACGGGGTACGAGGAGGCCGCAGCTCAGGGGCTGCTTGCGGGTCTCAACGCCGCGCTGGCGGTGCAGGGCCGTGAGGCCTGGTCGCCGCGCCGGGACGAGGCCTATATCGGCGTGCTCGTCGACGATCTCATTACGCGCGGGGTGTCCGAGCCCTACCGCATGTTCACAAGCCGCGCCGAGTACCGTCTGTCGCTGCGAGAAGATAATGCGGATATGCGGCTTACGGAAAAAGGCCGCGCCCTGGGGCTGGTGGACGATGTCCGATGGAGCGCGTTTGCACGCAAGCGTGACGCTGTGGCGCGAGAGCAGGAGCGTCTTAAGTCGACATGGGTGAATGCGGCCGCCGTAGCGGCGCATGCCCCGCGCGTCTTCGGTGGCGAACTCGAGCGCGACCACACGCTCGCCGAATTGCTACGCCGCCCCGAGGTGAGCTACGCGGCGCTGATGACTTTGCCGGGCGCCGCACCGGACGCACCCCTCGAGCCGCAGGCAGCCGAACAGGTGGAGATACAGACCAAATATCACGGATACATCGACCGTCAGCAAGAAGAGATCACACGCCATCGGCAGCACGAGAGCACACCGTTGCCGCGCGATATCGACTACGCAAGCCTGCGCGGGCTGTCACGCGAAGTGCAGCAGAAGCTCAATCAACATCGTCCGGAAACGGTGGGGCAGGCGTCACGGATCTCGGGCGTCACGCCGGCAGCCATTTCGATATTGCTGGTGCATGCCCGGCGCGGTTTCGGAGCCCACAAGAAAAGCGCATGAATGCCGGCGAGGTGCTGGCGCGCGGGCTTGCCGAGTTGCGGCTGGAATTGTCCGACGCGGCGCTGGCGCATCTGCTGCACTACGTGGCGCTGCTGGAGAAGTGGAACAAGGTGTACAACCTCACCGCCGTGCAGGGAGCGGCAGCAATCGTGACGCATCATCTGCTGGACAGCCTCGCCATCGTGCCCCACATCGATGCGGGCACTATCGTGGACGTCGGCAGCGGCGCTGGACTGCCCGGCATCCCGTTCGCGGTGGCGCGGCCCCGCGCAAAGATGACTTTGCTCGATGCCAACCAGAAGAAAGCCGCGTTCATGCGCCAGGCAGTGATCGAACTTGGAATTGAGAATGCCGAAGTGGTCTGTGCCCGCGTGGAACAATGGCGCGCGCCGACGCTATTCGATGCCGTTGTCTCGCGGGCGTTCGCCGACCTCAGGAAGTTTGTGGCGCTGGCGGGGAAGCTGTGCGCGCCGCACGGCGTGATGGCGGCGATGAGAGGCAGCTACGTCGAGTCGGAACTCTTGGAGCTGCCTGCGGGCTTTGCGCTGAAGCGTGCGGTGCCTATCAAAGTACCCGGGCTGGATGCCGTGCGAAACCTGATTCTGCTGCGACCGCAAGCGGGCATGACGTGAGCCGGATACTGGCCATCACCAATCAGAAGGGCGGCGTCGGCAAGACGACAACCGGCGTTAATCTCGCGGCGAGTCTGGCCGCGGCACAACAGCGCGTGCTGCTTGTGGATCTCGACCCGCAAGGCAATGCCACCATGGGCAGCGGGGTCGACAAGCACGCGCTCGCAGCAACCGTCTATCACGTGCTGCTCGGGACGCGCACCATAGCGCAGGCGCGCACGCGCTCGGTCAGTGGGGAGTACGACCTCGTCCCTGCAAATCGGGAGCTGGCCGGGGCGGAAGTGGAGATGGTCGACATGGAACAGCGCGAGAATCGCCTCAAGAACGCGCTGGCGGAGGTAGAAAACGAGTACGAGTTCATCCTGATCGATTGCCCTCCCGCGCTGAATCTGCTGACGGTCAACGGGCTCACCGCGGCGCACGCCGTGATGATACCGATGCAGTGCGAGTACTATGCGCTCGAGGGATTGAGCGATCTGGTGGCGACGATAAAAAAGGTGCGCGGACGGTTAAATCCCGGACTGCACATAGAAGGGCTGCTCCGTACCATGTACGATCCTCGCAATACGCTCGCCCAACAGGTATCCGCGCAGCTCATCGAGCACTTCGGCGACAAGGTGTACCGCACGGTCATTCCGCGCAACGTACGGCTTGCAGAAGCCCCGAGCTTCGGTGTGCCCGCGCTCAAGTTCGACAAGAGTTCCAAGGGAGCGCAGGCCTATCTCGCGCTCGCGGGAGAAATGCTCAACCGGGCCGCGCAGGCGGCATGACAAGGCGATGAGTATGGTCAAGAGCAGGGGCTTGGGGCGGGGGCTCGATGCCCTGCTGGGAGCGGACGAGGTTCAAAGTGCAGCCAAGCAGGAAGAACTGCGCGACGTTCCACTGGAACTGCTGCAACCGGGGAAGTATCAACCGCGCACGCGCATGGATCAGGAGGCGCTCGGTGAGCTGGCCGCCTCCATCAAGGCGCAGGGGATCATGCAGCCGATATTGGTACGGCCCATCGCGGGCGAACGCTACGAGATCATCGCCGGGGAGCGCCGCTGGCGTGCAGCACGCATCGCAGGCCTTGCTACCGTGCCGGTGCTTGTGCGGGCGGTGCCGGACCGGCAAGCGCTTGCAGTATCGTTGATCGAGAACATCCAGCGCGAGGATCTCAACCCGCTGGAGGAGGCGGCCGGCATTCAGCGTCTCGTGCACGAATTCGAGATGACGCATGCTGCCGCCGCGGAAGTGCTCGGCCGCTCGCGTTCGGCAGTCACAAATCTGCTGCGCCTGCTCGAGCTCGCGCCGCCCGTGCGCGACCTGCTGGCCGATGGCAAGCTCGACATGGGCCATGCGCGCGCGCTGCTGCCACTGCCCGTGGCGCGACAGATCGAACTTGCGCGCGAGGCGGCAGCGCGCGGGCTGTCGGTGCGCGATGTGGAACGACGTGCGATTGCTGCTGCCAAAGCGCCGCGTGGCCCGCTGCGACGACCCGACCCGGACGTAGCCCGCCTCGAAGAAGAACTTGCGGGCCGGCTCGGCACGACGGTGCAGATCAAGTCCGGGGCCAAGCAGGGCGTCGGCAGCCTGATCATCAGGTTCGGCAGTCTGGATCAACTCGACGCGCTGCTCGCAAAGCTGAATTCGTAGTGCCCCACCCTCGGGCGAAACCGCGGATAGCCGCAAAAAGCGGCGCCGTTTTTTGACGCTGGGGCGAGCGATTGCGTATAATCCCGCAGTTTCGTTTGCGGTGAATTGCGTGGCGGTCCTCGACCGAGGCAAGCCCATCCGCACCGTGTTGCGGTGGCAGTTTTACGCCATCGTCGTATCAGCGGTGATTGCCGCTTACTGGCGCGGCCCCCATGGGGCCGGCTCGGCAGTGTTGGGAGGATCGATCAACATTGTGGCCGGAGCGGCGTTTGCCTGGCTTGCGTTGAGGGGCGAGGGCAAGACCGCGGGGATGGCGCTGTACGCCCTTTTCAGGGCCGAAGCGGGCAAGGTGATCCTGATCATCGCGCAGCTTTGGCTGGTGCTGGCGCTCTACAAGCAGGTTGTGCTGGGCGCTTTTTTTGGAACGTTCTTCCTGACGGTAATTTTGTCCACCATCGGTTTGATACTCCGCGAGCGCTAGCCCCGTTTCGCACTGCTCATGGCCGCACAGGAACTCACACCCGGAAAATACATTTCGCACCACCTGACGTTCAACGCTCAGCCGGTCGGAGACGGTGCATTCTGGACGATACACGTCGATACCGTGCTCACCGCGGTGGCGCTGGGCGTGATATCGCTCGGGCTGCTGTGGTGGGTCGCGCGCGGTGCGACGACCGGCGTTCCGAATCGCCGTCAGGCGCTCGTAGAGCTGGCAGTCGATTTCGTGGACGAGCAGGTCAAGAGCATTTTCGTGCATGGCGACCGCCATCGCTTCATTGCCCCGACGGCGCTTACGGTGTTCGTGTGGGTGCTGCTCATGAACGCGATGGATTTCCTGCCGATCGACTGGGTCTCCACGGTTCTTTTCGACCGGATGCTTCATGTGCATTTCTGGCGGCCGGTACCGACTGCGGACGTGAACACCACATTTGCGCTCGCCTTGTCGGTGTGGCTGCTCATGATCTTTTTCAGCGTCAAGGTCAAAGGTTTGGGCGGCTGGATACACGAGCTGTTCTGCGCGCCCTTCGGTAGCAACCCCGTACTGTGGCCGGCGAACCTCATGTTCAACGCGGTCGAATACGTCTCCAAGCCGCTGTCCCATTCGCTGCGGCTGTTCGGCAACATGTATGCGGGCGAGATCATCTTCCTGCTGCTGTGGCTGTGGGCGGCGGCCAGTCTCGCCGGCACCATTTTCGCCACCGTGCTGGGCCTGGGCTGGGCGATCTTCCATATCTTGATCGTGGTCCTGCAGGCTTATATTTTCATGATGTTGACCGTGGTGTACGTGTCCATGGCGCACGAGTCGCACTGATATCAGGAAATCCCGCAACAGCAATCAAACGCGAAAGGAAGCGAACAATGGAGAAACTGCAGATGTTGGCGATGATCCAGGCCTATACCGGCATCGGTATAGGCCTGATGATCGGCCTGGGCGCCGCCGGGGCCTGTATCGGGATCGGAATCATGGCGGGGCGTTTTCTGGAGGGCGCCGCGCGCCAGCCGGAACTGATGCCGCAGTTGCAGGTGAAAGTATTTCTGCTGCTCGGGCTGATCGACGCGTCGTTCATCATCGGCGTGGGTCTCGCGATGCTGTTTGCGTTCGGCAATCCGCTGCTCGGGGTGGTGCAGGGTTGAGCGCGACGCCTCAGTACACGAGCGGGGAGCAGCCATGAACATCAACCTGTCGTTGTTCGCCCAGGCGCTGACGTTCGCGCTTTTCATCTGGTTCACGGTCAAGTTCATCTGGCCGCCGCTGCTGCGGGCCATCGAACAGAGGCAGAAACAGATCGCCGAAGGACTGGCGGCGGCGGAGCGCGGCAAGCAGGACCTCGAGCAGGCCTCTAGGCGCACCGCTGAGCTGCTCCACGAGGCGCGACAGCAGGCACAGGACATCCTCGCTCAAGCCGACAGGCGCGCCGCGGAAATGATCGAAGAGGCGAAGAACGCGGCGAAGGCCGAAGGCGACCGATTGGTGGCGGGCGCCAAGGCGGAAATCGAACAGGAGGTATCGCGCGCAAAGGAAACGCTGCGCACGCAGGTTGCCGCGCTCGCGGTGGCTGGCGCAGAGCAGATCCTCATGCGTGAAGTGGACGCCAAGGCACACGCCGATCTGCTGCGCGGCGTCGAAGGCCAGCTTTAGAATGGCCGAGCCGCTCACCATCGCGCGGCCGTATGCGGAAGCCGTATTCAAGCTTGCGCGCGACAAAGGCAATCTCGCAGACTGGTCGCGCACGCTGCAAGTCTTGGAGCTGCTGGTAACGGACGACCAGATGCGGGCCGCCATCGGCGATCCGAACTTGAGTGCGCAGCAGCTGGAGTCACTCATCCTCGGCGTGGCCGGGGAGGCAGTGGAAGGCGCGGGACGCAATTTCGTGCAGGTGCTGATCGCCAACGACCGCCTCACGCTCATGCCGGAGATCCGCGCGCTGTACGAGGACCTGCGGCGTGAGCATGAGGGTATCCTCGAAGCGAGGATCATTTCCGCGTTGCCGATCGACGATCAGCAGCGGGCCGAGCTGGTGGCGCGGCTCGAAACCCGGCACGGCCGGAAAGTGAGCGCTGACGTCGAGGTGGACCCGAAGCTGATAGGCGGCGTG
>Ga0209974_10000120_pt1 | contig 23113 bp, 23 predicted proteins | sample InoplaM3SPM_FD_187592 | JGI IMG/M metagenome (GOLD analysis project Ga0209974, IMG submission 187592) | Arabidopsis thaliana rhizosphere microbial communities from the Joint Genome Institute, USA, that affect carbon cycling - Inoculated... | ecosystem: Host-associated > Plants > Roots >...
GCTCGTCTTCGGCGCCCTGCTGCCGCGATGGCTCGAGTCGCGCAGCGAGCGAAGGGGTCCGTCCTTCGAATGGGCCGCGGCGGGTTTCGCGGCCGCCTTTCCGCTGTGGCGCGCCGGAGGATCCGCCCGCTGGGCGCTCGCCACGGGACTCGTCGCCGCAGCGGGCGCCGCGGCACTCCTCTATGTCGCCCGACGCCGCGCGATCCCGATCCGCATACCCGAAGCGGACCGTAGCGCCTTCGCCTCGATTGCGGCGGCCGCCGCGGCCTGGGAGATCGGGCGCCGGGCTTCGGGATGCAGCCTCGATTCGGCGCTCGTTCCCCTCGGCGCGGCGGCCCTGGCGGCCGCGATTCCCTGGCTCTTCTTCCCGCTCCTCCCCGGCGTTCGGTCCCGGGCGTGACGCCGTCCCCGCGCGCCTGGAGCGGGATCGTCTGGGTTCCGGTGGCGCTGTCCGCCGGCGCCGCCGCGTTCCCGCAGGCCGCGCCCCCATTCCTCGCGGCTGCCCTCTTCGCGCTGCTCGCCCTGCCGGTGCTCGCGCCCGATTTCCTCCGCCGCCCCGGCCTCCTCGGGCCGGCCGTGGCGCTCTTCCTCTTCGCCTGCGGACTGGCCGTCTACCGTCAGCCCGGCGGGCCGTTCGATCTCTTCGAGGACGGACAGATCCTCGCGGCGGCCGACGCGTATGGCGGCGGCGGACGACCCTACCTCGACACGTATCCGATCCACGGGTGGGGAGCCGACGGCGGGCTCGACGCGTTCCTCTTCCGCATCTTCGGTGCGACCCTCGAGACGTTCCGGGCGCGGCGAGCCGTCATGACCGCAGCGGCGTTCGCGTTCCTCGCCGCAGCGGCCGGCGCGCTCTTTCGGCCTTTCGCCTGGAAGGCCGTCGCTTTCCTTGCGGCCCTGTGCCTCTGTCCGTTCGTGAGCGAGCGGCAGATGCTGGCTTTCGCGTCGCTCGCCTTTCTCCTCGAAGGCGCGCGGTCGGACCGGCTCCGGGACTTCTTTCTCGCGGGCACGCTCGGCTCCTGCGAGCTCTTCTACAGCCTCGACCTCGGGCTCGTGCTCCTGTCGGGCGGGCTCGCCGGGGCCGCGACGCGGCCGTTGGTCGCCTCGGGCTTCCGGAGAATCGCGCCGGGCATCCGCGATGCGGCCGCCTTCGCGGGAGGAGCGCTCGCCGCCTCGCTTCCCTTCCTGACGATCCTCCTCCGCGCCGGCTCGCTCGGCGCGTTTCTTCGCACTTCCTTCTTCGAGATCCCGGGCACGATCGGCGACGTCTGGGGGCTCCCCGTCGGCTCCGCGCGGGACCTTCTCGCGCAGGCGGACCCGCGGACGGTGCTGCTCGAGATCGGGAGAAATGCGTCGCAGTCCGGCCTCTTTCTCCTGGTCGTCGTTTCCGCCTCCGCGGCGACGGCGCTCCTGCGCGCGGCCCATGGGAAGTTCGAGGGTCCGGACGGCGCCGCCTGGATCGCGATTGTGGTCACGGCCGTGGCGCTCCGCGGCGTGCTCGGCCGGGCGGATGCGGGACACTTCGCCCTGTACGGGGTCTTCGCCGGTCTGCCCGCGGCGTGGCTTCTCTACCGCGCTTCGCACGCCCCGTCCGCGAGGGTCCTGCTCACGGCGGCCGCGCTCGCGTTCCTCCTGCTGCGGTTGCGCCCTCTCGCGACGGTGTCGCAGGAGCTCGGAGCGATCGCCGCGGGGAAGAAAACCCGGGAAGCCTGGAGGCAGGCGGGCGTGCGGGTGCCGCGGAGCGGGCGCGCGACGGTCTCCGCGAAAGAGGCGGAGGACGTGCTCGCGCTCTCCCGGTACATGGACGCCCGGCTTTCGCCGCAGGAGACGTTCTTCGATTTCGCGAACGAGCCCGGGCTCTATTTCCTCCTCGCACGCCGAATGCCCGTCCGGTTCTCCTGTGTGCCGTGCTACGAATCGCCCGATCACCAGGAGGAGGTGATCGCGCGGCTGAAGAGCGAGCGGCCGCCGATCGCGATCCTCGCGGGCGGCAGCGGTCGCGACGCGTTCGACGGGGTCTCGAACCGCACGAGGGCCCCGCGCGTCGCGGCGTATCTCGACGCCGTTTACGAGCCGGGTGAAGAAGTCCGCGGGCGGCGGATGGCGCGACGCCGGACGGAGCCGGGACCTATTCCGACCCGAACCCCATCAGCCGCCGGAAAAAGCCGCGGCGCTCGGGCTCCTGCTTGACGAGGAGCTGCTCGATCTCGCCCCGGTCGAAGAAGATCCCCTCGCACGAGGAGCACTTCTCGATCTCGATTCCCGAGATCGTCTCGACGTTCATGTCGCTTCCGCACTTCGGGCATTTGCGCCAGTGGAGCTTGCGGCGCGCTTCCATCTCCGCGGTGCGGTTCTCCCTCTCGGCCTGCTCGCGCTTCTTGCGCGCGGCCTCGATCAGCTTCTCCTCGTTCTGGCGAAACCAGTCGTTCTCGCGGCCGCGGCGGATTTCTTCGCTGTCCCAGGGCATGGGGTGATCGTAAAACGTAAAACGGGAAACGGGAAACGATTTCGACTCAGGCCGTTTTCCGTTTTCCTTTTTCCGTTTCCCGGCTTACCGGAGCAGGTCTTCCAGCGTGGCCGAGGCGTTCGTCCGGGCGTCCCGGTACTTGACGATGACCGGCGTCTGGAGCGACAACCCCCACTCCGCCCCGCGACCCTCGCGGATTGCCCGCGCGCCGGGCACGACCACGGCGCCCGCCGGGATCTCGAGCGGTCGCCCGGGCGACTTCCGGATCTCCGTCCCCCGCACGACGTCGTAGACCGGCGTGCCGCCCGTCAGGATCACCCCGGCGGCGAGGACCGCGCGCTCGCGCACGATCGCGCCCTCGTACACGCCGCAGTTGCCGCCGACCAGGACGTCGTCCTCGACGATGACCGGCAGTTGACCCACCGGCTCGAGCACGCCGCCGATCTGCGCGCCCGCGGAAATGTGCACGCGCCGCCCGATCTGGGCGCACGAGCCGACGAGGACGTGCGAGTCGAGGAGCGTCCCCTCTCCGACCCACGCGCCGACGTTCACGTACGACGGCGGCATGATCGTGACGCCGGGTGCGACGTAGCAGCCGTCGCGCACCGAGGTTCCCCCGGGGACGATCCGGACGCCGGACTCCGGCGCCAGCGCCTTCAGCGGGAACGTGTCCTTGTCGAAGAAGGAGAAATCGGAGGTCGGAGCGGCCCGGACGATCGAGCCGATGCGGAACCCCAGCAGGATTCCCTTCTTGACCCAGGCGCGGACGACCCAGCGATCGCCCTCCTTCTCGGCGGCGCGGATCGAGCCGTCGTTCAACCCCGCCTTGAGCTCGTCGAAGAGCCGGCGCAGCTCCGCCGGGGCCCGGCGGTCCGGCTCCTCCGCCGCGGCTTCGATTTCCTGCGCGAGGGATCGAGGCTCGGTTGCCACCGCGACTACCGTGCCGCGGCGGCTTTCTTCGGAAGCAGCTTCAGTCCGCCGAGCAGCTTCTCGATCCGGCGGCGCGTGTCGTCCTTCACCGTCACGAGCGGCAGCCGGACCGTCTCGCCGCACCGGCCCATCGCGGCCAGAGCGGCTTTCGCAGGCCCGGGGCTCGACTCCCAGAAGTTCATCTCCATGAGCGGAACGTATTTTCGCTGGAGCCGCCGCGCCTCGTCCCATTGACCGGACAACGCGGCCGCGCAGAGGGCCGCCATCTCCGCCGGGATCTCGTTGGAGGCCACGGAAATCAAGCCGCGGCCGCCGAGCGCGATGAGCGCGAGCGCCGTCGAGTCCTCGCCGGAGAAGACGACGAAGTCCTCCGGCATCGTGGCCATGAGCTTCGCGATCTTGCCGAAGTTCGGCGAGGCTTCCTTGAGACCGACGACCCCGGGAATCTCCGCGATGCGCAGGATGGTGTCGACGTCCATGTCCGTGCCGGTCCGCGTCGGCACGTTGTAGATGACGATGGGGAGGTCGGTCGCCTCCGCGATCGCTTCGAAGTGGCGCACGAGGCCGGCCGGGGACGGCCGGTTGTACATCGGCGAAACCGAGAGGATCCCGTCGGCGCCGACCGCCTCCGCGTCGCGAGCCCAGAAGACGGCCTTTGCCGTGTGGTTGCCTCCCGCGCCGGCGATGATCGGCACCCTTCCCGCCGCGGCCTTGACGACCGCGGCCGTCACCCCCTTGCGCTCTTCGCCCGAGAGCGTGGCCGACTCGCCGGTCGTGCCGCACGGCACGATGAAATCGATCCCCCGCTCGATCTGCCATTCGACGAGCTTGCCGAGAGCGCGGAAGTCGATGCGCCCCTTGTCGTCGAACGGCGTGACGAGCGCCGTCCCGCAACCCTTCCAGTCCACGCGATACGCCATCGGGCCTCCCCCTCATTCCATGAAAAGGGGACAGATTTATTTACTGTCCTCAATCAACGAAGAGGGGCCAGGCTAAAGCCTGGCCCCGCTAAGACTTTAGTAGGTCACCGAACTCGAACACCCCCTGTCGCCCGGCGACGCGCTCCGCCGCCCAGACGGCGCCTTTCGCGAAACCCGCGCGGCCGCGGGCGCGATGGACGAGCTCCACCTCGTCCTCCGGAGACTGGAAAACGAGCCGGTGGGTCCCGGGGATCGTCCCGGCTCGTACGCTCGAGACGGGCGGCCGCGTTCCGCCGGCCTCCTCGACGATCGCGGCGATTTTCCGCGCCGTGCCCGACGGCGCGTCGCGCTTCTCTGCATGGTGCTCCTCGACGAGGTAGGCAGCGTAACCGGCCGGCAAATAGAGCTCCGCCGCCCGTTTCGACAGCTCGAAGAGGTGCCGCACTCCGACGGAGAAGTTCGCCGAGTAGACGAGTGCTCCTCCGCCCCGGCGAAAAGCTTCCGAGATCCGCGGGAGGTCGCGGTCCCATCCGGTCGTGCCGCACACGACGGTCGCGCCGCCGCGCGCGAGAGCTTCCAGGTTTCCCGGCGCGGCGGCCGGCGCCGTGAACTCGAAGACGACGTCGGCGCGGGAGAGGAGATCGGGCGTCAGGCCCGCGCCGCCGGCATTGCTCTTCGAGTCGAGCTTCCAGACGACGTCGTGCCCGCGCGCGCCGGCCATGGCCTCGATCTCGCAGCCCATCTTGCCCGCTCCGACGACGCCGAAGCGCATGGGAGAACGCTATCAGCTTTCACCTTTCGAAAAACTCCCGGTGCAGCCGCCGCACCACCTCGTCGACGTCCCGCTCCTCGATCACGAACGAAACGTTCCGGCGCGACGCGCCCTGGGAAATCATCAGGACGTTCACGTCCTCGATCGTCCGGAACACGCGCGCCGCGATGCCCGGAGTGAACTTGATGTCGGAGCCGACGAGACAGACGATCGCGCGGTCGCGCCCGACTTCCACCGCGGCGAGCCGCTCGAGGTCGCGCCGGATCTCCGGCAGCCGCGTGAGGTCGTCGACCGTCACTGAGACCGAGATCTCCGACGTCGTCACCATGTCCACGGGCGTCTCGTAGCGGGCGAACACCTCGAAAAGCGTCCGGAGAAAGCCGGATTCCATCAACATGCGGCTGGTGACGACGTCCACCGTCGCGATCCCCTTCTTGAAGGCGATCGAGCGCACGGGCTCGGCCGACGAGGCGGCCGACGCGCGGATCTCCGTTCCGGGGAAGTCGGGCCGCCGGGAGTTCTTCACCCGGACGGGGATCCCCTTCTCGACGGCGGGCGCCAGCGTCAGCGGGTGAAGGACGCGCGCGCCGAAGTACGCGAGCTCCGACGCCTCCTCGAACGAGATCGTCTCGATCGGGCGCGCCGCGGGCGCAATTCGCGGGTCCGCGGTCATCATGCCGTCGACGTCGGTCCAGATCTCGACCGCTTCGGCGTCGAGCGCCGCCGCGTAGAGCGCCGCCGTGTAGTCGGAGCCACCCCGCCCGAGAGTCGTCGTCGCTCCCGCGTGGCTCGCGCCGATGAAGCCGGCCGCGACGGGGATCTCTCCGCGGCCGCACACGGATCGAATGCGCTCCCGGACCCGCCGCTCCGTCTCGTCGCGGTCCGGCTGTGCCCGCCCGAACCGGTCGTCCGTGACGAGGAGCTCCCGCGAATCCACCGCGACCGCCGGCAGTCCCCTCGCGGCGAGGGCGCGCGAGACCACGATGCCGGCGGCCATCTCTCCGTGCGCGAGGAAGTGGTCCCGGCCCGCGGGGGGCACCGACCGCAGCACCGCGACGGCCCGCGCCATCCGGGAGAGCTCGTCGAAATACGGCGCGATCTCCGCTTCGACCGCCGCCGCCCTCTCGCCGAAGAAGTCCCGCACGACGCGCTCGGTGTCCCTCCGGAGGCGCGTCAGCGCCGAGAGGGCGCGCGGCTCTTCCCCCGCGGCCGCGCGCTCGAGCGCTTCGACGAGCCGGTCCGTCGTCTCTCCGATGGCGGACACGACGACGACCGGACTGCGTTCACGCGCACCGCCGACGATGCCGCACACCCTCTCCAGGGCGGGTGCGTCCTCGAGCGAAGTTCCGCCGAACTTCTGGATGATCAGGTGAGGAGCCCCCGCGACACCGCCAGCTCCGCATTCAGGATCGACGCGCCCGCGGCGCCGCGAATGGTGTTGTGTCCGAGCGCCGTGAACTTCCAGTCGAGCAGCCGGCAGGGCGTGAGCCCCCCGACGACCGTGCACATTCCCTCGCCGGCGTCGACGTCGCGCCGGGGCTGCGGGCGCTGCCGCTCGCGCACGAGCACGACGGGCCGCTCCGGCGCCGACGGAAGGCGGCGGACCTCTTCGCTCCCCCGGAAATCTTCCCACGCCGACTCGATCTCGGCGGCGGACGCCTTGCGCGACAGCCCGACCGAGACGGCCTCGGTGTGCCCGTCTTCGACGGGCACCCGGTAGGTCATCGCCGAGATCACGAGAGGCGCCGGCGCGCCGGCGGCGTCGCGCGCGCCTCCGAGAATTTTCGCGACCTCGGACTCGATCTTCTCCGCCTCGCCCGGGATGTCGGGAACGACGTTTCCGAGTATGTCGAGTGACGGGACGCCCGGATAGCCGGCTCCGGAGACCGCCTGCATCGTCGCGACGAAGGCCTTCTCGACCCCGAAGGCGCGGTCGAGCGGCGCGAGCGCCATGGCGAGGAACATCGCCGAGCAATTGGCGTTCGTGACGAGCGATCCGGACCAGCCACGGTGCTGTCGCTGCCGCTCGAGAAGAGAGAGCGAATCCGGGTTGATCTCCGGAATGACGAGCGGGACGTCGTCGTCCATGCGATGCGCCGAAGCGTTCGAAAAGACGAACGCGCCCCGCCGGGCGAAGAGCGGCTCGACTTCGCGGGCGGTGTCCGCGTCGAGCGCCGAGAACACGGCGCGACACGGGAGCTCGTCCCGGACGCCGCGCACCTCCAGGGATGCGAGACGGTCCGGAAGAGGCGTTTCGCCCCTCCACCGGGCGGCTTCCGCGTAGGCGCGTCCGGCCGACCGCTCGGAGGCGGCGACCGCGACGACCTCGAACCAGGGGTGGTCGAGGAGGCGCTCGAGGAAGCGCTGCCCCACGGTGCCGGTCGCACCGAGGACGCCGACGGGGATCTTCGCCGCGCTGCGAGTGCTCAACTTGCCGCTCCTGCCGCCCGAAAGATTCTCACGAGACGCCCGTCCGTATAATCGATTCCCTCCAGGACGGAAACGGTACATGAGCTCCGCAACTCCGGGCCCCCGCTGCCCCCGCTGTCAACGGGCGATCGCCGCGTGGCGGCTGCAGCACTGCGTTTATTGCGGCGAGACTTTCCCGCCGGACCTGAAGGAAGGCCACGCGGAGCCCGAGGCGCTCAAGTGGGTGGAGCGGCCGGGGATCCCGACGGATGCCGCGAAGCAGCTCGAGCTGATGAAATTCCTGCCGGGCGGACCGAAGACGACGCCACGGTCGCGACCGGCGCTGCTCCTCGCGGGCGCGATTTCCGTCCTCGCGTTCAGCGTCATCTTCGTCCTGCTCTTTCTGGTTCTCCGACGCTCGATGCCTTCGGGCGCCGGCATCGTTCTCTTCATCGGCGTGGGTTTCCTCGCCTACCTCGCCTGGGTTTTTCTCCGCGCGTCCCGGCGCGGCCTGCGATAGGACGGCGCGGCCGCGCTCCAGGAGAATAAGGTGGCGGGTGCAGGCTGAAGCCTGTCCCCGCGAAATTCGGTGGCGGGTGCAGGCTGAAGCCTGTCCCCGCGAAATTCGGTGGTGGGTGCAGGCTGAAGCCTGTCCCCACGCCCACTAAAGGGGACGAGCCCCGGTTCGCGGGGCTCGTCCGAGAAAAGGGGTCGAAAAGGTCAGACTACGGGACGTCCCTGTATCAACCGGATGATGAGAACCACCACCGCAATGACGAGGAGAATGTGGATGAAGCCGTTCAGTGTGTAGCCCGAGACCAGGCCCAGGAGCCAGAGAACCAGAAGGATGATGAAAATGGTCCACAGCATGATGTCGTCCCCTCCTTATCGTCCGAACCACCGGGAGGCAGCCCGGGGACCTTACAGCGAAGCTCGTGCCAATATCCGGGGAAGTTCCGAGGTCCCAGGCGTAAGGAAACCGTTGGTGTACCCGGAACTCGAACCTTGAACACCACTCTGAAGAACCCCTCCGAGCTCGTCGCCCGCCTCGAGCTCGAGGAGCCCGAGCGCCTGCTCTTGCTCGACGCACCCGAGGAGCTCGCGAAGCTCCTGGAAACGGCTCGGACCGGCCCGAAAGTGACCGTTCGAGCGGAGGGAGATGCCCTCCGCTCCGTCAAGGAAACCTTCGGGGCGGTGCTCGTCTGGCGCGAACATCGCGGAGGATCACGCGCCGTCTTGGACGGCGCGGTCAAGAAGCTCGAACCCGGCGGCGCGCTCTGGGTCGTCACGGCGCTCCGGAAGGTCCGGGGGCCCTCCACGCCCGCGGTTCATCGGCTGGAGCGGGCCGACCTCGTCAAGGCTTTCGAGAAGGAGGGGCTCGCGAACGACCGGGAGGTCCGCGTCACGGCGTGGCACGTCGGCTATCGCTTCGTGCCTACTCCACGTACGGGTAGAACCTCCCCGTAACGCGAAAGAAACGGCCGGTGGCGGAATCGACCGTCAACTGGCAGCGCGACACTTCGATCGTCGTCGAGAAGGCGACCCCGGGAGCCTTCAGGCTCACCGGATACCGCGTTCCGACCTTCAGAGGAGCATTGAAGTCGAAACGCACCCCGGTCGGCGTGACCTCGAGCACCTGTCGGGCGGTCTCCCAGCGGACCTTGAGCTCGTACTGCTCCGGCTTCAGCCGCTTCTGAGTCTTTCCGGAATCGCTCGGACGCGACGGGCGATCGGATGAAGGTGGATCGGTCTGGCGATCAGCCATCGTTGAAGACGGGAAGCGGTCGGAGCTTTCCAAGACCTCCAGTAGTTGCGAAACCTGCGCCAGCTTATCCCCGGCCGGATCTGCCGGGGCGTCGGATCTCAGGAAGATTTGGCGAGCGAGGCGGCCAGCCGGATCGCGGCCTGCATCCCCTGCTTCTCGCGGACCGCCCGAACCCGGGCCTTTTCGGCGGGCTTCAACCGCCGGACGTAGCCCATGTACTTGCCCTGAAGCCTCCTCAGGGCCCGGACTTTCGGAGAAATCGCGACACGTCGCCGACGGGGGGCGCCCTTTCCCTTCGCGCTCGCGCGCCGGGCGCCGCGCCGGTTGCTTCCGTCCATTCCCTCGAGTGTGGCGAGCTGCTCGCGCAGCTCCGCGATCTCTCGCGAGCGCCCGTTCAGGACCGCGCGCACCTGGACCTCGCGGATCCTCCCCTGGGCGAGGAGCCTCCGAAGGACATACTGCGACTCCGCTGGTGTCATCTGCATCATTTGAATGACCTCATAGTGAACTTCTGTGAGTCGCAAGATCGCGACGGGGCCGGAGTCTACAACAAGCAGTTGATTCGGGCATCGAGAGCGATTCGCTACTTCTTACGTCCTGCGGCCGCAGACTTTTGTTTGGGCGCCGCCTTCTTCTTTGAAGCCGCGACTGGCCGCGCCGCGCGCGGGAGGAGAGTCATCACGACCTCCGGGCGGATCGTCTTTCCCTCCGTCATGACGTACGCGCGGTGAACGATGTTGCGCAGCTCCCGGACGTTTCCGGGCCACTCGTACGCCTGAAGCAGCTCGAGAGCCCGGGGATCCCAGCCGGCGACTCCCCCGCGTTCCTGCTCCTCGATCAGCTTGCGGAAGTGCTCGGCGAGCAGCGGGATGTCTTCCCGCTTCTCGGCCAGCGTCGGCAGCGCGATCGGAAAAACGTTCAGCCGGTAGTAGAGGTCCTCCCGGAGCTTCTTGTGCTTGATCGCGTCGTGCGGGTCGCGATTCGTCGCCGAAACGAGGCGGACGTCCACCTTCAACTCCTGCGATCCGCCGACGCGCCGCAGCGTCCGATCCTCCAGCACCCGGAGCAGCTTCACCTGGAGCTCCGAGCCCATCTCGGTGATCTCGTCCAAGAACAGCGTGCCGCCCGCCGCTTCTTCGAAGTACCCCACGCGGCGCTTGTCGGCGCCCGTGAATGAGCCGCGCTCGTGGCCGAACAGTTCGCTCTCGATCAGGGTCGGTGAGATCGCGCCGCAGTTGAACGCGACGAACGGTTTCGCGGCGCGCCGCGACAGGCGGTGGATCGTCCGGGCAGCGACCTCCTTGCCCGTTCCGGAGGCGCCGGTGATGAGGACGGGCGCATTCGACTTCGCGACGCGGCGGATCACGTCGAAAATCTGGGTCATGATCGGAGCGCGGCCCACGAGGTCGCCGAGTCGCCCGGTCTCCTGCAGCTCCGCGCGAAGCGTCTCCACCTCGAATTCCAGCCGGCGGCGATCCGCGAGCCGGTTGAAAACGACCTCGAGCTGCGCGGGGCGGAGCGGCTTGAGGAGATAGTCGACCGCGCCGGCGCGCAGCGCCTCGATCGCGTTGTCGATCGAGCCCTGACCCGTGATGACGATCCCCTCGCGATCCGGATCGGTTTCCCGCGCGGCGCGCAGGATCTCGATCCCGTCGCCGTCGGGCAGGTGAATGTCGACGATCATGAGACGCGGATCGAACTCTTCGACGGCGCGCGCGGCTTCCTTCACGGTCCCGACCGAACGCGTCTCGCCGCCGAGGTCTTTGATCGACTCCTCGAGCCCCTTCCGGGTCGCCAGGTCGTCTTCGACGATCAGGACCTTCAAGCGTTCTCCTCCGGAAAACTCAGGGTCGCGGAGACTTTCTCCCCGCTCTGCGTCACGCGAACGACACCATCCGCGTCGGCGGCGTACAACCTCGCCAGGGGCAGGCCCATTCCCCAATTCTTGCCGCCGCCCGTCGAGCGCGGCGCGAAGAGCTTCTCGGGATCTTCCGCCGGCAGCGACCCGGGGTTCTCGACGCGTACCTGCAGGCGGTGACCGTCGCGCTCGCAGAAGACGGCGACCTCCTGCGGCCGTGCGCGCTCGAGCGCGTTGACGATCAGCGACGAGAGGGCCTCGGTCAGCTTCTCGCGATCACCCGCGATGCGCCCCCCCGTTTTCCCCTGCGCCTCGAGGCCGTCCTGCGACATCCGCCGGAACGTGTCGGCGACCCATTCGTCGAACGCGATGGACTCCGCGGGGCGCGACTCCGAAAGGAGCAACTCTCGCCCCCGCTCGAAGAGATCGAACGCCCGCCCGAGCTCCGCTCGCGCGACGTCGAGAGAGGACGAAGGATCCTCGCCGCGCGCGAGACGCCGGTTCGCCCCCTCGAGGTGAAGCGAAACCGCCGACAGCGGGGTCGCCAGATCGTGCAGAAACGTGCGCAGAAACTGATTTCGGGCGGCGTCGCGCGAACCGGTCGAAGCAGGCTTCAACAAGGCACCCTTTGTGCTACAAACATCGCTCTCAAACGGAACAAGCATCCTATGCCAAAACCGAGCGTCACCCCAGCCGTCGCCCCTCCGGCTCCGATTCCGGGGGTTCGCTCCTCGCTGAAGACCCGCCTCAAGGTCACGGCGTTCGTCGGTCTCGCGATCATCGCGGCCTGGCTTTACTACACCGTCAACCAGGTTCTGACGCTTCACGACGTCACGCTCGACATCCAGCGGACGACGGATCTGAGAGAACGCGTCGGCGACGCCAAGAGCGCACTCGCGGAAGCGGAGGATTCCCTCGATCGGTACACGCAGAACGGGCAGGGTTACGACCTTTCCCGCCATCACGCCGGCCGGACGACGCTCCGCACGGCGCTCAGTGCGATCCGCCGTCGCGTCATCACGGAGAGCTCCCGCGGAACGCTCGAGCAGGCGGAGGCCGCCGAGGAGATCTACTCGCAGGCGGCGGACCGCGCGATCGCGCGGTGGGCTCCGGGAAGCCCGTCCGCCGCCCGCGAGGAGCGCGACAACAGGGTGCAGCCGGCGGCCGCGGGGCTGCGCGACATCCTCCTCGAGCTCGAGAACCGTTTCGGCCGCAGCGAATCGCTCGCCGAAGGAAGGCTGAAAGGGGCTCGGGACGCGGCGGCCGCCGCGCTCGTCGTCCTCGCGGCGCTGATACTCGCGGGCGTCTTGTGGCTGCTCACCGACGTGGATCGGCGAATCCTGTCGCCGGCCGTCTCCGCGACGCGCGCGCTCGGTGACCTCGCGGCCGACCGGCAGCCCCCACGACTGTCGGACGTTTCCGGCGACGAGATCGGGGAGCTCGGCCGGCAGTTCAATCGCGCCGCCGACGCCTACGCCGACCGCGCCCGCGCGCTCGGGGAACGCGACATCCAGACGTCGGTCAACGCCGTTCTCGCCGCGGCGGCAACCGTGAACGATCTCTCGGGCTTCGGGTCGCGGGTGCTCGAGACCGTGGTCGACGTCTCCGGAGCCGCGTCGGCGGTGCTGTACCTGCCGCAGCCGGGCGGCTCCTACGCCCCGGCCGAGGCCGTCGGCTGGACGGCGCCGCCCGACGGAAGCGTGGGTGTGGCCGAAGCGAAGCGCGCCGCCACCGAGAAGCGGTCGCTCTTCGTCTCGGTTGCGCCGGCGACGCCGACCATCAACGTGTTCGACGGCCGGATCCTGCCGCGCGAGAGCGCGCACATTCCGCTCATCTACTTCGACCGGGTCGTCGGCGTCCTGGCGCTCGGGGCGGCGCAACCCTTCACGGCGAATGCACGCAACGTCCTCCTCGCGATCGCGCCGAGCCTTGCGGTCGCGCTCGCGAACGCCTCCGCGAACGAACGGGTCGCGGAACAGACGCGGCGCCTCGCCGAGCAGAACGAGCTGCTCGAGGAGCAGCGCAGCCGTATCGCCCGCACGAACCTGGAGCTCCAGAGGGCCTCGGCGCTGAAGGACCGCTTCCTCGCGTCCGTATCCCACGAGCTGCGGACGCCGATGACCGTCATCCTGGGCTTCACCGCTGCGCTGCTCAAGGGCGGGCAGGGCAGCCTGAACACTCAGCAGCGGGAGAGCCTCGAGCGCGTCCAGCGCAACGCGAAACTGCTGCTGGGGCTGATCAACGACGTGCTCGACATCTCCAAGATCGAGTCGGGCAAGGTCGAGATCGACCGGCAGGCCGTCCATCTCCCCGCCCTCGCGCGGCAGATCGAATCCGACTACTCCGAGGCCGCCCGCGGCAAGGGACTCACGCTGACGACGGAGGTCGCGAGCGGTCTCGACACGGTCACGAGCGATCCGGCCCGCGTCCTTCAGATCGTCGCCAACCTGGTCGGCAACGCGCTCAAGTTCACGGAGCGCGGCTCGATCACGGTCCGCTTCGAGCCGCGGGAGGAGGACCGGTGGGCGATCGTCGTCGCGGACACCGGCATCGGAATCCCGGACGACGAGCAGGCCGCGATCTTCGACGAGTTCCGGCAGGGTGAGGCGGCCGAGCATCGCGGGCGGGGCGGTACGGGGCTCGGTCTCGCCATCGTCCGCAAGCTCGCGGCCGTCCTCGGCGGCACGGTGTCCGTGGAAAGTACCCGAGGCAAGGGATCCCGATTCACGGTCGTTCTCCCGCGGGCGCTCCCCCGGGAGGCTGCGCCCCTCCCCGCGGCCGTCCCGCCCGCGGCCTGGCCGGTGCCCGCCGCGCCGCGCCGGTCCGTTCTCGTGGTCGACGACGACGAGGGCGTCCGGCGGCTTCTCGCCTACGAGCTTCAGTCTCTCGGCGTCCAGGTGCTCGAGGCGCCGGACGGGAAGACCGCGGTCGAGGTCGCCGCGTCCGAGATGCCCGACGTGATCCTGCTCGACGTCCTCATGCCGGGCGTGGACGGCTGGAGCGCGCTTCGCCGCCTCAAAGAGAGGCCCGAGACGCGCAACATACCGGTCGTCGTCCTCTCGGTCGTCGACGACCGCGCCCTCGGGTTCTCCCTCGGAGCGTTCGATTACCTCGTCAAGCCGGTGGACGTCTCTCAGCTCATCGACACGCTGTCGAGAGCCGGCGTCGTTGCGTCGCGCGGTCATCTGCTCGTCGTGGACGACGACCCCGACGTCCGCGAGCTCCTGACGCAGGGCCTCGTGAGCGCGGGATACCGCGTTCAGGGTGCGCCGGGAGGAGCCGAAGCGCTGGAGCTCATGTCGAAGGATCCTCCGAGCGCGGTGCTCCTCGACCTGATGATGCGCCCGCCCGACGGCTTCGAGGTGCTCTGCCGGATGCGCGAAGACCCGGCGCTGCGGGCGATACCCGTCATGATCGTCACCGCCAAGGAGCTCACGGCCGAAGAACACGTCGAGCTCGAGGGCTCGGCGCAACGCATCATCCGCAAAGGAACGGATCCATCCCGGCTGGTGGCGGAAGTGCTTCGCGCGGTGGAGGAGGAGAAGACCGCTTGACGTCCGGATCGCGCATCCTCGTCGTCGAAGACTCTCCCGACATCCGAGTGCTCATCCGGATGCTCCTCGAGGCCGCCGGGCACGAAGTGTTGACCGCTGCCGACGGACGCGCCGCGGTCGAGGTCGCGCGCGCGGAGCGACCCGACCTCGTGCTCATGGACCTGTCCCTGCCGATTCTCTCGGGATGGGAGGCCGCCCGGAAGATCAAGGACGACCCGGCGACGGCCGCGATTCCCATCGTCGCGGTGACCGCCCACGCCATGCACGGCGACCGGGAACGGGCGCTCGCGGCGGGTTGCGACGGCTTCATCGCGAAGCCGATCGACGAGGAGACCTTCGAGCCGCTCGTCCGCTCCTACCTGCGGACTCGGGCGGAGAGTGGCTCCGGCGCCGAGGCGGCGCCCGAGAGGGTGACGTCGCGGGAGCCCGGAAGAATCCTCGTCGTCGACGATCACGAGGAGGTCGCGACGCTCATCAAGCAGGATCTCGAGACGGAGGGTCACGAGGTCGTGGTCGCCCGGACGCTCGACGGGGCGTTTGCGACCGCGATCGGAGAACGTCCGTTCGACCTCGCCATCGTGGACGTGATGCTGGGTCCGGACTCCGGATACGACCTCACGGCGGATCTCGTCTCCCGTTCCCCCGAGTACCTGCCGGTGCTTCTCGTGACCGCGGGCGAGATCGATCGGGAAAAGGGCTACGCCGCGGGAGCCGACGACTTCATCGCGAAACCGCTCGACGCGGCGGAGCTCATCGCCCGTGCGCGGTCCCTCATCCGGGTCGGGCGCGCGATCCGCAGCCAGGGCCGCGCTGCGCGCGAGCGCTCCGAAGCCTACGAGAAGCTCGCCGAGCTCGATCGGTTGAAGTCCGACTTCCTCTCGACCGTTTCCCACGAGCTCCGGACGCCGCTCAACACGATCATCCTGCTGTCGCACTTGATCGAACGCGAGGGAACGACGCCCGCCGACGAAGAACGGCGGCTCCACGACATCCGGGTGATCCGCGAGAGCGCCGAAGCGCTGCTCCGGATGATCAACAACATCCTCGACCTCGCCAAGCTCGAGGCGGGCGAACGCGACCTGCACCCCCAGCGTGTCCCTCTCAAACCGCTCCTCGGCGAGATCGTGGACATGCTCGAGCCACAGGCGCGCGCGAAGGACCTGCCCCTCGTGACCGAGATCGCTCCCGACCTTCCGGAGTCCGCGGTTCTCGACCGCGAGAAGGTCTCCCGCGTCCTCATCAATCTCCTGTCGAACGCCGTCAAGTACACGCCGAAGGGGCGCGTCGTGTTTCGCGTGTCGGCCTGGCAGGACTCGATCGTGTTCGAGGTCGAGGACACCGGCGGCGGCGTGCCGGCGCACCTCGTCACGACCGTGTTCGAGCCGTTCCGCCAGATCCGGACGGGAGACGGCGAGGCTCCGCGCGGGTCGGGGCTCGGCCTGACGATCTCGAAGCAGCTGGTCGAACTCATGGGGGGCGATCTCCTCTTCGACAGCCGCGAAGGTGCCGGGACCCGCGTCTCGTTCACGCTCCCCCAGCTCCAGGACTCGGCGGAGCCGCTTCCTCCGTCGCCGGCCGGACTGCCGGCACCGCGGGACGGCCAGCTCGGGCGGGGGCGGCGGGCGCTGATCGTCGAGGACGACGCGGCGTCCCGGTACGGGCTCCGGGGCCTCCTCGAGTCCGAGGGTTACGAGGTCGCCGAGGCCGGGGCGCTCGCGGACGCGGAGAAGCTGGCCCGCGGCTCGCCCCCCCACGTCCTGATCCTCGACATCACGCTGCCCGACGGGGACGGCGCGGAGTGGCTGCGTCTCTTCGCGAAGAAGGAGGGGCGAGTGCCCTTCCCCGTCATCGCGCTCACCGGGATCACGGCGGACGAAGACACGCGGCGGATCGAGCAGTCTGGCGTCTTCGCCGTGCTCCAGAAGCCCGTCAACGTGGGACTTCTCTTCCAGGCGCTCCGGGAGTGCCACGCACCCGCGACCGCGAGCTCCTAGTCCTCCGCTCCCCCGCTCTCAGGCGAGCACGTCGCGCCGCAGGAACACGGCGTAGGCGACGGCGGCCGCCGCCAGGGCCCACACGGTCAAGACGACGACCGAGAACGGGAGCGTCATCCCGGTGATCGGCGGGGGCGAGCCGGAGTAGTAGTCCGGCAGCGGCAGGTTCGTCACGAAGAGATAACGCTGCGCCTCCCACGTCGGCGCCACGCGGGGGAGGATGGTCCCGGCAATGAGGGCCGCGAGCATCGTCCCCATCGCGGCGGCCGTCGATCGCAGGACGACCGAGGTCAGAAAGGCGATGGCGCCCACGGTGAGCGCGGCGAACCAGGCGAGCCCGAACGCGAGAAACGCGTCCTGCCACAGCGGAAGCGCGCGCACGGCGGCGGCGTCGAACGTCTCGCCGGACAGACGGAAGCCGGTCAGGATCGGCGCGCCCCACCCCCGATAGCCGAACGCGAGCCCTCCGAAGAGGTACGCGACGATTCCGCCGAGAAGAACCGTCAGGGTGATGGCGAGTGCGAGCGCCGCGAACTTCGACGAGAGAACGCGGGCACGCCCGACCGGCCGGGTCAGCAGGAGCTTGATGGTCCCCTGAGCGAACTCGGACGAGACGATGTCGGCAGCGAAGAGGATGGCAAGGAGCGGCAGGAGCAGGTAGCTCGACGCGTTCGCGAACGCCCTCGCGAAGATGGGTCCGGAGATCGCCTCCGGGTCCATGTTGCGATCGAGGTGGTACTGCACGCGCGCGATCTCGAACCGCACCCATCGGAGCTGGGTCTGCGGCAGACGTCCGGAGCGCTCCCAGTTCTGCATGCGCGCCACGCGTTCCTGGGACTCGACGCGCCAGTCGCGGCGCGGACGCCGCTCGCGGCTCTGCGTCTGCGCGAACACGATCAGGCCGTTCAGCGCGATCAGGATGAGGAGCGCGACGCGGAATCGCCGGCGCTTCAGGAGCTTCAACGTCTCGTTCTCGACGAGCGGGACGAACTTCATACCGTCTCGCCTCCCGTAACTTCCAGGAAAATCTCTTCGAGCGTCGACGCCTGGCGCTCGACGCCGAAGACGAGGACTCCCGCAGCGGCGAGCGCCGCCAGCGCCTCCGGCACCCGCTCGCGCACGACGTCGGAGGAAACGGATTCCTCCCCCTCGACGCGCGCCGCGCCGTCGCGGCCGAAGGGCATGAGCACCTCCGCCGCGCGCTCCGCCGGCCGCGCCCGGAAGAGGAGCCGCTCGGCTCCGCGCCGCTCGAGCAGCTCGCGCACCGGCCCCAGGGCGAGCGTGCGGCCGCGGTGGATGATCGCGACGCGGTCACACATCTGCTCCACCTCCGAGAGCAGGTGACTCGAGACGAACACGGCGAGGCCCCGATCGGAGGCCAGGTGCCGGATGAGCTGCCGGATTTCCCGGATGCCCGCGGGATCGAGTCCGTTGGCCGGTTCGTCCAGGATGAGGAGGTCCGGCTCTCCGAGGAGCGCCTGCGCGAGGCCGAGCCTCTGCCGCATGCCGAGCGAGTACGTCGCGACCCGGTCCTCGAGGCGCCCCTCCAGGAAGACGAGTCGCGCGAGCTCCGGGATGCGCGACTCCGCGCCGTTCTCGAGCATGCGGGCGAAGTGAAGCAGGTTCTCCCGGCCGGTCAGGTAGGGGTAGAGGTCCGTGGACTCCACGATGCAGCCCACGTGCGACATCGCCTTCGCGAAGTCGTGCTGCAGGTCGAAGCCGGCGATCCGCACGCGCCCCCGGTCGGGGCGCGCCAGGCCGACGAGCATCCGGATCGTCGTCGTCTTGCCGGCGCCGTTGGGTCCGAGGAAGCCGAAGACCTCTCCGGCCGTCAGTTCGAAGGAGACGTCGGAGACGACCTCTCGCTTGCCGAAGCGCTTCGTCAGTCCTTCAGCGGAGAGGACGACGGTCGGGGTCACTCGGGGAACGTATCATCCGACGGGCATGCCGCGTCTTTCACGCTTCTGGCTGTGGCACGTTCCCGCGGGGCTCGCGCTCGCCGCCGGCGTGCTGTTCGCGGCCGGGTTCTGGCTCGCGGTGCGCGGCACCGCCGGCGGATCCCTCGGCGCGCCGCCGCCGACTCCGGTCCCGCGCGAAGTGGCCAAGCCTGCCGGGAAGCGCCTCGTCCTCGTCCTCGGCGACTCGCTGTCGCGCGGGACCGGGGACCCGACCGGGCGGGGCTACGCGGCCGACGTCGCTTCGGCGCTCCGACGGCGCGGTCCCGTCGAGACCGTCAACCTCGCGGTGGCGGGAGCCGAGTCGGGAGACGTGCTCACTCTCCTTCAGAGCGAGAACGTCCGGTCGCTCGTCGCGTCCGCGGATCTCGTGCTCTTCTCCGTGGGGGGAAACGATCTCTCGCACTCCTTCTCGCGCGCCGGCGCCCCCGCGGAGGCGCTGTCGGCCGTGACCGACGCGCGGAACCGTTTCGCCGCCAACCTGAGGGCGATCTTCAAAGAGCTGCGGCGGGTGAACGCGGCGGCCCCGATCCGGGTTCTCGGCCTCTACCAGCCGTTCGCCGCCGAGGGTCGGGACTCGCGCATCGGCGAGTCGCTCGTCCTTTCGTGGAATTCGGTCATCGGCGAAACCGCGCTCGGCTACCCGAACGTCGGCGTGGTCCCGGTCTTCGACGTCTTCCAGGGACGTCCCGACCGCCTCGCCACGGACCGGTTCCATCCCAACCGGGAGGGCTATCGGATCATCGCCGAGCGGGTGGTGCAGACGGCTCCGCTCTGAGGAACAAAAAAAAGCCGCCCCGGGAATCGGAGCGGCCTGCCGGGAAGGAGGAGTACCCGGCTTACTCGAGTTCGACGTTCAGTGCCGGCACGCGTCCGTGTGCACGTGACCCGGGCCGTAATTGGGGTCGTCGTACGGGTGATAGCTGCGATCCCAGTACTCGCGGTTGAAGTCGTAGTACGGGTCGCCCTGATACCCCTGCTCCAGGTACCGGTCCCGATATCGGTAGTCGTCCCGATACGGCCGCTCGGCGTATCGCTCCACGACCACGGGCCGTTCGACGACGACCCACCTCGTGCGGTAGCGCCGCACCGGCACCCAGTGCGTGTGACGGATTCCGTGCGCGCGGCACACGAACGCCGGGCTGTAGAAACCGTAACCGAGACGTGGCCGGCGGCTCACGCGGTATCCGTAGGGCACGTAGGAGCCCACCGGGTATCGGTGATAACCGTAGGGAGAGCCGTAGTACGGATCTCCGACGCCGACCGCGATGTCCCCGTGCGGGAGACGGAAGCGGCCCTCGAAACGAACCTGGGCCTCTCCCGTCGACGGCATCAGGAAGAGGACCGTCGCCGCCAGCGCGGCGGCCGCCATCGCGATGCGAACAGCTCTTTTCATACTCACCTCCGGGCCGCGTCCTCCACGCGGACGAAGGGGACTCACGGCAACGCGGGTGCCAGAGTGATTCGATTGAGGGGAAAGGACTTGAAGGTTCGATGGGCGCCGCGAATGTCCGCTCTCCAGGTCAAAGCGGGGTCGGGAGAGAACAGTCGGCTACCAGAACCTCCGGGCTTTTCCGACGGCTTTGCCGACGCCAAAGAGCACCTGTGCGACGGAGGTCAGCCGCCCGATCCTCGCGGCGAGGGAGTGCCTGCCGAAGAACTGTCTGCCGAGGGTCCACGCGACCGCGCCGGCCCCCGCGATCCAGCCCGCCGTTTTCCACCGCGCGCGCTTGGCCTCCACCGCGCCCCGCAGGCCCTGGATCTCCCGGGCGAGCGTGTCGCGCTCGAACTCCCCGCGACGGCGGAGTCCTTCGATGCGCGCCGTGCGGCTGACTCGCGGCGTCTTCTTTTCCGCGTCGTTCATTCCGACCCCGCGCGGAAGCGCTCTTCGAGGCCCGCGTCGGCCGCGCGGGCTTCCTCGTCGTCCTCGTCTTCTTCCCTCTCCCCCGGGCGGATGCTCGCGCGCTCCGCCGCGAGCGCGTCCGGGCTCGCCGGGCCGCGGTCGCGCAGAGCGGCCTCTTCCCGGATCGCGTCCAGGTCCTTGCGAAGCTCGTCGCGGGTCGCCGGGAAATCGAGCGGCCGCACACGGCCGAGGCTCCGCACGCCGACGAACCCGGCGCCCGCCGCGATCAACAGGTAGAGAACGAGCGCGGCGGCGATGCCCGCGATCGGGCCGCCGAACAGCCTGGCGAAAAGAGCGGCGACGAGCGCGGTCGCGAGCAGAAGGGCGAGCGACGCGAACGCGAGAGCGAGGACGAGTCCCGCCATCCCCATCCCGAGGAGCGATCCCTTTCCGGCGAGCTCCTCCCGGAAGATCTCGGTTCGAGTCGCGGCGAGCGCTTTCGCCGCGCGTTTCACGGAGGCCAGGCGTTCCTTCCACCCCGGCTCGGGAAGGTCTTCCGTGAAGTCGGCCGCGTCCCGGTCCATCAGCGCCCGCTCGATCCGTCGCGGCTCACGCCGCACCGCCATCGCCCCGCGCGGCGCCCGCTTCCACCGGCGCGATGCGGATGCCGGCGCTGCGGAAGCGCTCGTGGATTCTTCGCGCGATTTCCGCGGCGCCCGGAGTGTCGCCGTGCAGGCAGATCGTGTCGGCGCGGACCGAGACCCGCGTCGAGTCGTCCGCGACGACGACGCCGTCGCGCGCGAGCTGGACTGCCTGCTCGGCGGCCTCGTCCGGATCCGTGATCAGGGCGCCGGGGCGGCCCCGCGGCACGAGCGTTCCGTCGGAGCGGTAACGGCGGTCGGCGAAGGCCTCCTCGGCGACCGGAAGCCCCGCCTCCCGACCGGCTCCGACCAGCATCGAGCCGGACGCTCCCACGAGCACGAGCTCGGTCCCGACGCGACGGACGCCCTCGGCGATCGCGCGGGCGACGTCGGGGAATTCCGCGCCGCTGTGGTACAGCGCGCCGTGCGGCTTCACGTGCGTGAGGCGGCTGCCGCGCGAGCGAACGAATCCCTCGAGGGCCGACACCTGGTAGACGACGAGGTTCTCGATCTCGTCGGCGGCCATCTCGATCGCGACGCGCCCGAAGTTCTCGCGGTCGGGGTATCCCGGGTGCGCACCGACGCGGACCCCCCGCGACAGCGCGAGCTCGACGGTCTGGTCCATCGTGACCGGATCCCCGGCGTGCATGCCGCACGCAACGTTGGCGGACGTCACGTAAGGCAGGAGCTCGGCGTCGTCCATGCCCTCCCCCACGTCCGCATTGAGGTCGACGCTCACGACCCGTGATGTTAGTCCAACGTCCCGCTAAAGCTGGTCCACCGCTTCCGCGAGCGTGACCTGCCGGAAGCGGATCGCCGTTCCGGGGGGCGCCTGCGCCAGTAGCGGCCAGTCGCGCGCGATCACCGTGGCGATCTTCGCGTAGCCTCCGGTGACGGGCCGGTCCGGCCCGAGGACGATTGGAAGACCGCTCGCCGGCACCTGGATCCCGCCGAGCGCGGTGCCCTCCGGAGGGATGTCGGTCGCCCGGCGCAGCTCGATCGGCGGGCCGTCGAGCCGGATCCCGCGACGATCGCTCTCCGGCGTGACGCGGTACGTCGCCGAGTAGAAGACCTCCGCCGCCGCCGGCGGAAAGAAGGCGGACTGCGGCCCCTCGAGAACGGAGAGCGTGCGCGGCGCCCCGTCCGCCGTTTCCCCGGGACGGGGGCGCTCCCTGTCCGGCCCTTTTGCGCGGAGGCGTCCGCGCGAAACGGAGTCGCCTCGCGCGAGGCGCCGCACGGCCTCTCCCGGACGTCGCGCGACGAGGCCTCCCTGCACGCAGAGGTACGCGCGGGCGCCGCTCTTCGCGTAACCGAACGCGATGTGGTCCCCGGCTTTGGCCTCGAACGGCCGGTCGCGCTCGACGAGCTTCCCGTTCCAGCGCGCCTGCAGGTCCCCGCCGGTCACGCAGGCGACGGCGTCGTCGAGGGCCCGAAGCTCGGGACCCGACAGCGTGACCTCCAGGGCTCCGGCTTCCGGCGGGTTGCCGACCATCGCGTTGCCCCGCCGGAGTGCCTCCAGGTCCATCGCCCCGCCGGAGGGAACCCCGCACGCGCCGAGCCCGTAACGGGCCCCACCCTGAACCGAGGAGAAGAGGCCCGCTCCGATCACCGCCAGGACGGGCGTCCCCTCCGCGACCTGCGGAGGAGGAGCGAGCGCGCTCGAAGCGAGCCGGCGGCCGAGCTCCTCTTCGTCGATCCGCTCGAATCGGACGCGGTCGCCGGGGCGCAGGAGCGCCGGCGGCGAGGCCGCGGCGTCGAACAGCCGGACGGGAGAGCGCCCGATCAGGCGCCAGCCACCCGGCGACTCCGCCGGATAGACGGCGGAGTATTCGCCGCCAATCGCGACGCTGCCTGCCGCGACGCGCGGACGCGGGCTGTCGCGGCGGGGAGCGGCGAGCTCCGGGGGCAACCCCGTCAGGTACGCGAATCCGGGCGAGAACCCGAGAAAGGCGACCCGGTACTCGGCGCTCTCGTGTCGGCGCGCGACTTCGCGCAGCACGAT
>Ga0209974_10000124_pt1 | contig 22806 bp, 24 predicted proteins | sample InoplaM3SPM_FD_187592 | JGI IMG/M metagenome (GOLD analysis project Ga0209974, IMG submission 187592) | Arabidopsis thaliana rhizosphere microbial communities from the Joint Genome Institute, USA, that affect carbon cycling - Inoculated... | ecosystem: Host-associated > Plants > Roots >...
AATTTAAATACCGCAAACTAAACACACACCTTTTATGGGTTCGTAGCTCAGCCAGGTAGAGCGTCTGGCTCTTAACCAGTCTTTACAGGGTTAAAATGTCGTGGGTCCGAATCCCACCGAACCCGTTGACTATTCGGGTTCTTATAGTTCGAGTTGTAGAATATTGTGGAGTATAGATATTTGAAATGACGGTTACGTTATCAACAACTCTACAAAATTTGAGCGCAATTCCCAACAAAGATAATGCGAACATAATTCTGGACTACCAATATCTGAAAACCAGAGATACTTCAGACAGTTATCAGAGTCACATAAAATAGATCACTAATCTAGCACGATATTTAGGAGGCGAAAAAACATTTAATCAAGCAACTAGAGATGAAATTATTTCCTTTCTTGATACAAAGATAAAAACCACTATCGTAGATCCGGATAAAAAATGGATAACAACGTGGAATGACTATTTATGGAGAATTAAATATTTCTTTAGGTGGTTTCATAACTATAAATTGCCAACGCAAAAATAGTTGGTTAACGTTTTTTACTAACAATTGGAATAAAAAAATCTAAATACCCTGGCGAAAAATGAAAATTTAATGACCAATGCGATGAAAGGGAGAGAATACAAAGAATGCATATTTTGTGGTAAAAAACGGGGTTTTGGACCGTACCCTTTTATCAAACCATACGCTGTTTGTAGTTCTTGTATAGATATGGTGCTAAGCTATTCAAGTTTAATGGATAAATGGAAGCGTGGCAAGATGCCTCTAGATAAAAAAGTTAAAGAAGCTAGAAAAGTATATCGAGAATCTCAGCAGGCTTAAGCAAGGATTGATACCTCTTTGCTACACGGCGAAGCCATCGTGGGGACATAAATGATTCCCAAGGTCGCTGACTATAATATGCTTATTGTAGGTAAGAAAAGCTAAATACTATGTAACAGGATCCACCTGTATGCACTGTCCGAATCCCACCGAATGTGATTTTTAAACAAATTGAGTCTGAAAATCATATTAAACACATTTTATTCTTAGCATAGCTACCTTAAAAAATACTGATAATAAAACATTCTATGACAAGATCTTTTACCTGTTAGTGGCCTCAGGCATAGCGATACTCATTGGAACAATACTTATGTACAATCTGGAATCAGGAGCAGAGAATTCAAGAATGAAGACCCTTGTAGATGCGGCACCGCTGCCCCCGCCTACAACCCGATGAAGCCACATAATTTATGGTGGTGTATTGCCACTGTTACTACTGTAGGATATGATGATGTTATTCCATTGACCGATTTGGGCAGAATAGTCGCAATAGTTTACATGTTTTTTGGAATTACCTTGATTGCCATATTGTTTGCAGTGATTACAAATACATTCTACAAGAAGAGATTCGAGAAAGAAGAATATCAAAAGAAGGAACAAGAAACGGACTATCTCAAGAACCTCATCATGAACAGATTTTAAAACATAGAAAAAGCGCAGTCACAATGTACTGATACAATAAATCAAATGCGTTCAATAATGGGAAATAATGGTAAACATTAGGGTTCTTGAAGTATCATACCTCAGCTTTTTCAAGGGACGGTCTGCAACGTTAAAGGAAGAAAGAACTTAACCTAATTGCGAATTAATTTGGATTTGTGTGAATTGAATGTGATCGGGATTAGAATCCGAATAATAATTGTGATAAAGGCTAGTTTGCTTTACCATTTTCCTTAGGGTAGATCTCTTTAAAATCATCTTTCATGCTAATGATATTCCAATTATTTCTTTGGGATTCCTCTAGCACTTTTTCTGCTTTCTTGTCATAGGAATACTCTCTTAGAGGGTCATCATGGTGGACTAACAGTATTAGGGATTTACCATTATCGTTATTGTCATTCGCATACTGAAACATCTGGAGGTCTCCATTTGCATTTCCTACAGCAATAATAGGGATTTGTCCACTGTGAAGCGCAATATTTTCAGGCTTTCCATATTCGTCGTTAACCTTGTCAATTTCTGGTAAATGGAATATAGAATATGTTCCGTTCCCTGTTTGCTTGAAGGCGTACTTTAAACTGCTTCCTATAACTTGGTCAGGCGGCACACCATAGACTGATTTAGATAAAGCTCGTACGAAGTCTATACCTCCACCGGTAACGATAAATACTTTAAAATTATTGTCTTTAAGGTACGAAATTAACTCTACCATCGGCTTGAATATCATATTCTTAAATAACTTCCCTGTCTGTGGATGTACGGCAGTTTCTATCCATTGCTCGAGCTGTACGTTATACTCCAATTGTGGTATATTAGGTACCGTTGAAAGTATCATATCGACGACATCTTTTTCAGTAATGTCTACCCCTTGAGATGAATTTGAAGAGTTAGTTGTAATGTCTGCTAATACTTTCTTAATTACCGGTATTTGCTTTAATGTCTCATTGTTTTTAATTGTGTCCAGTACATAATATACTTGAAAATAAACAGGTTTCTCTGACCATAAAGTCCCATCGTTATCAAAGGTTGCAGTGCGATTCTCAACAGGGATATAACCGGTGCTTTCAGGTTCAGTTACGTTTGTAACAAAATTAATTATTGCTTGTTTTATTTTACCATCATTCCAAGAGGGTAGAGGATCCTCAGCGGTGCTAGCAGATGCCCTCATTATTTCAAAAGTACTACCATAAAGGTTGCTCGCAAAACTCTGTGTCAAGAGCATGATAGCCAATGTAAATATAGAAATTGCAGGCAATGCTTTCGTATAGTATTCGAAACACAAGATTTGAGTACATGAAATTGAAAATATAAAAGGATTTGGTACTCTTGACAATATCAACCCTATCATAATATTATTGCGTTATTTTTTAGAATAATATCATAGTCACACGATTTTGACCAATACGAGTATGATAACGAGTAGACTACTATGAGCTCATCTTAAATACCTGAGGTTATGATCAAATTATAGTATGACAGATAGTCACGTGAATGTTATAAGGACAGCGATGATACTGTCTTTAGCTGCCCTATGTTTTTCAAGCTCATTTAGTATTATACAATATTTACCCAATGTTCAAGCACAAACGCAAGCGACCACTCCTCAGCTTTCAATTGAAGAATTGAATGTACAAATGGCACAACTCTCCTCTTCAGATAAACCTGAAGATATTGCTACGCTTGCTTACATCTGGGGATTTCCGCTTGTTACCATGGACAGACAATTCAATTTTGTTACCAGTCCAAACGTTCCTCCTGGGGTTGGACGTGGCCCTGCCAATTCTATTTCATGTGCTACCGAGCTTGTAGGTCCCGATTTTACTGATGTTGTCACTCCGAATTCTGATACTCTGTATTGTCAAACACAATTTGATCTTACGAATGAACCAGTGGTCGTAGTTGTGCCACCCATTAGCGATAGGTACTTTTCTTTTGAGTTCCTTGACGCGTATACAAACGACTATGCTTATCTCGGTACGCGTGCTTCTGGAGGTAATGGTGGTACATATCTTATGGCGGGCCCAGACTGGAATGGACAAGTTCCGGACGGGATGACAAAGATTTGGACTCCCACAAATCTTGCTTGGCTTATAACTAGAACATTGGTAAAAAGTCCTGCAGATGTACCTAATGTCGTTGCAATCCAAGATAAAATAATTGTAAAACCATTATCAGAGTTCCAAGCAAATACTTCAACCTCATCACAACTAGCAACTACACAGGCTAATGTTTCAAAAGAAATTCCAATCGGACCCCAACCCACATTGATAGCTCCTACTGGTATCAAAATTTTTGATGAAATAAGTGCAGCAATGGTTGGTAACCCCCTAAATCCCCCGGACCCTGAAATTATTACAAAGCTTGCTGCCATAGGTATAGGACCCGGTAAAGTACCATCAACCCAAGCCAATGATACAATAAAAACAGCGCTCCAAACGGGTATAACAGAAGGTCAAAATCTGATAGACGCAAGGGTTGCAAGATTTGGTACAGTAAGTAATGGATGGCTTACGAATGCACAAGCTGGAGTATATGGATCTGACTATCTTTTCCGTGCTGCTGTTGCTCAATTTGGACTCGGCGCGAACATCGGACAGGAGGCATTCTATCCCTCCACATTTACAGATAGCCAGGGTAATCCACTTAGCGGTAACAACAGCTATTTAATACATTTTGAGCCAGGACAAACTCCGCCAACTGATGGCTTTTGGTCCGTTTCGATGTACAATGACAAGAACCTATTCATAGAAAACCCCATAAATCGTTATTCTATAGGCCAGTATACCGAGGGATTAAAGAACAATACGGATGGCTCCATCGATATCTACATTCAGAACGCAAGTCCTGGTGCAGACAAAGAATCGAATTGGCTACCAGCTCCCGAGGGATCATTTAATATGGTTATGCGATTATATCTACCACAGCCACAGGCGCTCAATGGAACATGGCAGCTACCTTTGGTGGAGAAAGTAGGCTAAGGATGTAGGTAGTTCGTATATTATTGAATTATTAGACTTTCTGACCTAGCCGTTCTATTTAGAATATAAAATAAAATGTAATGAGTTTCACATGTTAGAACTCTGATGTTGTCAGTTCCACCGAACCCGATATAACCTTTACCATAATGAGTAACATAATGATATATCGTTGCTTGGAGATTTTCCTTTTGTTTCATATTCAAATAGGAAGTTTTAGGATTTTTAGAAATTAGAGTACTTCTAACCTTATGAGTTTGCATTTCATTCTCCTTGAATTTAAGTAATCTTGGATTTGACCCCGATAATTGTTTTATATGGCTTAGAATGTATATCTAGAAAATCCTTATAAAAAAGCAATTAAAATTATCCAATAAAGACTATGCAAGATCAGGATAATATTAGGGAAGTTTTGCGTCAAGCATTACAAGCATTAAACAGCAAAGACCATAAGAGTCGTTATTTTCGTTTACATGATGATGCACTGATCACGCACGGCATTCCCGAGACTTTTCCAACCAACAAAGAAGGCATGATGGAGTATTATACCGAGTTGTGGCAAGCCTTTCCTGAAGCAAAGTTCAATTTTGATCATATTATAGTTGAAGGAAATGAAGCAGCATGTATGTTCCACATGACTGGTATCCAAAAAGGTAAATTTCTGAGTATCCCGCCGAGTGACAAACTGGTTAGAGTTGATGGTATGATCATCTTTCGTTTTAAAGATTCCAAAATCATGGAACGATGGGAAATAACAGACATACTTTCTGCGGCAAAACAGTTAGGAGCGAAGCAACAACTCTTTGCGATAAAAAATGCCATATTAGAATACGGAGAAGTCAAGGCAAACAAAGAACTTAAAGACAAGATAATGGGACTGTTTGGAAAGCATTAATAGTTATACCCACCGAAGAGCACCTCATTCTAGGTTGGCGCTAATTTCTCGGTTGATTCAAGAGCTGTACTCATATTTCCAAAATCAGGGATAACGATTCCGACTTTTTTTGAATATTCTCCGTAAGCAGATACAAGCTTTTGTAGAATTTCTGAATGTTGTTTTGCAAGGTCATGATTTTCGCCTACATCACTAGTTAGATTGAATAGCTGCCAATTATCTGTCCCTAAAGGAGGAGCATTTTTTACCGCCTTCCACTGGCCCATAAAGACAGCAGAATTGTTGAAGAGTTCTTGCGCTATGATCTCATTATCATCATACACGTTACTTATCTGCCCTTCAAAAAGCGGTTTCAGAGATTTTCCCATAATGGGATACGCGGTGTTACCTTTATAGTTTGAGCCCGGCAATTCAATACCTGCGTATTCAAGAAATGTAGGTGTAATATCTCTCACATGTGTAAACGTCCGCACTATTTCTGGAGTTGTTGATGAGTTACTTAACGACTCATTCCCAGGAAGCTTTACCACAAAAGGGGCTCTTATACCACCTTCGGCCTGAGTTGTTTTATACCCTGATAGAGGAGAAACTGATTGCGCCTCTCCCCACGGACCAAAACCTACAACTGAATCTGAGTTTCCGAGATTATTTATGCTATTGTTAAATTTACTTACAAAATTTCGCTGATCACTAGGATTCACTCCAACCGTCGCAAAATCAGCCATCTCAAGTGGTTCGGTAGATCCGTTGTCTGATGTGAAAACGATTAGAGTATTGTCATATTCTCCTGTCTGTTTTAAGTACTGGATCACATTGCCTATGTTTTCATCCATATTGTCAATCATCGCAGCATGCACTGCCATTACTTTGCTTCTGTATTCTTGTTCATCCTTTGTAAGATTAGACCATGATGTGATTGCAGGGTTATATTTAGGAAAATCCATATCTTTGGACCATATTCCTGAGTCCTTTTGTTTCTCAAACCTCTGCTCTCTTATCTTATCATGTCCAATGTTGTACATGTTTTCATATTTTTTGATATATTCTTGTGGAGCTTGGAATGGAGTATGTGCTACTTGGAATGATAAGTAAGCGAAAAAGGGTTTACCATCTCCTTGATATTTCTTGAGTAACGAAAGCAAGGTATTCGTGTAAAGATCATTGGAGTATGTCTTATTATCAGGTCGAGGAACAATCTTGCTGTTATTTGCAAAGGTAACATGATGACCTACTGCATAGAGACCAGAGTTAAAGTGCTGTGCACCACCTTCTAGTAACGAAAAGCTTTCCTCGAAACCTTTAGCAAAGGGACTAGTTCTATTTAGGTCTTCTCCAAGATGCCATTTGCCAGACATTAATGTGTGATAACCAGAATCCTTTAGCATTTGAGTAACGGTTGGAGCGTTATTATTCAAATATCCTTCGTAGCCAGGCTTACCTGCTTGGTTCGGTGCCATCAATTCATTCATTGTACCAAGGCCCACTACATGGTTGTCAACTCCTGTTAGGAGGGTTGACCTAGCGGGTGAGCAGGTGGCATACGTATGATAATTAATAAGGATCTTTCCTTCCTTCGCAAGAGCATCGAGATTAGGAGTGGAGATTTCGCTACCAAACGGACCAATGTCTGAGAATCCAAAATCATCCCCCATTATGAGTAATATGTTCGGACGTTTATCGCCAGTCTCTGTATTTATTGGTTGAGCAAATGCAAATGGACTCTTTGCTGTCGATATTAATGAAGGTATTGCCATTAGGCTTAGCGTTAGACCTAAAATGAACAAAAGAGAAAGAAAATGCGAACTATTCAATAAGCCAAAATCGACCTCCAAGGTATAAAAGCTCTTCTATATCATGTGATAGAAATCGCTTTTGTCGTCTTGGAAATTAAATTTGAGGTGTTATTTTGGTACGATACATTATGAAGAGAAATTAGTCACAGGTTGAACTCTTTCTAAGAAACGACAGGAGTTTTGAACAAATATCTTATATGTTGTTAGACTAAATAAATTATGTTACTATCCACCATACTTCAGCAGTGTCAGCTTGGATGCTTCCCTTCAAAAAAAATTAATTAAAGTTATATGAAATTTGGAAGTGTACTTTAGCGCCAGTAATCTGGCTAATCGTTTCGAGTCTGTTTGAGAAAATAGACGGCTCAACACCTTTGTTAGTAACTAGGAATCTATATATTCTCCGCGACAATGTATAGAATATGAACCATATTCCAGCTAGTATCATTCCTGTTTTTGTTATGCTACTAACATCAGTAATTTTATCGAATCCGGTATTTGCTCAACTTTCAAATGTAACGGATTCAAATGCCACAGTAAGTCCAGAAGGGAGTGAATTGCTCAAGAAAATCCTCAGTGCTTCATCATTTTCCAATATTCAATCGATAAGCTTTGTTGACGGAATTGAGATTTCTGGGGTTAATGTGGGAGATAGCGAGATTACTGTAACATTGAAACAAGACTCAACTAAAAGTACAGGTATGAATGCTTCAACTCCAGTAACAGTTACCGCAGTCAGGCTACCCGGAAGTAGCGTGAAAGACGTACTAGCACTTGTAGAAGCTTCTGCTAAATTTAGAGGAGAGGCTACACCAGGGCCACTGGCGTCTATGATGGACAAAATGGGATCGATATTGGGCACGCCAAGCGGCTCTAATGAAACCGATTCGGCTAGACCATTACAGTCATTGATGCAACTAGGACAAAACCTTGAGATGGGTGTTGGCCAAGTGGTCGGGGGTGACTGGAAAACTCCTAGGACAGTAACGATGGGTTTAGTAGATATAGGTGAGCTTTTCGGCGTGGGAAATAGTAACTCATCACCCAATGCACGAGCTCACTTCGTAATGGTATTTGTTGTTCCCTATGTAGGTAAAACTACCTTTGGCACTGTACCATTAAATTAGAATTTAAACAAGGAAGATATGATAATTCAAAAAAATAGAAAAATTAATTCAGCAATATGAACAAAACGTACTCAACAAACTCAACAATTGAATATTCAGTTGACTCGTCCTAAACCATAACAAATTTCTATCACATTTTACTGTATCTTATTATGGACTGGAAAACTGAATTCTCATATTAAATGTTAATTAGAAACAATTCCCTTTTTTTAGACATGCGAGCGGCGGAATCTTTTCCAATTAAGGTTGGAACAATAACATTTATCGTTTTATTACTAATTTTTACTACTGGAATTACTGTTTCAAGATTGGGTAGCACAGAAGCATCTTCAGAAGGGATAAGTAAGTTGAAAAAATTGGGAGACAGAATTGAAGGGTTAGATTTCAATTCCGGCGTTTTTTTTGGTAATGTAGAAACTTGTTCTGATGCAACAACATGCATCGGTACTCATAAAGACGACATAATCCATGGTGGAGTCAGAGAACAAGTATTCGGCCTTAAAGGCAATGATATGATTTTTGGAGCGCTTGACAGTCAATTATATGGAGGTGAAGGAGATGATCTAGTTTTCTCTAGTGCAGGTCACACCATACTTGATGGAGGGCCAGGAGATGATACATTATTGGGTGGTATAGGTAATGATCTAATAACTGGTGGAAAAGGAGATGATAAGTTATTCGCCGGAACAGGTGATAGCGTTTTGGATGGAGGTCAAGGGGCCAACCATTTTGACTGCCCCATATCTCTATTGGGACTCGCTAGAGCAGTAGTGCTTGATTATAATCCCGAAAATGGAGATACCATCGCAGGACAGTGTAAAATAGTTAACACTGTTGGACCAACCAATTCCGACATTGCACCAAATATTATACTACCAAATGAAAATTAGAAATATTATATCAATTGAATAATGACTATGCCACAATGAAGAAAAATAGCTAAGATTCTCTACGTATGAAGGAATAATTACTAACATAGCTGCAAATGAACTTAAACATAGTCAGTATAGTTTTACCTAAGAAAATTCATCAGATGTCTTAATAGTAATATTCCAGTTATTGTTACATGCATTGCTCTGTATTAGTGGTAACAATCATTATTTTAACTATTATCGTCCCGTTATCTGTGTTATCTGGTTGGGACCTGAATAGCGCTAACGGCTTAATCGAATCGGACATATTAAAAGAACTAGGATCTGATGTTGGAACGGGTGAACTTTCATCCAGTAGTCTGCCCATATCAACTAGCCTTCCAATTCTAGATTTAAGTGGTAACATACGTAATAATATACTCGGTAACCTAAGTGCTAAAGTTCTTGACAGACTTGACACATTCTTGGATTCAAAACCAATTCGCTCATTTTCAGATACAGATTGCGTAGCCAGTGCAATAACTGGGGGAACTAATGGAATAACAGAAAGGGGACTTTTGATAATTGGAACGAACTGTGATGATAAAATCAAAGGTACTGACAAGGATGAAATAATATATACTCTGGGCGGAGTGGATAGGGTATTTTCTGACAGAGGTAACGATATCATTTACGGTGGTTTGGGATCCGACAGATTATACGGAGAGCAAGGCGACGACATTGTTATAGCCGGAGCTGGGGAAAATCTACTAGATGGAGGGCCTGGGTCCGATGTTTTATCAGCCGGAGCTGGAAGTAATCTATTGGTGGGCGGAGATGACGATGATGAACTTATTGCTGGACTTGGTACGACCGTCATGTATGGCGGAACTGGAGCCAACAGTTTTGACTGCGGACTCATTCCCGGCAAGACAATCGTCCTAGATTACAATCCAAACAAGGGTGACACTACAGCCGGACAATGCAAGATAGTAAATAATATAGGAACAGATTTTCCAAATGATATTGAAATTACGCCTCCTGATAGTGACTAATATACTTCAGTTTGAAATGGTATCATTGAATTGTCGTTGAGTTTGTTATTTCAAAAGAATTAATCATTTTCCAAACAGTCTGTAAATAGTTAGAAAATAATGCATCCTGAGCGGTAAATGTAAGCAAATAAATATTGTTACGCAATGGAGTATAAACCTGCATTTTTTTAAAATGCTCTCCTTGTGCCACAGAGTTGTATGTTATAACATATGCTGGCTGATTTCCCTTAAGTGAAATTGGTTTTGACTCATTTATCACAAAATTCGAACTGCTGTTAATCTTATTAATCCTACTCTTGACGATTTCATCTAGCGAAACATTTTTGGAAGGAAAAATAAATATGTCAAGATACGGCACAAAATTTCCCGACACGCCAGAAATATTGCCCAATTCTGATGCGGTTTTTGAAGGGGAGTAGAATCCAACCAATGTATTATTTGCGCTAGGGATATATGCATATTGTCTTGATGACCAGTCTCTCGGATACTGGATACTTATACCTAAAACAGGATCGTTATATGTGAGGAGTTCCTGAATTGCAGGTTGTATTGTTCCAAACGTCTGATTACCTAAGATTTGCCCTCCCAATTGTTGTCCTGTTAAATTTAAATAGACAAGTGCTCTAGCGGTATCATTATTATTGACAGCCTCTATTGCATCGCCTATCAAGAGTTCTGACGCCTCAAGGTTGGAGTAATTCTGGTTAATTTCAGACATCATCTTATCTACTACGTGTAAATTTTGGATAGTTTTAGTTGTATTACCATCGTGTAAAGCTTGAATAGCATCTTCTATCAGTACTTTTATCACAGACTCGGAGGTTCCTATGGTCGATTGATTTTGTGCACCTACTATCGGGAACAGATGAATGCAATACAAGCAAAAGATCGTGATTATTATTGAACTTATGAAGCCCCCGTAAAGTTGAGATTTAAAAGCATAAGTAAAGCAAATTTCATTCAATCGAGTCAGAGTGTACATGACCATTTGTCATAATGCCTATAATAGAACTTGATATATAAGTTCGGCGTCTAGAACGCCAATGACTATAAAAATTTTCTCCTGGATGTTCTAACGCTAGTTTATCCCTATAGATCTATCCTCTATGAGAGAAAGTTTCAAAACTTGGAATCGTCATGACTTCTCTTCCGAGGCTTTAAATAGTCGTATTACTAACGAATAGTAATGAAAACATCAATCGATAAATCTCCCGGCTGGCTGAGAGGTGTGCAGATAGGACTTGGTATCCTCGTAGTTATATTATCAATTTATGCGCTTGCGTATCCAGGAGCTGCGTTTGTATCTTTAGTATTAATACTTGGCATAATTTTATTCATTGTAGGAATTGAGAAGATAATTTTTGGAATTTTCCTTCCCACCAAGGGTAGGTGGGCGACTGTCGGCCTGGGCGTACTTGTACTCATATTTGCAGGCTTTGTGATTGCATATCCAGGATTTGCTACATGGGTTGTAACGATCTTTATCGGAATTGCACTTATCTTTGGTGGTGCTGCCAGCATAGCTCAAGGGTCCTCAGGAAGGGAATCTGGTTGGAAGAAAGCTTTCCTTATTGGAGTAGGAGGATTATTAATAATTTTGGGAATCATGGTCCTCATGTCCCCTGTATTTGGCGCACAATTTGCAGGATTTGTTATTGCGGTAGGACTCTTGATAGCTGGAATTCAGATGATCTCAGTAGGTGCTACGGGCCGGAAAATAATATCTGACTCATCTATTACCAAGTAAACATCAACTGGTAACTGGTATGGATACTTGGGAATGAGGGTAATTGGTCGACATGAGCTCGGATTGCAAAAATTCAAGACCAAACCAAAAAGCTAAATACTACGTAACAGGACCCTACTACATGCAGTGTCCGAATCCCACCGAACCCGACTATTTTGATACTATCCTTAGTAACATAATGAATATATAATTGAGTTCGTTTGTTTCATATTCAAAATAAGTAGTTTTGGGATTTTTAGAAATTAGATGTCATTTAAAACCTCATGTTCGAATCCATTCTCCTTGAATCTAAGTAATCTTGGAGTTGACACAGATATTGTTTTATGTGACTTATAATATGTATCTAAGAAAATCTTATGAAAAAGCAATCGCAATTATGCAAGAGTATGCAGGAACAGAATGATATTAGACAAGTTTTGCGTCAAGCATTAGAAGCATTAAACAGCAAAGAAAATAAGAGTCGTTATTTTGATCCACATGATGATTCACTGATCACGCACGGCATTCCAGCAAATTTTACCACCAACATCTATCTTCTATGGGAGAAAGTTTCAAAACTTGGAATCATCCTGATTACTTTTCCGAGGTGTCTTACTACATTAGTGGAATGAGCATAATTGGCCGATAACATGTTTGGGTTCCAAAATTAGAGTGCTGGCCTAGCATTATCAGTTCCACAGAAGCCAAATCTGAAATTAGTTAAGTTTATAGCTTAGAGATAGAGTAACATAAGTAAGCGAGTTTAACTATTGAACTAGTAGTATCCCTAGAACCACTGTACTCAGGCCTACGGTTAGTGGATAGTATGTGGTGTGGTGTATTAAGTAACTTTAAGTTCTAGTTCAAGCGTAATTCCCCATGGAGAGATCTAGTACTGACCAAAAAAGTTTCAATTAAAGAGAACGATATTGATCGAATAATCTGTAATTTTAAGGAAACCAAATTTACTTGTATTAGATGTGGATCAACGGACATAGAAATAACTGGCGTCAAACCATATTCTGGCGGAATTAATAAGCATGGTATCTATAGATTTCAAACCATTGGTGATTATGAGACCTTCTATATTACTAGTCTATTGGACTGTAGAAACTGCAAGCACAGATTTTACATGAATATGTTGGATCAGGGAATTAGAAATACAGATGTATATTTCGATAATACCTTGGAATAGAGAGATGAACTTTTCCCCTCAAATCAATCCAATAACATCCGTTTATGAAATAGATTGGTTACCTATTGTTTACTAGATGCAAATTTCCTTTTCCGTTAAAAATGAGACGATTAAATAATGTTATGTACTTGTAAGACGAATCTTTGAAAGTATTTGAAAGTAATTTGTAATATTTTAAGTCAAGTATAGAGTAAAAGATGCATGGCAAAAACAATAGTTAACTTCTTTGTCCAGAAACATTTGTCCACGGAAATTATTATGAATTGCATATCAATAGGAAAAAGGTAATCGTCTACAAATTATATAAAAAGATCATATTTGCGCTTAATTTTAGCATTTTGACCACAAAATAGCATTAAACTGATTGAAATTAGCGCTTTAAGCTTTAGAAGTGACACTTAAAAATAAATAGTTGATTATCGCATTAAATGGCAAAATGGGTGCGGAAATCGATAGGCCTGATATAGGAATATCGCAAATAGACAGAAAAATTTTAAAAATTTTACTCTCCTCCAATGGTCAATCAAAATCTACCAAGGGTATATCCACAAAGTTAGGAATTCCTGTTACTACCGTTAGGCGAAGACGTAAACGACTAGAAGACAAGTTTTTGAAAGTACATTATGTATTGGACATTGAAAAATTTGGATGGCGCCGTGTTGATTTTTTCATATCTATAAGAAACGGCTTGGTAAACGCTGTATCCAAGAAACTAATGGAACTGGATGATGTCACATATATCGGGAAGAGTATAGGTGAACATACTATTGATCTAAGAGTGGAAACCATTGTAAAGGACAACACCGTATTGCTCGACCTTCTGGAAGTAATAAAAGGCATGGAAGGCGTTAGGGACGTAGTTTGGAGCGAAATTGTTAGTATTGTAGGAAGGAAAATTTCGATTCCCAGTTCGATTATCGACAAAATTTGAGTATTTTTGGACTGTAAACTGCTGTCAAGGTCGACAATTTCAGTTATGTCCATAGTTGATACGATATACGATAATATTCAAATATTCAAATATTCATGTTTTATCTATCATTTCATAATGTGAATCCTGAATAGTAAAACTTGTGAATTAAATCCATAGTTGTTTAAAAAAATTAAATACGATGTGTCAGGACCCTTTACACTGAACTGGTTACTCAATCTTGCACAACAAATACACCGGCGGGCATGGACTCTTGATTTCTATGAACCCGCCGATGATCGTATGATGGTCGACTTTTCGTTTGCGTTACCCTTGTATGAACAACATATTATAAAAAATTAAAAATGCTGGAGGATGCAACCAGTTAAATACACATCAAGTTTGAAATGATGTTTTGTATCACTTAATGGAAATTTTATGTCACTTAATTACAAATCCATGCATGAGGTAAGACAAAAAGACATCATCGAAAATCAACGTTCTAAATCTGCATAATTTAAGCAAGGAAAGGTACTTACAATTGTGTATAGGATTAAGGATAGGACTATTCAAGAGGTTCTTGAAACTCTCCATAAAATTGTCGTAGATCCTAGTGAACTTGCTCGATGGTCTTTATCAATTGAAAGGGCTGCAAGAAGTATGAGTAATGATAAAAGTGATAACTTGACATTTTCGTATTACTGTGATGAAAGAGTCAATAGATTCTTTGTAAAGAATGCTACATCAAGAGATAATTTAGTAAAGTCGATTCAAGTCCATATGCCATTACTTCCCGAATCGATTCAGAGTTTTTTCAGCGTGTTCAAGTATAATTTAAAAAAAGTGAAATTCGTGAATTAAAAAAAATCGTCGGTCCCGATTTAGGGGTTGAACCCGTATTGCAAGAATGTGGTTCGGTATCCTCGGCACAGGCAAAGGTCGTTGTGACATCTAGAACCGTCGGGACCATGTTCATGTTTTTTGTGCCCACAATTTAGGCAGATGTCATGTAGTCTCATTATTTAGGTAGGCCAAATTAATTTATAAAAGTTAAAGTCTGATAGGAAGAATGAGAGGGATATAGACCTAACTATCTGTAATTTAATCATGTATTCTTTCGCAGTCATTACATAAGGGAACTTCTTTGCTTGGATCCAATTTCTTACCGCATTTTTGACAGTTCATTTATCTTCAACCGGTTTCAGTTCATGTAATCAAGATCTTTAAGTCGATTGCAGAAATCCTCGTCGTGAACCGGCCCGACGCAGTATTCACCTACTGTCAGGTTACCATTGCGAAGTTCTGCTAAGGATTGATTCCAGAGAGCACTAAAGTTCTCATTTTTAGATTCGTTACTAGAATTAAATAAAAGCAAAATGATAACTAATGCTATCACCGCTATAATTAGCAAGATCACTATTGGGTTACGTAATAAAGTACGAGCTCCCGCCCCTGTCTTTTTAGCATAGTCACTAGAGTTCCCTGCGTCGACAATTTTCGCTGTCCTTTGTTCAATCTTTTCCTTTGCTTCTCTGAGGTTCTCTCTGCTATTTTTAGTCATGTCTTCGAATTTGTCTCTCCCTCCGGCCTTATTGAGCTCCTTGTTTTCCGTCTCCTTATATGACGTGGTATTCGAATCTTTGCCTTTTGTGGCGCTCGCCGTTTCTCTGACTCCTTCCGCAGTGTCTTCAAATCCCTCCTTGACTCCTTCCGCAGTGTCTTCAAATCCCTTCGCTGTTTTCTTAAGGTCCTTTTTTACTTTATCAAAACTGTCTTCAGAGTTGTGTTCAGACACGATAAACTCATTGCAATAAATTATTTAACACTTCAAGTGGATAATAAAATCTATATGTATAAGACTTAGGTAACGCAAGAAGGATTGATGAACTCTTGAAAAACTTGTGTCTGCGTGTCCAGGATTCGAATTCGAATCTAGTGGAGATGATTCAATACAATATCAATTCTTTATCTCACAGTCTCCGAACTCGCGGTCTCCATCTAGGGGATTGAAAGTTCCTATCTTATCATTGCCTAACCCACATCTAAAATAGTCAGCGCCTGGACCACCTCGTAAAGTATCGTTACCCGGACCACCGTACAGCCGATCATCACCAGGGCCTCCATCCAAGATATCGTTTCCCAAGCCGCCATACAGTACATCATTTTCGGGTCCACCGAATAAACTATCACGATCATCGTTTCCGTTCAACTCGTCATTTCCTAATCCACCATCAAGAGTGTCAAATCCTCCTCCAGCTGACAAGTAATCATTCCCTGCTGATCCATTCAAAAGATCGTTCCCTTGTTCTCCTTGAATGTTATCATGCCCTTCCAATCCGTTTATTGTATCATCACCATTTCGACCCCTTATATCATCACTGTTTATTGTGCCTTGAATCTTGTCAGGCCCCTGACCTCCATTGATGTCAACAGCCCACGTGATTGAAATTGTTAGAGTAATTAAAGTTGTGCAACTGACTATGAATACTAGTGCGCAATTACGTAACACATTTGTCAATCTGAACCAAATGAATCTCATTACTATTTAATTTTGTCACAGATCACTCGAATTAGTTAAATTTTTACGATCTGGGTTTCCTCCAACTGTCATTTTTCTTCGGGTGTTTTTACCAATACGGGATTTTTTGTATCTGAAATTTTGTTCTTGTTGATATTTTCATCAAGAGGGTAGTTGCCCTTATTGTCGAAACTCATGTTAGACCTTTTTGTAGTTTGCTGTATTATTATTACTGAAGGCATTAAGATGCAAATCAGCTCAAATTCAAATTTAATGGAGGAATTCGGAAATTAGAGCAAGGTCTCTGCTTTCAACCTATAATAAAAAAAGAAACTTCAAAAACACGACTGAGCCTACGGGACTCATAAGCACTGAGAAAAACTCCAATGAATTACGTAACTTTGTCGTGCAAAAACACGACGCTACCCGCCTACATTACGACTTGCGCTTAGAATCAGAAGATGGGGTTCTAAAGTCCTGGGCGGTTCCCAAAGGACCTTCAATGAGACCGGATATTAAGCGCTTAGCAGTAATGGTGGAAGATCATCCTTTCGACTACCTGCATTTTGAAGGGACTATACCCAAGGGAAATTATGGTGCTGGAACAGTCATAGTGTGGGATACCGGGAGTTACTCTGTTAAAGAACCGCTGTTAAAACAATTGCTAAGCGGAAAGGTGTCCGTTGAACTGTATGGACACAAGCTTAAAGGGCTTTTTAAGTTAATAAGGACTAACAAAGAAAACCAGTGGTTACTTATCAAGGGTCACGACAGCTATGTTTCTGAAGATGACCTTACTTTGACTAGCCCCGAATCTGTTCTCAGTGGGAAATCAAACTCTGATATTGAATCTGAACCTGAAATTGCATTATCCTCTAGGTCAACCGGTAAGCATTCAACATCTAAAAAAACTAACGTCAAGACAAAGAAAAAAGATCTCGTTGCAGCGACACCAAAAATTAAGCCGATGCTGGCACATCCCTTCGAAAAAGCATTTGATAGTAAAGATTGGGTTTTTGAGGTAAAATGGGACGGGGTACGAGCAATTTTGTATAAGAACGACAACAATCTTAAGATTCAGTCGAGGAATGGAAACGACATTACCAAACTATATCCGGAAATAGTAAATATGATGAAAACCAGTCTCCGTAGCAGTAAATTAACAGTCTTAGACGGTGAAATAGTGGTGTTGAATGAAAAAGGTATACCTGATTTTCATACACATCAACACAGAATGCATGTTCAAAGTTCTCATGAGATAATGTCACTATCGGTAAAAAATCCAGCAACCTACTATGTCTTTGATATTCTTTACGACGACGGAAAGAACCTTGAAAATCTTGGGTATTTAGAACGGAGACAAATACTTGACTCGATTTTAAAAACTAATGATACTATTAGAATATCAGAGTATATAGAGGAAAAAGGAACACAAATCCTCGCTAGCAGTAAAGAGTTGAACTTGGAAGGAATAGTGGCCAAGCACAAAAAGAGTGTTTACAGAGAAGGGATCAGATCCAGAGACTGGCTAAAGATAAAAAATACAAAAACACAAGACTGTGTTATAATTGGTTACTCAAGGGGGTTAGGTAGCCGAGAAAGTCATTTCGGTTCTTTGGTATTGGCAGTTTACTCTCCAAAGGAAAAGAAATTAAAATTTGCGGGGCATGTAGGAACGGGATTTAACGATCAGTCATTGGCCGAAATATACGAAAAACTAAAACGCCTGGAATCAAATTCTAGACCCGTCGACAGAATTCCGTACCTGAACAGAGAAACAAAATGGTTAAAGCCTATTCTAATCGCAGAGGTAAAGTTTGATGAATGGACTCCTGACGGTATACTAAGGGCACCTGTTTTCTTACGACTTCGAGACGACAAGAATCCAGAAGATTGTATAGTTGAAGCAGATAAACCCACTAAGAATCTTTCAGAGGTCGGAAATGAGCCCAAATATATCAGAAAAAAAGTGATTAACTCGCAAAGAAGCAAAAGCAAGGGCATAAACAATGTTGCAGTTACCAATCCTAGTAAAGTGTATTGGAAGGCAACCAAGGAACATCCGGCATATCTAAAGAAGGATTTAATCGATTATTATGATAAAATAAGCGACGTTATATTAGCTCATTTGAAGGACAGACCGCTTTCATTAAGTCGTTATCCCAACGGTATATACGGTAAGTCTTTTTACCAGAAAGATTGGGATCAAAAGAAACCGGAATTTGTTACGACGGCAAAAATTCATTCCGAACATAGAGGTGACAGTATTAACTATATCATATGTGATAACAAGGAAACTATCCTATGGGTAGCAAATCTGGGATGTATCGAAATGCATCCTTGGTATAGCAGGATAAAGGATTTTCAAGGCTGCAGTAGTTCAGCCAAGATTTATGAAGAAAAATGCGGATTGAATTTTCCCGATTTCATAGTGTTTGACCTAGATCCTTACATTTACTCTGGCAAAGAAAAAAAAGGCGAGGAACCACAGTACAACCTTGCCGGTTTTAAAGCGGCCGTCGACATAGCTCATGAACTAAAGGATATTTTTAAGCAGTTGAAAATAAATTCATACATAAAAACTTCAGGCAAGTCAGGACTGCATATTTATGTTCCTATTTCCAATATCTACTCTTATGAGCAGACCAAAAGTTTTGCTGAAACAATAGCTACTATTATGTCAAGAAAGTTTCCAAAAAAAGTTACTTTGGAGTGGAGCACATCGAAGAGAAAGGGAAAGGTCTTTTTTGATTACAATCAGAATGCAAGGGGAAAAACAATAGCTTCGGCATATTCTGTACGGCCCACTGCGGATGCCACTGTTTCAATGCCTGTGGAATGGACAGATATAGATAAAATCCTTCCAACAGATTTTACAATTACAAATACGCCTGAAATAATTAATAGAAGCGGTGATAGATGGCATGCAATGCTTTCAGACAAACAAGACATTGGAAAACTAATATCTCAGGCCCGGGAAATAGCTTGAGGCTGTGGGTGGGATATGATTGGAAAAGAGACCAAGAAATGGAATACACAATTTTTAGATTAGTCAAAAGTCACTTGAAATTAAATATAGATCACGATTATTTAGTCTGGCCAAGTGTACCGGATGACGTCATCCACTATGTGACAAAACTTTAATCATTAATTTGACCATAAGTATCGAATCTGGAATTATTATAAACGATACGGCTCTAATACTTGTATGGAGAATTTAAAGCAGGAAGCATCTAACGTTGTTGATGAAGCAAGTAAAAAGGTCGAACAGGGTGCATCCCAATTGCCTGAAATAATCAAAGAAGTAGTAGACAAGTTGATTGGCAAAAATATGGAAGTTACCTATGATTTTCAGAATTTGGAAGTTGATGTTCCACGGGTAACAGGACCCGACGGAAAGGAAATAGCAAGCGCAAAATGGAAACTTAACGGCAAGTTTGTGCTGTCAACACAACTCTTAGAAACTTCTGGTTCGTCAGATAGTGAGTGATACCAACCACGTGCCTCAAGGTCAGGAAACAGATACTGTCACTGTCAATAGACTTGCGGGAATATTGAAAAAGTCCAATGGGAAGTTAAATATACTTATCAAGAACCAAGCGGCTCTTTCAATTACACTGGGTAGTAACATTCAATTGAACATTCATGACCCTGCGATCTTTGAGGGAATCGGGAATGATAAAGGCGACGAAAGTCTTTTTGATAGGCTAAGAACAGCACGAAAATTAGGAGAGATATTAAACAATAATGGCCTAAGTATATCTGTGTTGAGAAAAGGTAAAAAGGCGTTTACCATAGGTAGGGACGCGACGCCCACTCTCAGTTCTATTCTTACGGGTAGTGATGATATTCAAATAGATAGTATCACCCAAGCTGCAAAATTAGGAAAAGATATTATCAAGAAAAAGACCAAACATTAGTAATGTCCATGCCTTTCTTTTATGGAGAAACAATTGAAAGCAATGGAAAATGTCTGCAAGAGACCTTGATTATAGAACAGAAAATAAAACACCTATTTCCAAAGGCAGAAACAATAACCCAAGATAATATCTGAAGGTCCGGAAGTAAAGATCATTTCGGATAAGATATCGTCTATACTCAAAGGGAACAAAATTGAGGACATCATATGAAAAAACTTAGACAATAATTTCAAAAGAAAAATAGAGAATTGATAGAACTGAGGAGATTAGAAATTGGGCCAATTGGTTACTCAATCTCGCACAACAATACCCCGGCGGGCATGGACCCTTGAATTCTATGAACCCGCCAATAATCGTATGATGGTCAACTTTTCGTTTGAGGTACTCTTGTATGAACATCATATTATAAAAAATTAAAAATGCTGAGGGATGTAACCAGTTAAATAGACATAAGGTTTGAATGATGCTTGAATCACTAACTAGAAATTTTGTGTCACTTAATTACAAATCCCTGCAATGAGGCACAACAAAAAGACAATATCCAAAATCAATGTTCTAAATCTGCATAATTTAAGCAAGGAAAGGTACATACAATTGTGTATAGGATTAAGGATAGGACTATTCAAGAAGTTTTACTAACACTTGATAAAGTTGTCGTTGATCCAAGGGAACTTGCTCACTGGACTATATCAATAGAAACAACTGCAAAATGTATGAGTGAACATAAAAGTAGTGATATAACATTCGAGTATTACTCTGATGAAAAAATTATTAAATTCTTTGTAAAAGATGCTGAAGCGAGGGATAATTTAGTAAAGTCCATTCAAATACATCTTCCACTAATTCCCGAGTCGGCTCAAGGTTTTTTCAGTGTGTTCAAGTATAATCTAAAGAGTGTAAAGTTCGATTCGCAGTAGGGACGAAAACAAGGATAATAACCAACTGGTGAAAAGAGTTTTTCAAGAGATTCCACCAGTTGGAGACTGAAACGTTATACTAATACTACCTACATATTATTTAAAAGATCCGTAATTTCGATGTTTCTGGTGTTTTTAAACATTTTATAGTAATATTTACTCCAAAATTGACATTTTAACCGCATAATAAGACGTATAAATCATGTTGGCACAACTGTGATGCCTGGCTATCGACTCGGCGAATTGATTTTCGGGTGACAAAGCGATGGTAACAAAAACATACACGATAATGATCCTTGATGATGAAGAGGATATTCTAACCTTATACCATGACTACCTTTCTGGCAAGGGCCACAGGATAATACGAACATATGCCAATGCAGATACAATTCTACAAGACATAGATATAGAGCCACCCGATGTTTACCTCATAGATTATAGGCTTCTTGGTAACATGAACGGAGTGGAGGTTGCAATTGAAATCTTAAAGAAATTTCCTTCAGCATGTATAGTCTTTATTACCGCTGTTGAACTCTTAGATCAAGAAATATCAAAACATGATATTTTTTCTGGCAAGAATATACAGGTATTAACGAAACCCGTTAAATTAAGACAAATTCAAGATTCTTTATTGAACCGTTGCCCACCAGCCGGATAGGAATAATTTTCCAATTAAATTTGCAATATAATCACTTTATCAATGGAATGGGATCTTACAGAAAAAGTTGAAACTGATGGAATAGATGGAGGTCACATCCGGTCAATTACTACGGTGGTAGTTTGTAGTATACTGATTAGAAGACATAAAATAGTAACATGCATTGGCGGGGACGGAACCCTTGAATTCTAAGTCCCCCACCAATGCAAATGATCTATGTACATCCGGTAAGGTTACTTATTCTTAATCAACATACTATAAAAAGCGTATGAACAATTCATCTAAGAAAGTATGACAAGCCCAGAGGATGGTATCAAATGGATATTTGGAGAGAATTCACAGTCATTAATAAATTTTATTGGATTACTGTAATTGTAACTATTAAATGATAATAATACTAGAGAAGGAAAAGATAACCAACGAAGTACGAAATAAGTTACTCAAGAAAGGATTATCACTAATAGGGATGTCTGATAAGGAAATAATATTTCGTAAGAGTTTCTTTCATTAATGTTATCCACAGCAACTTTATAGTAGGACTAGATTTCCAAATTTGATCATGTTTACTTTTTTATCGTTTAGAAAAACGGGATCGATTAGCCAGATATTACATAACATAACTTATCACACGCTGCTAGGAGGGCTTCTACTGTTAGGTCGTGGAATACTGATAAACAAACCGTTTACAATTGTTTGATATAGTTAGCGGCAGACTGATTTAGGATTTGAGTTTCATTTCCTATGATAAATTTTCCATCAGTACAGATTCCAGTTTCAGTTAG
>Ga0209974_10000125_pt1 | contig 22658 bp, 23 predicted proteins | sample InoplaM3SPM_FD_187592 | JGI IMG/M metagenome (GOLD analysis project Ga0209974, IMG submission 187592) | Arabidopsis thaliana rhizosphere microbial communities from the Joint Genome Institute, USA, that affect carbon cycling - Inoculated... | ecosystem: Host-associated > Plants > Roots >...
AAGAACCAAAAGCAAAGGAAGAACCAAAAGCAAAGGAAGAACCAAAAGCAAAGGAAGAACCAAAAGCAAAGGAAGAACCAAAAGCAAAGGAAGAACCAAGAACTCAAAAGAAATAGAATCTTCTGACCCTATTCAGTTAGGGCATTTTCCAACCCCTAAACAAATCTAAATTACGCTAACTGACTTTGCAATCGTTCTAGCAGAGTCATGATCCATCTTAATCTTGTTAAGAATCGTATACCTTTCGGGTCTGAGAGATTGGGCTATTAATAATGATTTTATGATCTGTTCTTCAGCTACGTCAATTTCCTTCGCTGTAGTTGGTGCTCTAATATTTTCCAGCGTCTTAATTATTATTTCATGATCCAAGCCATGAATTTTTGACATGATTATAGTACCTATTCCCACTCTTTCGCCATGCAAGCCACAATTACTATTCGATACATATTCTAATGCATGACTAAACAGATGTTCTGATCCAGAGCACGGTCTGCTACTTCCAGCGATGCATGAGGCAACCCCCGCACTTATTAAGGCCTCGACAATCGTTCTAATATGTGCTCGATTGCCCAATTTATTTGAATTTTCTATAATTATTTTTGCACTCATGTTAGCAAGATTAGCAGCGTAACTACCAAAGTACTCATCATTATCATCTCTAGCCAATTCCCAATCTTTAACAGCTGTGATTTTTCCGATCAGGTCCCCACAACCACTAGCTTGAAGTCTATAGGGTGCTTCTGAAATAAGTCTTGTATCTGCTATGACACCAATTGGCGCGTGAGCTTTTAATGAATAAGGTTTATCCCTGCCTCTAATAGAAACAAATGGGCTTGAAATTCCATCATGTGAAGCGGAAGTCGGGACGCTTATAAACGGAATATTCAGATTAAAAGAAATCATTTTTGCAACATCGACTGACCTGCCTCCTCCTACACCAATGATAAAATTGGGTTGTTCTTTTTCTATAATTGATTGAGATGAGTTGATGTCATTCATCGAAGCGTTTGGAGTCTCTATCCACTTGTGTTTCAAAGAAGAACTATCTAAAGCTTGGACGCATTCCTCGCCTACTCTTGCTCTTACAGTATTTCCAGATATGACGGCAACTATTTCTGCTTTGTCATTTAAATCTCGGATAAACGATCCAAGTTGGTATATTACATCGTTACCAATCAATATTTTTCTTGGGAGTTCCATTAAGTGGTTTGGGTCCGATGTCAATTCGTATTGATATACAATTGTTGTATTTCATTTTATTTCTATCGCTTTGTGTGTGTGAAATCTAAAAATCGTGAAAGAAACGGAGGGTCAAAATTGCTATCGGTTTTACCATGAAGGTTTTGCGAGTTAGAAAAGATGATTTGAGAACCTTTAATTAGCTCATACTCATCTTTATATACAAACTTCTAAATGAAGAAAATATAGTTTAGTGAAATATTGATATGTATGACAGAGTACAGGATGAAAATCGAAATCAAAACATTGTTGCTGCTATTCTAAATAACATCCCGTCAGAATCTGAAATAACAAAAATAGAATATGAAGGTCCATTTATTGTACTCTACTCAAGAAAGCCAACAGTACTTTTGGAGAATCAAGAGATTATTTCTAAGATGGTTAATTCAATAAAGAAAAGAATAGTTATAAGAACTGATACTTCAATTAGATCTTCTGAGGAATCCGTTAATCAAACTATTCGTTCTAGCTGTTCCAACTCAAGTAACATCCCAGAAATATGTTTTGATCCTGCTTTAGGAGAGGCTACTGTTTTTGTCTCTGATTCTAGAACTTTAACCGAACTTAATCAGCTAGAAACCGTTTTGGTAGAAAAGACAGGTTGGAAGTTGATGTGTAGACGTGCCCCAAAGAATTTGACACTCATAAAATCTATGAATGAAATATTGCATAGCTCATCTGAAGAGAGAATAAATTTTTACAAACGGGTTGGCGAAAAAATATTCAGACAAAAGCTGTCCGGATCTGAAGAAGCAAGTATAGTTTGTTTGGGCGGCTTTTCAGAAATTGGAAGAAGTGCCATATTAGTAGTTACCCATGAGAGTAAGATTATATTAGATTTTGGAATTAAGACATATAATGATCAAGATACAAATCTACTTCCGCGACTAGATATTTATGGAATCGGCATGAATGAAATTGATGCAGTAATTGTATCTCATGCACATCTTGACCACTGCGGAGCTGTTCCAATTTTATGTAAATATGGGTATGATGGTCCTGTGTACTGCACCGAACCGACTTTCCCAATTATGATATCGATATTACAGGATTATGTTTCACGGTCCAAACAACCATTATATTCAACAAGAGATATAGAGAATCTAATCTCTCATGTAATACCTTTAAATTTTGGTGCGGTGACCGATATATCTCCAGACGTTAGAATAACCTTTTCGAATTCAGGACACATGATTGGTTCTGCTTCCACCCACCTGCATATTGGAAATGGAGATTATAATATTGTATATACTGGTGATCTGAAATTTGGAAGATTGAACACTGTAGATAATGCATTCTGGAATTTCCCTAGAGCAGAAACGCTGATAATAGAAAGTACAAATGGAAATAGAGATGATAAGTTTGCTACTAGAGATGTGGCAGAAGAGAACTTAGCCAAAAGCATCAACTCAACTATTCAAGAAGGCGGAAGATTGTTGATTCCAGTTCCAGTTCTTGGGCTCTCGCAGGAAATTTGTGTAACATTGGGAATGCTAAAAAGTGTCAACATGATAAATCCGGACAAGATTTTTGTCGACGAAAAAATACTGAATATGTTTAATTTCTATGAAATGTATTCAGATTATCTGTCAAAACCGCTCAAACAAAGAATAAGTGATCAAATTGAAGATCCCCTTTTTATAAACAGTTTAGTAAAATTAGAGCCATCCGTTAATTGGGAGAAATCAATAATACTATGTCCATCTTCGATGCTTACAGATGGACCCTCAGTGAAATATTTGCGTCAAATAGCTGAAGACCCATTAAGCAAGGTAATTCTCCTCTCAGAGCAGTTCCAATCTACAACTGGAAAGTTACTTCAGGATGGAAAGCGTAATATTATTCTAGAAGGTAACAATGTCGATATTAAGTGCAAGATTGATGTAATATCAGGTTTTAGTATCCATAGCGATTACAATCAGCTATTGGCTTACGTAAACCGATTGAAACCAAAACTTAAAAAAGTTATAACTAATCATGGAGAAGGGAAAAAATGTCAAAACTTGTCTAGTTCCATAAACAGGATTTTTAAGATCCCGAGTTTTCACCCACTGGTTCAAGAATCAATCAAGGTATTATGAACTATTGGAAAACTTACTTTAGGTCGTGTACTCCTTTCCATATCTTTACAGCCGGTGGAGTAATCACTACTCGTTCTTCACCCAATCTTGCAATATCTCCCCCTACCGATTTGACAAAATTATACAGATCATCAATTGCCTTTCGTAAGGTTTCAATGTCCTTCTGAGCCATCGGTGTTATTCGAACGATTAATATCATGTGCTTTTTAGCGTCGTCCTTTATTGAATCAACATCGCTAATGTCCTTTAGGGTAATGGCTTTAAGGTATATGGGTTGATTTTGCAAAGTAGCACATCCTCTTATTAGCTTGAGACGTAAAAAGTCAAATAGTTATTCTGGTCAAATATTTTTTACCCGTTAGCTCAATTTAGGTAATTATAGTTGAAAATGAGTATGAACTTTGTTTCAAAAATATGTATCTAACATTTAACTTTTAATTGATATCATACTAAATATTTGATTATTTTAGAAAATAACAAAAATTATTCTATTTTATAGGATCTGGTTGCACAAAATATTGAGGTATGACGAATTTATCAATTCATTGCTATATTTAATTTCAATAGTGAAGAAATCAGCCATGAAATTAACTTGCAAATTATTATCTGTTAGGAGCTATCAAGTTCTATTAGTAATCGGTTTATTATTGAATAAACCCCGTTGAAATTTGTTATGCTTTGAGCTATGGATTCAATATTATTTTCACTCATTTGAGTTCCTTGGTTGTACTTTGTCTCAATCTTGTTATCATTGGTTTCAAGATAAATAGTATAAACAGTATGATGTTTTTGATGGGTACATTGGTGAGTGTATTGCCTTACTTCAAAGTTGTTCACATCCCTTCCGTCGATTACATACTTTTTCAATATTGTAATGATCCTTACTGGGTCATTATTCCAATGCTTTAGTTCCAAATCACGTTTGAATGTCATTTCTTGTCATTCTTTTATCATCACTTATCATACTCTAAGAATCGTACCCATTCGGGAAACCATAAATTATATTCTGAAATCCCGATACCTTTAGAAAGAACAGAAGGAGAATTATAGAATACCTTATCAGCACCCAATTCTCTAGAGATTTTGGTATTTAGTTCCTCAAGCGAGGGCACTTGTCCAATGTATTTATGGGCAATCAATTCTCTATTGTGCGTATATAGTCCAACTTGTCGTCCATCTACTGTAGGAACGTAGCTTACGATAACAGAAACCGACTTAACACCTGCTTTTCTCAAATAATAAATGGTTTCTTTGGCAGTTACTCCTGTTTGAATTGTTCCTTGAATTAGACCAATATGTTTCTGGTTAATCTTATGTCTAAGAATGTATTTCAAAGATTTTCCAGAAGTTATCATCTTGTTCTTACTTATATTTTCGGAAAAATCTATCATACGATCAGAATCATCATATCTGTCATTAATTATAGCCTCGCCCAAGTCAAATTTTGGTATGTGATGTCGGTATTCTGCACTAAAACCCAATGTCATTGGCCTTGGATAATCAGGTTCCGCGTAGGCCGCATCAATATCAATGTCAGAATGTGATGAGAGAAATTCAGCTTGCACTTTTCCTATTTTTTTCCTAATTTCATATATCCCCTTTCCATCGATAGTTGCAGTAACATGAGATTCTCGAATAAATTCAAATGGATCTATCATAGTCCTTGTCGTAGGAAGTGATAGTAACTTTTCTTGACCGGATTCAATATCCATCTTAATTAATTGCCCAGCTTTTACATCTTGAAAATTCATATTGGGAAATGGAATTCGCAGGGAATTTTCTGAGGCTATTATTGAAATTGAGTTGTCCTTGTCAGTTCCACTTACTAGCGGTTTGAAACCCGTAGAGTCTCTATAAGAATATATCTTTTCGTTGCTAATCATGGTAAGATTTCCCCTTAAATGTCTGTCCAAAAATTCACACGCTTTCTCTGGATTTTCCTTGTCTATTAGGAGTTTTTTGAAAATACTATAAATCTTGAATAATGAATCTGCACTTGCCGCATCTCCTACGAGTGGATGTAGATGCAATTTTTCAATGTCTACAAAGAAACCATCAAGGATTACACTAATTTTATTCATACTCTTGAATCTAGGACTTCTTTTAGATAAATAACCTAAACCTAGTTTAAATTCGAAGTTACTATTATTTTCAACGATCTTTAAAATCGATCCGTCAGCGGGGATAGGACCCATACCACTTGAGACTAAATTATCAATAATTACTTTCCAATATGCTTTTCCCCTGTGTTGCAGCATCTGCAAGGAATTAATGAAATACGACATTAGGTCTTCTTTGTCTGTGGAACAATTAGCAATCGCAAAAATGCCGGCCAATGACAGATTTATTATTATGAAAGAAATTAAATTTTGTGTTTGGACGTAGTTTATGATGGCTACAAATCTCAAAACATTAATTTATGAATCTTGATAATCATTATGAGTGCTAATAGGGTTAATTGGTAAGGCAAATGTAGGCAAGTCTACTTTTTTTTCAGCCTCTACAGATAATATTGTAAATATTGCAAATTATCCGTTTACAACAGTGAAACCTAACCTTGGGGTTTGCCACGTAAGAATAAATTGTGTGTGCACAGAATTTGGGGTTAAGGATAATCCGGTTCATTCCATTTGTATAGATGGAATCAGATTTATTCCTATACAAATTATAGACGTCGCTGGTCTGGTTCCTGGTGCTCATGAAGGAAAGGGTTTAGGAAACAAATTCTTAGATGATGCAAGGCAAGCAGACGCACTTATACATGTCATAGACATTTCGGGTTCAACCGATTCTGAAGGAAGACCATTAACGCCAGGATCTGGCGATCCTATAGAAGACATTCGATTTGTTGAAGAGGAATTTGACTTATGGTTGGTCTCAATTATCAAGCGAGATATGGACAATAAAGAGCTTGATTCGTCAGGACAAAGCATAGTACAGGTATTGAAAAAGAGATTGTCTGGGCTTGGTGTAACTGAGGCAGCTCTGGAGAAAGTTGTGAGCAAATTGAATCTTCAAAACAAGAAATTCAAATCTTGGACAGAACAGGAAATATTTGATCTTTGTCAAAATATTAGGCGAGATGTAAAACCAGTAATAATTGCAGCTAATAAGGCAGATATCTCCACATCTCAAATTAATCTTCCAAGACTCACAGAAAAGTACGCCAATGTTGTACCGTGCACTTCTGAGTTGGAGATGCTATTACGAAAGGCTGTAAAAAGCGGATTCATTCACTATCTTCCGGGGGATAATTCATTTGAAATTAAGGAGAATACTCAACTAAGTGATAAGCAGAAACAAGCCCTTGAGATTGTTTCAACCTTTATCAAGCAACATGGCTCCACAGGTGTACAAGAAGTAATAAATCTGGCCTGTTTTAGTCTATTAGAGAAAATCGTAGTATATCCTGTTGAGGACGATTCAAAGTTATCTGATAAAAAGGGCAATATTCTTCCCGAAGCCTATTTACTAAATAAAGAATCAACTGCAAAGGATTTGGCCCATGCTGTGCATGAGGAGTTGGGAAAAGGTTTCCTTTTTGCGATTGACGTTAGAACTAAAAGAAGATTGGGAGCTGATCATATATTAAAAAATAATGATGTGATTAAGATTGTGTCAGCAACAAGCAGGAAGTGATATGAATGTTATGTCTTGGAATAGAAAGTACTGCTCATACTTTTGCATGTTCTGTAATAAAGCAATATGGTTCCAAATTTTATCCTAATATTCTATCTGATGTTAGAGATACTTTCAAGGCCCCTGAGGGATCAGGAATCCATCCTAGGGAGGCAGCTCGTCATCATGCATTAGTTGCAATAGATGTTTTGAAAAAATCATTAGAATTATCCAAGATTGATTTCAAAGACCTAGACCTCATAGCATATTCAGCAGGTCCGGGTCTTGGTCCCTGTTTGAGGATTGGTGCAGTAATCGCTCGTTCAATATCTTCGTTTTATGATATAAAATTAATTCCAATAAATCATGCATTGGGCCATATTGAACTTGGAATGAGTCTTACTAATAGTAAGGATTCTTTGGTTCTATTGGTCTCTGGAGGCCATACTATGATATTAGTATTTAATAATAGTAGCTGGCGTGTCATTGGAGAAACATTAGACATTACATTAGGGCAACTTCTAGACCAATTTGGCAGACATCTAGGATTAGCTTCACCATGTGGAGCAGAGATAGAAAAATTGGCCCATAAATCTTCAAAAAAATATGTCGTCTTACCTTATACCATTAAAGGAAATGATGTTACTTTCTCTGGTATATTATCCGCTGCCAAGAGATTGATTTCAACTAAAAAATATGCTATTGAAGACATATGTTATTCGATCCAGCAAACAGCATTTGCAATGATAACAGAAGCCGTTGAAAGAGCTCTATCTGCCACTGAAAAAAAAGAGCTATTGTTAGTTGGAGGAGTGTCTGCGAACAAAGAACTATCACATATGCTCAATCTGGCATGTCAAAGACATAAAGTGAGATTCAATTCATGTCCAATTTCATTCGCAGGAGACAATGGAGCTCAAATTGCGTGGACTGGAATATTATCTTATTTGAAATCAAAAAATTCTATAGATATTTCAGATTCCTTTGTTAATCAATCTTGGAGAGTGGATAGTGTAAATGTAACGTGGCGGAGAAACTGAGTGTAAATACTATCAAATAATTAATTATTTGTCTAAATCATCTCAAACTTTGTGGATTAGCCATGAATTCATGCCGGTAGCTTTTAATATTTTTTTGTTTATCTATCGTATATGTCAAATAAGAATTACTTTCGAGAATCAGTTTCTCTATTTACGGCACTTTTGATTGTAACAGGGGCGTTAGCAATAGCAGCATACTCTGTAAGTCCTGGTGAAGCATATCCTGCCAAAGGGAAGGATCACAAAGATATGACTTTTGGTGCTATATCGAGTATTCAAAATAATGAACAAGGTGAACCATCATGGATTCTTTCTGGACATTGGGTCACAAATATCATGAACAAAACCATGGACAGTTTCAATCAGACTAATCCCGCAAAGTTTGATTCATGGATCTATATGGTCATGTTGGATGGAACTGCAATGCACAAACACTCCATTTCTAATTTCTCACTGAGTGATGTCAATAATCAAGACAATTCTACTTCGTACAAAGGAACGGTAACGGTAACTCTAAAGGATGGACCAGTTGAACAAGTACCAATTGAAATAAAGGTAAGGAACAATCACGTAATCGGATTATCACTAGATGCAGCTAAGACAAATAATCACTTTGGCGATACACCAATCTATGGTATCATTCCACCTAAAGCCGACATTATGAAGATGATGTCTCAGATGGGTAATAAATCTAAGATGGATATGCATATGAATATGAGTAAATAGAGACGATTTAGATGGTCTTCCAACTGGGTAGTGATATGGCTAATGATAGTGGATGCTTGTACACATAATTACATTGGTTCAAATACGCTGGCCTGTACATTCGTCTCATCGCTTGCCTTGCACACCGTCATCTTCTATAGTGGCTTTCTTTTGGTTCTGCATTGATACATGAGTACTATCATTGGTATCGTTTTCGACTGAATAGGCAGGTACTAGGTTACCCAGAATTAGGACCGCAAAAATGAATTTAAATATTAAAAACAATGCCGTTGACCTTATAGAAGTATATAATTTTAGAAAAAGGCATATTTGTGACACTTGAAAAGGGGCCCATAACTTCGGGATATGACGAAATCTAACATTTGATCTCCGGCCTTTTTTTCGGTATTATCTTTTGGTTCGCGTAAGGCGCAAAACTTGTGTGCAACACTAAAACTTACCCTTCTTATCATATAACTTAAAACTTTCTCTGTATCTCGTGGTGTTGGAGATGCCTGGAAATTCTTGAACCAAATACTTGACTTCGACAACAGGGAAACAAATACAACCATTTACCAATCTGGCATAATAATCCAGAGTCGAGTTTAGAAGAATTGGGAACTAGTCACACTATTGCTTATTGAATAATGATTTCTGTGATTCGATTTCTTTAGCCCATTTCTTGTTATTAAATACGCTAAATTTGTACTTTGAATTGTCTATCTGTACTACTACTTTGGTGAGAATAAAGCCTTCAGCATTGACGTTACCTACTTTATCTAGGGTCACATTCAGTAATGCATTGCCTATCTTCTTGTTTAGAGTGGTTAGATTTCCTTCAGTTTTTTCAAAAATAATCCTCTGATTGGTTAAACTTAGAATACCGCTACCAAGCTTTACCTCAGAACAATCTTCTTCAAGAACCAATTTTTCTCCTGGATTTGGATCTATCTGTGGTGCCACATTTTTATCTCCAAACTTTGGTTATATTATCATTGCAGTATTACATCAAGTTGTTGTTCAAAGGAGCCGAGTCAAACATTTACCTGACAAAGTGGTACGACAAAATGGCAATTTCAAAAATTAGAATTCCAAAAGCATATCGACAAAGGACTCTTGATGAGGATTTGAGAAGAAGGAGAACAATTAGTGAATCTAGAATGCTCAGTTCGGTAAAAGAATTTGGTTTGAGAACACCATATGTTTATTTCGTAGATCCTTTTCGAGCTGAGATTGTCATGGAATTTGTACCAGGGACTAGAGCAAGCAAGGTCTTAACCTCAACAATATGTTTTAACATTGGAAGATTCGTTTCAACCCTTCATATGCATAATATTATTCACGGAGATCTCACACCTGCAAATTTCATAGCAAATAGAAAAATTACCATGGTAGACATGGGACTTTCGTTTTATTCTACCAGAAGGGAGGATAAGGCAATGGACATTAGATTATTCAAGGAAATTTTGAAAAGCACTTTTCACAATTCATTCTCGAGATTTTTCAATGAATTTTTAAAAGGATATCAATCCGTTAATTCAAAGGAGTTAGAAAACATACTACAGAGAATTGACATAATAGAATCAAGAAAAAGATATGCTATAACATGAAATTAAAATAGTGTTTGTCTCTTTATAGTGGAATTCTAGCATCATTGGAGAGACAGTACAATTATCGATCAATTCATCATTGATAGTCAATTCTTTTGATATTCCGCCAGGGAACAACAGAATAAACGAATATTTAGCAAATTTTTTATTTTAGTGTTTGGTTGTTTCTAAAATTGAGAAGAATAATATTTGCTAGTACCAATGAAGGTAAATTTAAAGAGATTTTACCCTTTCTGAGGAATTTTGACATCGAGATAGAATTTGTTAGATTTAAGAGTACAGAAATTCAATCAGAAAATTTGGAAGACGTTGCCCTGGAAAAATCTAAAGTGGCGTATGTAAAAATAGGTCAACCGTTAATAGTAGAGGATACCGGACTTTTCATAAATTCACTGAACGGATTTCCAGGACCATATTCCTCGTATGTTTTTCAAACCATCGGAAATATTGGAATACTAGATCTCCTTTCGAACAAGACAGATAGATTTGCGCTCTTTAGAACCGTCATAGCATATAATGACGGTAATACCAATATGACTTTTACCGGTGAAACTAAAGGTACAATAAGCGAACATATTACGGAAGGTGGCTGGGGTTATGATCCAATATTTAGTCCCGAAGGCTCATCTTCTACTTATGGTCAACAGGGGATAACAAATAAAATGACTATATCACACAGGACTCATGCATTGAACCATTTTGCAGAGTGGTACTGCAAAAATTATCCTAAATGATAGTAATCTTTCATTGAATTAGTGGCTTTTCGTATCCGTCAATCCACCTTTCAGTGAATCTTTCACGATTTTGAAGAACCACTATTCTTGATATCTCACTTTCATCCATAATAGAGAACCTATCCATTGAATTACAAAGTAAATTTGAATAATTCCTAATTTCATCCATTTCCAACATATCAGAATGTTCTAAACGCTGTGTAGACATTCCTATATGCATATATGATTTTATCTCTATAAAATGCGGATTGCCTCTTTCCATCATCTGGGCAAATTCATTCACATAGCTTTTTGAATCATTATAGTTCCTAATGATAGTCATTCTCAGTACTGTTCTAGTATTCATCTCTGATAGTAACTCTAGACTCCTTTGCCATCTTTCCCATGCGTCTCTGTATCTGGGTCGATTAACGATTGCAAACATTTTCTTATTTGAAGCATTAGTTGAAAGGTATAGTTGGGTGGGGAGTGCATCCTCCTCTATCAGTCTTTGAAGCATTTCTGGTTCCTGGCCATTTGTAACCAAAAATACTGATTTTGTATTCTTCAATGTGTATAGATATTTGATTAGATCCGGTAATTTTGGGTACATAGTAGGTTCTCCTGAAAGCGATATTGCATAGTGTTGAGGAAAAAGTGATTCATCGAGTTTTACCTTGTCGGTTTTAGTGTTACCATAATGACCTACTATTAACTTTCTTCGTTCCTCTATTAAATTATTTATTATCATGTCTGGCTCATCAACTAAGCTTGCAGGCATTTGTAAGGTATCGTAAAATTCCGTAGGTCGCCAACAATAAATGCATCTATTTTCACAATTCATGGCCGTTGGTGTCATTTCCATACATCTATGAGTTGAAATACCATAGAATTTGTGTTTGTAACAGGTTCCTTCATTGGAGAAAGATTTTTTTGTCCAATGACATAGTTCTACTGCAGAGTGATTGTAAACACCATACTTTGCCTTTTTTAGTTTAGCCTTGGTAGAAGCTGAGATTTGAATAAGATTTGATGAATCTACATGCGATATGTATTCGTCAGAACAACTCATAATACAAAAACGAATCGCACAATGACATTTAAATGTTAAATGACTTCTTTTTGTCATTCCTTCCAAAACTTCTTTATATTATTATTAATCTAAGAGTAGCAAAATAAAGATGTTAGACACTCAAGAAATATTGCAAATTGCGCTTGATATGGTTGACTGGAACTCGATACCTGCTGATACTGGGGTTCATGTTGATGGTAAGAACATTAAGAAGTTAATGTTAACAATAGATGTAACAACAGCAGACCTTATGTTGGCAAAGAATTTGGGATGTGACGCTGTAATAACTCATCATCCAATTGGAAAAACTGCTATTAACTTTTACAAATTGATTGATAGGCATATTGACTACATGAAGGAAAATGGTATTTCAGAAAATACGGCCAAAAGCTCAATTTTGGAACTAAAGAGGAGAATAGAACTTCGTAGTCATACTCAGATATATTCCTCTGTTGTTGATTCTGCAAAGATATTGGATATGCCGTTAGTAAACATTCATCAACCATGTGATGAATATGCAAAGAGAGTGATCTCCGAAACGATACAAAATACAAATCCGCATTTAGTATCAGAATTAGTTAAAGGTTTGGAAGAAATACCAGAATTCAAGAAGGCAGAAACAAAGATTCAAGTCGTTTACGGTAAAGCAGATTCCCTTGTAGGAAAGTGGGTTGCAGTAATTGCAGCTGGAACCAATGGTGGATTTCAAGTAGCAAAAAGTTACTTTGAAAATGGAATTTCAACGGTCCTTTATTTTCATATTGATTATAACGACCTGGCTAAATTGAGAGAAAGCGGCATTCAAGGCAACCTAATAATACTTGGGCATTTGGCAGGCGATTCAATCGGGATGAATGCCTTGGGTAAAAAATTGGAAGACAAAGGAGTTCAAGTTGTTTTAAAAGATATCATTAGGGTATAAAAATCGTTTATCTAACAATTATATACTCTAACTATATCACACCAATGTTGAATGGCCTTCGTAGTATAGCCTGGTCAGTATAGGCGGCTGTGGACAACAAGATTAAATGTTGTTGGAAGAAACCGCTCGAGGAGGGTTCAAATCCCTCCGAAGGCCTACATTTCTAATGTTATAAAAGTGGGATTATTTGAATTAGATTAACAATTCAGAAAAGACAATGCATTGTTCTTTGCCATCATATCATTTCCATAATAGCTTTGGCGGCAACTTGAGCTCCATTTTCTATTTTTGGATTGTTTGATCTGCCCTTTCCAATTGTTTCTCGCATCAAGGTTTCCAATCTTGAGATATCCTCATATGAGTAACCTAATTTGCTTGCATTCTGTTCCTGTTCAAAATGATTTTTAATCGGTATGAAAATTCCCGGAGTGCCATAAACACGCGATTCATCTATTGTTGATCTTCCTGCTAAAGAAACAACAAGATCAGAAGCATAAATAAATTCGTGTAAATTATCAACAAATCCAATGTTTCTATAATCAGTATTATTATTTTCAAATTTTGATAATGAAGGCCCCGTTGCAACAATCAAATCTAGATCCATTTCTGATCTTAACTTGTTATATGCATTTAATGCCTTTTCAATTAGATGTCGCCCAGCGCTAGTTCCACCAATACTAATTAATATCGTTCTTTTTTCAATACCCAAGTTTTTACGTAGTTGATCCCTATTAGGAGTGCTTGACTTTCTGACTATTGGCCCTACATAAGAGATATTATCCACATCCGCACCAAAATCAGGGATAATAACACGGTTACATTTTGCTAGCATTTTTTGCATAGACTTATTCATCCTTGATTCAATGGTTGCAAACATACCGCTAACAAAATGTGTTTCTAATAAGTCGGTAATCACTACTCGCTTGCGGTCCTTTTTTTCTCCTATCGCGATTGAGGCGAAATCTTCATCACTAACTATTAGATCATCCCTCTCATCCACAAAACTGGTGGCAATTTGTTTACATCTTCTATAATACATGAAATATTTAAAAAGCCATTTTAGGGGTGAACGTAATTGCATGGAACTATCGATATCAAATTGTTTAGGACTATAGACATTCTCAGCGGAATATCCGTAGTTCAGAAAAATATCATATGCTGGACTGCCCGTGATTATCGATATTTTTTCTCTGGTCAACAATTTCAATTCTTCGCAAATGGCAATATCTCTAGTAGCATGTCCTAATCCGATTGGACTTGCAAAAAACAAAACCATATAATCTTCCTTAGTATTCTAAATCCGCAAAATAAGTTTTGGCATAAATTTGTTTTCTTGCATTACTCAAATACATTATGATGAGATTAACCAATGAAGAAAAATCCTATTGCAATTATGATGTAAACGGAAGTCAGCATTATTCCCTCAAACCAGTTAGTTTTTCCATCGAAGGCTATTAGATTCATGATGATGGCTGCAAGAAATAGAGTAACTAATTCATAAATTGTGAACTCTAAAGTGAATGGTTGACCAAGCACTATTCCCACTAATACTAAAATAGGAACAACGAAGAGTGCTATCTGTGTACCAGAACCAGCAGCTATTCCTATGGATAGGTCCATTTTGCCTTTTCTTGCAAGAACAATAGCGCTACTATGTTCAGCAGCGTTACCAACAATACCTACAATAATCGCCCCTACAAACATTTCGCCAAAGCCAAATTCCCTACTTGTTTCCTCGACAGAGCTTACGAGAATTTCACTCACTACTATTACTCCAATCATACTTACTCCAAGCATAAGAAATGATTTCTTCTTACTCCAGTGACTATGATCATAGTCTTTATCTTGGTCACTTGAATTATTGTGAGGTATAACAAAAAGATGCTTATGAGTGAAAAAAGTAAAGATGATTCCTACAATATATACAAAGAGCAGCAAGATCGCTACTGAGTCGCTTAGTATTTGTATTTTTGATTGATTTTCAATGCCATTCCCTCCAATCATAGTACTTGAAAGTATTGTAGGAATGGCCAAACCTATCAATGCCAAGAAAATTAATGAAGACTGCAAACCTGCATTTTCTTTATTAAATAGTTGTTCCTTGTGTCGTAATCCCCCTGCAATCATACTTAAACCAAAAATAAGCATTATGTTACCCAAAATGGAACCGGTAATTGATGCTTTAACAAGCTCAAGCAATCCTGCATTAATAGCTACAATTGCAATTATTATTTCAGCAGCGTTACCAAAGGTAACGTTGATAAGAGAACCGAGTGTTGAGCCATAATGTGTAGATAGGTGTTCGGTAGCATCTCCAATTAGCTTTGCAAGAGGAATCAATGCTATTGCAGTTACGACAAACAAAATAACATATCCCACATGCAAAAATTCCAGCAAGACTGCAATCGGAGTAAAAATGAGAAGAAAGTAGATTGCAGATGATTTTGAAAATTTTAGATCATACATCAATTAAAATGATAAATAATAATACACTATTTCAATTTTTATTAGAATGATATAACTAGACTCCACAAGTCATGATCTATTTTTTTTGTCACCGCAAAAAAGAATCAGTTGATAATATGATGGTTAAAATACCACAGAATGAGTACTTGAGCTGTGAGCAACTTTGGCTTTTATTCTGAAAAGACGCTCGCACGAGTGTATTATCTAGAGTAGGGCGAAAGGCATTAAATTAACATTTTAGGTAGGTTAATTTAGAAATTCTAACCTCCTGAACTTTCACGAATAGTTCTGCGATATTCCTTTGTTCCTCTCACATTCTGAAAATTGACAAAACACGGTTATTCAATTAACTAAATAACAGAGAGCAAAAATGAATTTCAAGTGGACAGATAAGGACTGATTGTATCCAATAGTTCCATTGTTTACTAATACTGTTGTTGATTAACCATTATTACTTATCAACCTAACTCTTTGAAATAGTAAAATAGTCAATTACTTCATGTCCCATGGTAGGAAATCCCCGGAACAAAGGAACGTTTGCAGTTCGAGATTCATTTGCGCCGGAAGGCTCTGGAACAAGATCATTTGAATAGAAAATTCCGGTTAGTGAAGATCTATCTTCATTTAATTCTAAATCGAGAAATCCATAATTATCATCGTCTACTTTGGCAAAGTAGTGATCATCGGATCTCGTAGTAGTTATCCAGTTACCATTAGTGCCTATATTATCAAGACCTATTCCTGCCGTTCCTATAGTAACGTAAATTTCACCCTTCGGATTTACGTACGTATCAGTTGAATTTGATGTTATCAAGGGAGGATTATGTGAAATGGAACTCAATATTGAAGGAGGGCTCGTGTTGTCAAAAATAAGTGGATAGGTCCGTTGGTAACTATGGGAATGGCCCTGTAACACTAGATCTACCCCATACTTATCAAATAGTGGATGGTATGACTCCCTCAAATTTATCACAAATTGCTCATAATAAACACCCAAATGTGGCATTGCAGTAGCAGTGGGCCAGAGTGCAGCGTACATAGGTGTATGGAATGCCACCACAATCCACTTTATGCTGGGATCTGAGGATGCTGCCTTCAAGTCAGATTCTACAAAATTGTATTGTGGGCCAGTTCTTTTTATTGGATATTCTTCTTCTGAATTTATGATCAGGAAGTGAACTGCGTCATTATTGTAATGGTAGAAATTATCACATTTGCCAAATTTACACAATTTAAATTTTTCTTGATACTGTTTCAATAAATCAGGAACGCTGGTTATAGGTAAGTCATGATTACCTATCACGATTTTCATTTTCTTTATAATTGGATTTACGATGTCAAATCATGATGATGTTTTAGGGCAGTGTGAACTAAAATGGGAATCACCCTCGTAACTCAAGTCTCCTAGAGCAAGAACTACTTCGGGATCTTGTGATTTTATATTGCTGACAGTGTTCACCGCGTTAACATCACAACCCCAGTCTCCTGCGGCTGCAATATTGAATCTCGCCACGGGAACAAACACTCTATCTAGTATTGTACTAGTATTAACACTGATAAAAATGCCAATTACCAGTCCAGCCAATACTAATCCTATTATTAGTATTCGATTTGTAGTTCGCTCCAATTGCTATAATTGACACATCGCATTGTATATAACTAAATTGCATAACAGTCTCGTGAAATTATATGAATCATCTAAATTCTGAAAATATGCTCACATGAGTGTATTAACTATGATTTGGTAAATGGGACCAAGGGGATTTGAGTATATATTCTAGCAGAACCAGAACTCGCATTTCTATATAAGACTCCCCTTAATTACAAGTATTGGGTTTCCGCATACAGGTACAATATGTCATACTACGAAGGATAATTCGACAACACCTTTAATTATCATCAGATCCTAAAAAGATTGTTGTCTTCAAATACTTGCCCTGAGAATTATGATAAAAAATATGACAATGTCTGCGAACTTAAAGATGGTAATGTTACTTGTCGTTGGTTAGTAGAAGTTGAATCAAAGGATAAGGATGGTAAAACTAACAAAGTAAGAACATGCTCCTACTCCGATGCATTGGAAGCGGTCTAACGAAATGTCGGAACCTAATAAATCTCTTGAAGATTTGAAACGGCAGTATGAATTGACCATGCAGAGGAGAAGCACTTTGACGGGTCAGGCCTCAAGTTTGATGAGTTTTGCTTCTATAATTGATACCATAGTTATTGCTTTGCTGATTGGACTAGCCAGCAGTCAGGATGTGGTAAATTTATTGAATGAACATCCTAATGAAGACTTGATAATCTGGATGATACTTGCAGCATTCATAGCCTATATCCTCACACTTATCTTAGCATTGTTGGCATACTGGGAACCAAAATGGGTTGTCGCACCAAAGATGCCCCCATTGAATGGTAACTATTTTGATGCAGCTGATCTCTTTGTTGGCACTGATATGGATTATGGAGATGTTAAAAGGGCATATCAACTAATTAGAGCTACAAGTTTTACGCAACAAATTAATTCTGACAAATATAATCTTCTCAAATTTGCATTTATATCTCTGATATGTGGTATTGGATTGACTTCCGCAGTAGCAATAACTATTCTGAAGCATGCCTTGTAGGTTAGGGAAAATTCAATATAATTTCAGTCGTTTCTTGATGGGGTTTAATGTATATTCTTTCCTTTTATCATTATTAGTAACAGTAAATGTATCGATCGTTGAGTAATACTAAACGGCCTATGAGTCAGACTTTACTACTATTTTGGAAATAAATAGTAGTTTTTGCAATTTTGAAAGTGGGCTATGAGTTAAAAGGCAGATCTGTGAACAAGGGAATTTGATAAAATATTTTAGCAGAACGTTATGACAAATTAATTACATTCGTCAGTTCATACGAGGCTCATGTTGATCCTAAGTTACTTAGAGAAAAAAATAGTGTAAAGTTCAGGGTAGTTTGTTTGACTTGCTCCACTCGGAGGAACGAATGCTGTGACAGCATCTATCTTATACCCGCTTTGTTTCACAAGATCTATTGCTTGTGCCGCAAGATAACCGCTTTCTGGTGATACCGTCAAGATAAGTGTAGTAGGTGACTCAGATAATACCTGTGCTTGATCTTTGTATTTATTGTTGATTATATCAGAAAGATAAGTTGAGTTGGACATTCCCTGGGCATGAACTGATTGATTAGATAGATACAAACTCAAAAGAATTCCGAACGCAAGGAAAGCGATCAGTTTCAATAGGGGTATACCCAAATTCAACTATTAAAACTTTAGAATAGGTCTAGTGGGCATAAAGGATTCTATTGAATATTGTCACGCGGAAGAATTATTTACATTCTACTAGTGGACAAGGTTCTGATCAGGTACTATTAGTCCTGAACAGCATATTCGGGAAAGAAATTTAGCATATTAGAACTCAGTTTGTGACCTGTTACTGTTAAAGCGCTAGTTTAAACTCATAAATATAAAAATGATAAATACCAATTAGGTCTTTCATCCTAGTAGTAAATTTATCCTTGCCTCCATGCACTCGGTTTCTATCCATAGGTTTCTGTCTTATTGTATTTCTTATACTCATAATTGGGATTGGTATCATATCAAGTTTAAATTATGCTCAATCTGTAGCCAATTTGTATCCCCATGAAAGTAAACCATTTAATTACACAATGGCTGAGTGGTTGGAAAGATACTGGAATTGGACTGCTTCCATTCCAGCCGATATGCACCCCAGGAATGATATCAGCGCAGAAACTTGCGGAGTCAACCAAAGCGGTCAGGTATGGTTTCTTGATTTTCCCATTTCATCTGGAATGGTGACCAAAACTTTAGAATGTGAAATTCCTGAAGGTAGGGCAATTTTTGTCCCGTTGCTCGTTGGAGAATGTGATACTGCCGAATCCGAGTCATTAACCGATTTGGAATTAAGTCAGTGCGCAAAACAAGGAAACGACGGAGGTGCCATAATTTTTTCCATTGATGGAAATCGAATGCTATCTATTGATAGAACAAGCCAAAGCCAACAAGATTATTCTCTATATAGGACAACAACTGATTTCTTTAACATATATTGGCCCGAGGGAAATTTTTATTATGCACCTAATGGTACGTTCAGGGCAATAGCAGACGGATACTTCACCATAATTGAACCTCCTCCCCTTGGTGACCACAAAATTAATTTTCTTACAAGCGTCTTTAGTCCCGAGCAATCGGATTATAACCTATCGATGAATATAACAATCAATATTAAGATTGTAAAGAGTCAAAATTTAACAGGGTAATTTTTCTAACATGTTTATTATGTTTGTTTTGAACTGAATGATTCGTTAGAAGGATTAAGGTATAAGAAAGAAGAAACCAAATAATTAGTACTCTTTTATTTTGAAGCCTGATTGTAGTTTATTTTTGAGATAATTTAACGACATTGTTTTACAGCTATGATCTAATATTACAGACCAAGGGGATTTGTTTGAATATTGTAGCGTAACTATCAAATGCTTTATCTGTTCTCTACACCAGTGACAGACTGTTCAATTATTTTTTCTCTCTCCAAAGCTCTCACATTGTCAGGTTCTATTGTGAGCGCTTTATCAATCCAATTTATGGCTTCTTGATACTGACCTATCTTGTAAAGTGTGAAGGCTTTAGACGTCAAAACATCCACATCTTTTGGATCAATTGCCAGGGATTTATTATACCAAATTATGGCCTCTTTAAAATTACCTAGTTCGTGTAGTGAATTTCCCTTTTGGTATAAAGCAAGAACGTGGTCTGGCTCTATCGCTAAGATTCTATCAAACATGCCTATTGAATCCTGAAATTTGCTGAGATTATTTAAAATGTCCCCTAGGTAATAGAAAGCAGATCCCCTATGGTATAATGCATCAATATTCTTGGGGTCTGCAGCTAACACTTTATCAAAAACATCTATGGCTTTTTGATATGTATTTGATCCTTGATCTTGCCCTAGTTCAATAAGCGCGATACCTTTGCTGTATAGTGCGTCAATATTCTTGGGGTCTGCAGCTAACACTTTATCAAAAACATCGATGGCTTCCTGAATTCTATCTGGCTCTTGAAATCGCCCTAGTTCAATAAGCGCGACACCTTTGCTGTATAGTGCGTCAATATGTTTTGGATTTAGTGCCAAGGCTTTGTCATACCACGTAATGGCCTCCTCGTATCTCTTCAGATCATGAAGAGCAAATCCCTTACTATATAAGGTATCGGTATTGTTTGGATCTATGGCCAACGCTTTGTCATACCATGTTAAAGCTTCTTGGTATTTGCTTGAATTTCCAAGCGAATCGCCCAATCCAACAAGAGCAACAGCTTTAGAAACAAGGGCATATGTATTCTTTGGATCAATACCGATGGCTTTGTCAAACCAATCGATGGCCTCTTGATATTTACTTTCATTGTAAAGTCTGTCGCCTGTATTTAGAATCTGAGTTATGTTAGTGTTCTCTTCATTCAAAGAGAATGATAAATTAAAAGTGCTTAATAGTAACAGGGAAGTTAAAGATACAATTGAAAATACGATAATAAAAACATCATTTATTTTAAGAATATACAATTACAATTGAGAATATTATTGAATTATTAATCCTTTTTGGGATCTCTTGATATTACTAAATTATATCCTAGGGGATTTGACTGAATATTCAAGCGGAACTAGGTTTGATTTTGAAACGCTGGAACTTGGCTAGGTTTAGATAAATTTACAGATACGACTGATATACATAAAGTCTAACTTGGCGTTTCACGGAACCTGTCTAGCAACAGCAAACCGCCAGTATTTTTGAGCCTGAGAATTATCTGGATCTATTTTCAACACCTCATTAAACACAGAGAAGGCTTCATCAAATTTCCTCATCTCTAAAAGAGTAATACCCTTGAAATTAAGGGCATCGACATAATTGGGGGCTATTGACAAGGCTTTATCGAAGTAGGTAATAGCCTCTTCGAAATTTCCAAAGGAGTGGAGAACACCTCCTTTTTCATACAACGCATAAGCATAATTTGGATTAATGTCTAATGATTTATTGAGCCATACCAGTGCCTCTTGAATTTTAGGGAAATCATGCTTTAATAAGCCAATTATATGTAGTGAGGAACCTTTCATTGCCAAGGATTCCTTATGATTCGGGTCTAAGGTCAAAGCCCTGTCAAACCAAATTATCGCCTGCTCGTATTTCTGAGCGTCTTTATTATTTCCCACAAACATGTAAATCCTTCCCTTTTGATTCGGTATGTCGACGTTAGTAGGATCAAGTTTCAGGGCTTTGTCCACCCATACTAAAGCCTCTTCATACTTTCCCAGCTCATTAAGCACTACAGATTTATCGTATGTTGCAGAAGATTGGCTAGCATTTATCGCAAGAATATTCTCAAGAACGATCGATGCATTTTGATAATTTTTTAACCAAATAAGTGACTTTCCTTTTCCCAGTAACGCATCAATATTATTGGGCTCTAGAGCAAGGGCTTTTTCATAAGACGTCAATGCGTCTTGAAATTTATCCAACCAAGTGAGTGCATTACCCTTATCTATCAATGCATCTACGTTCTTCGGATCTAAATTTAAGGCCTTGTCATACGACTTTATTGCCTCCTCATACCTGCTTTCATTTGCAAGTTTTTCACCCGAATTTAAAATCTGACTTATGTTACCGTTCTCTTCATTCAAGGACAAGGATGATCCAACAGAACTTAATAAGAAGAGAGAAGTCAAAGTAACTATCGAAAATAAGATTGTTAAAACCTTATTATTTTTGAGAAAATTCAATCATAATTAATTTTACTTGGAATTATATATCCTTTGAGATCTCGATTAACGTTGCTATGTTTTATCCAAGGGGATTTGATTGAATATGATAGCGGAACTGAGACCCTTGTGAGGCTCTTACTTTCTTCATTCGAATGCTCAGCAACTAAAAGGATTGTCGATTCCATTAGTAAGTTGATGTCTACGAACTATTTATAAATAACCTGTTGTCATGCTTGTCCATTGCAAAAACAGATACTCCGCAGAGAACTGACAATTTTTCTATTATTTGCATGTCTCATTTTTTCAACAGCAGGACTGATAACATTAGCACCATCATATGCGCAAACTGTTAGTTCTATAATAACAGTCGGGGATACACCTACAGGTGTCGGCGTAAACCCTAATACGAATAA
>Ga0209974_10000128_pt1 | contig 22586 bp, 19 predicted proteins | sample InoplaM3SPM_FD_187592 | JGI IMG/M metagenome (GOLD analysis project Ga0209974, IMG submission 187592) | Arabidopsis thaliana rhizosphere microbial communities from the Joint Genome Institute, USA, that affect carbon cycling - Inoculated... | ecosystem: Host-associated > Plants > Roots >...
GACGCCGGCAAGCCAAGGCGGCGGCGCGGCTGAAATGCGCCCACGCGTGCTCGGCCGCCTTCTCACCATACAGCGCGTGCTTGTCCAGCATGGGCTGGATGACATCATCCTCGCCACGCACCTGTTTCGGCCGCTGCGGTTCGTGTTCTACCTGTCGCCCGCGACATGGTTCGAGCGCAAGCGGGGCGGCACTCGCGGCGAGCGGATCCGGCTCGCGTTCGAGGCATTGGGGCCGATCTTCGTCAAGTTCGGCCAGGCGCTCTCCACGCGGCGCGATCTGCTGCCGGCCGACGTCGCCGACGAGCTCGCGAAGCTGCAGGACCGTGTACCGCCCTTCCCCGGCGCCGAGGCGCGGGAGATGGTCGAGCGTGCCTACGGGCGGCCGGTCGCCGACGCTTTCCAGAGCTTCGACGAGGCGCCGCTGGCCGCCGCATCGATAGCGCAGGTGCACGCCGCGGTGCTAAAGGACGGCCGCCAGGTTGTCGTCAAGGTGCTGCGCCCCGGCGTGCGCGCGGATATCGAGCGCGATCTCGAGGTGATGCACGTGCTCGCGCGTTTCGCGCGCGATTACTACCCCGACAGCCGCCGCCTGCGACCCACCGAGGTCGTACGTGAGTACGAGAAGACCATCCTCGACGAGCTCGACCTGATGCGCGAGGCGGCGAACGCCTCACAGCTGCGGCGCAACTTCCAGGATTCCGAGCTGCTGTACGTCCCCGAGGTTCACTGGGACCTGTGCCGCGGCGACGTGATGGTGATGGAGCGCATCCACGGCGTGCTGATCAGCGAAGTCGCGGAGCTCAGGCGTCGTGGCGCGAACATCCAGCGGCTGGCCGAGAACGGCGTGCAGATCTTCTTCACGCAGGTGTTCCGCCACAACTTCTTCCACGCCGACATGCACCCCGGGAACATCTTCGTCCGCCTCGAGGATCCGGAGCACCCGCGCTACGCGGCGGTCGACTTCGGGATAGTCGGAACGCTCGACTCGCGCGATCAGCATTATCTCGTCGAAAATTTCCTCGCCTTCTTCGACCGCGACTACAACCGCGTAGCGCGGCTGCACGTGGATTCAGGATGGGTGCCTGCCGGGACGCGAGTCGACGAGCTCGAATCCGCGGTGCGCACGGTGTGCGAACCGATCTTCCAGAAGCCGCTGTCGGAGATCTCATTCGCGCAGGTACTGCTGCGGCTGTTCGAGACGGCGCGGCGCTTCCAGATGGAGGTGCAGCCGCAGCTCATCCTGCTGCAGAAGACACTGCTGCAGATCGAGGGTCTCGGCCGGCAGCTCTATCCCGAGCTCGACCTGTGGAAGACCGCGCAGCCGATCCTGCGCGAGTGGGCCGCGGAGCGCATGAGCGGCCGCTCGCTTGCGCAGGAGCTGCGTCGGCAGCTCCCCGACCTGGGTGAGGCCATCCGCTCGCTGCCGCAGGCGCTGCAGGGGCTCGCGCAGCACGCTTCGGATGGGCGATTCGTCGTCCGGGTCGAGCAGTCGGGAATCAGGGAGCTGCGCGCGGAACTGCGTTCGGGATCGCGCCGACGCGATGGCACGGTGATCGGCGCCACGCTTCTGCTCGGTGGTCTGGTGTGGCTCGCGGTCGGGGCATCCCTGCTGCCGGGACTGGTGCTCGCCGGCGCGGGCGGCCTCGCGATCCTTTTCGCTCGCCGCGGCGGCTGAGCCGCAGCGTCAGCCCCCAGGGCTCTCGATCGCGATCCATGTCGCGCTCGCGCGGGCGCACAGCTCCCCTTCCGTGTCGAAGATGGCCGTGCCTACATAGTGCTTGCGGCCCTCGGCACCGATCCGCCAGCCGATGACCGTGCACGGATCACCCGTGCGCACGCGCCTGTCGAGATGCGCCTGCATCTCACCGAGCAGCATCGCCTGGCGCCCGTCCGATACCGCGAAGAAGCCGGGGCAATCGAGTGCTGCCCAGTGGTAGCGGACCGCCACCTTGCCGTCGCCGGCGTCGAGCGGATCGGCCGGCAGCCAGGGCGCCGCCACGAGACCGCTATCGAGCTGACCGGGAAAGATGCGCAGCCCGTCGCCGCGGCGCCGGTGGGGGCCGCAGACGAAGCAGTCGGGGAATGGATGCTCGTGGAATCCCGCGTAGTGTTGCGACGCCCAGACTGCATCCACGTAGCGCGGCGGCTCGGGCACTTCGAGTGTGAGCCTGCTCGTCGCGGCCCGGGCAATCGTGCCATCCGCGGATTCGAGTCGCCAGGCATCGTCGCCATCCGCCATGAGCGTCAGCGGCGTATCGAGCGGCGGAGGCCGGGTGAGCCGCACGCGCAGGTCCGCCTGCAGTGCCTCGGCAATCGAGCCACAGACGTAACCACCGTTGCCGGAATCGGGCGGCCCGTTGTAGCGACGACCGATCGTGAGCTCAGTCATCGTGCGTGACCGGCGCCGTCCGCCCCGCAGTTCCAGCACGCGGCGAACTGACCCTCGATGCACTCGCCGCAACCCGGGCAAGTCCAGGGTGCAGATGCAGGCGGCAGATGCAGCGCCAGATCGATGAGCGCCCGCGCGCGCAGCGCGTCGCCCGGACGGCGCAGCCAGAGCTCCGGCCAGCACTCGACGAAGGGTATCTCGCCGACCACGCCTGCGAGCCGGTCGTTCCTGATCTGGCAACCGATGCCCTCGGCTTCGAGCAGATTGCGCAGATGCGCGATCTCGACCAGCGAGGGAGAGGTGTGGATCATGCGCACGGGAACGGGCTTCGCAGGGCGTACTTCCGCGACTAGCATATCGCGATGCGCGCCGAAGCAGAGATCGGGCGACTGGCGACGCGCTTTCCCGGCCGCCGCGCCTTGGTCACCGGCGCCGCCAGCGGCCTCGGGCGCGCGTTCGCGCTCGAGCTTGCCCGGCAGGGGTGGCGGCTCGGTCTCGCCGATCTGTCCGGCGATCGCCTCGAGCGGGTCTGCGCCGAGGTCGATGTGGTCGGCGGCCGCGCGACGATGTACACGGGCGACGTCGCGTCGCCCGAGTTCATGGAGTCGGTGGTCCAGCGCTACACGCGCGACGCCGGCGGGCTCGACCTCCTGATCAACAATGCCGGCGTCGCCGTGGCCGGGCTCGTCGAAGTCACCTCGGCGGAGGACTGGCGCTGGGCAGTGGAGATCAATCTGCTCGGCGTGGTCAACGGGTGTCGCGCCGCCGTTCCGCTGATGCGCAGGCAAAGATCGGGTGCGATTCTCAATATCGCGAGTTCCGCGGGGTTCGCCGCCGCGCCGCAGATGGGAGCCTACAACGCGAGCAAGGCGGGCGTGATCGCGCTCACGGAGACGCTCGCGGCGGAGCTGGACGGATCGGGCGTGCAGGTGTCGGTGGCGATGCCCGGCTTCTTCCGCACGGGGCTGCTCGAAACGATGCGCGCACCGGCCGAAGAAAGCGCGATGGCGCGACGCCTGATGGCGGGTTCGGCGTACGACGCTGCGGACGCGGCCCGAGCGATCCTCGCTGCGACCTCGCAGGGCCGCCTTTATATCGTCTGGCCGAAGGAATACGTCTGGCTGTGGCGCATCAAGCGGTTCTTTCCGATGCGCTTTCTCAGGCACGTGCAGCGTATGCGGGCACGACAGTCCGCGCGGGCGGCGCATCCACGGCGAGGATGAATCGCGTGTAGATCTCGGGCAGCCGCTCGAGGACGTAGTCGCGTCCCTCGATCTCGCTGTCGGCGATCGCGCGCTTCAAGACCGGAAGCGTCAGTGCCTCGATTGCGGAGCTGGCGACCGGCCCGTAGCTCAGGTGCCAGGGCTCGACGCCGGCACCGCCGCGGTCCAGGCCGTAGGGCCGATGAAATCCGAATCGGTGCATGTTGTCGTTGAGCCATGATGTCAGGCGCGAGAAGACTCCGCCCTGCGCGTATTCCGCCGGCATGAGCTGCACCTGGTAGCCTGGCGGCATAGCCGCGGCGTCGATCACGTCGATATCGGTGCCCCAGTGATGACGGCTGCCGCCCGGCACGGCCGACCAGCACAGGATTGCATCGACCAGCTCGGGCTCGCGGAGCGTCGCATGATCGAGCAGGCGCCCGGAGCGGTCATACAGCGGACGCTCGCCGCGCCACTTTCGATTCCAGAGCCCCACCTGCCGATCGAAGTCGCGGAAACTGGAGACCGGGACAAGGTCGATGCCCTCGCGCGCTGCCGCGTCGCGCATCGCGAGCAGCGAGGCGACCACCGCGAAATGCAGCGCGCAGCGCGGTTGCTCGAGATCGATGATGTGGCTTCGGGCGCGCCCGGTCAGCTCGAGTTCGTTCATTCAGTCCTCTGGCACCCGCAATATACCGCAGCGTCCCCGCCGCCCACGGAGGTCACAGCAAGACCCACAAAGGTGGCAGCAAAACCCACGGTGCCGGCGGATCGAGCCATTTCTGCTGCTTTAATGGAAAAATCTGCGCAGCCGCGGTCACCGACTGCCGTTATGATAGTGGTTGGGATCAGGACAACGGGTTCATGAGCCCGCTCATCGCGGTCCCGGAAGCCCACATGCAAGGCAAGAGCCTTAAGACGCGTTATGTCCTCACGGTGCTGGTCGTGGGCATCCTGCTCACCGCGTCCGTGGCGCTGGCGCTGTATTTCGAGGGGCGGCTCACCCTCGTCATCGGCGTCGGTCTAGCACTGTCGCTGCTCGCGGCTGGGATCACCGCGGCCCTGCTCGCGCGTATCGATCGCGCGATGATCGCGATGATCACCGGAGCCGACCGCATCGGTCGGGGGCGGCACACCGAGCCGCTTCCGCGCAGCGGCGTGCCCGAGATGCGGGCCCTCGAGGACGCGCTCGACCGGATGCGCGATGAGCTGACCCGCACAACGATCTCGCGCGATTACCTCGAGACACTCCTCAACAGCATGGGCGATGCGGTGCTGGTGGCCTCGGCGGAGGGTCACATCCGCACCACCAATGCCGCCGCGCAGCGGCTGTTCGACCGCACACCCGGCGAGCTCGAGGGGGTCGACTTCGGCTCGCTGATCGCACCGGAGCACCTGGCGGCGTTCAGCGTCGCGAAAATCCTCGAGGCGCCCGGTGAGACGGTGGTGCGCACGGGCCGGGGGCAGACCATCCCGGCGGCGGTGAGCGCCTCAGTGATCTCGAGCGCCGACCCCGGCTTCCAGGGGCACATCTTCGTCCTGCGCGACATCACGGACCGCAAGCGGGCCGAACGACGCATCCGCTATCTCGCGCGCTTCGACACGCTCACGAAGATCCCCAACCGCATGCAGCTGCAGCATCTGCTGCAGCAGGCGATCGCGCGCGCAACGCGCCAGGGGCGCGGGCTGGTGCTGCTGTACATAGACCTCGACAACTTCAAGGACATCAACGACACGTTCGGTCACGAAGCGGGCGACCGCATCCTCGAAACCATGAGCGAGCGGCTGTCGCGCGCCCTGCCGCCCGAAGCGGTGTTCGGCCGCCATGCGGGCGATGAGTTCGCGATCTTCACCGAGAGCGGCGACGACGCGGAGGAGCGCCACGAGCATGCGAGTTCGCTCGCGCGGTTGGTGCTGGGAGAGATCGCGCGCCCGCTGCACATCGGCGACCACGAGATGGAGATCACGGCCAGCATCGGCATCGCGACCTGCCCGGAGCACGCGGACAACGTCATCGATCTGATACGCAACGCGGATGCGGCGATGTACCACGCCAAGCGGGCCGGTCGTAACTGTCATGTGCACTACGCGCCGGAGATGAACGCCGCCGCGGTCGAGCGGCTCATGCTCAAGAGCAAGCTGCGACGCGCGCTCGACCGCAACGAGTTCTTCGTCCGCTACCAGCCCAAGGTGGATCTTGCGAGCGGCCGCGTAGTGGGTGCCGAAGCGCTGCTGCGCTGGCGTCTGCCTGGCCACGGCGACATCGCACCGGCGCAGTTCATCCCGCTGGCGGAGGAAACGCGCCTCATCCTCGACATCGGCGCGTGGGTGCTGAACCAGGTATGCAGCGACTACGCCGTGTGGCAGAAGAGCGTCGCGGATCCCGGCCGTGTGGCAATCAACCTGTCGCTCAAGGAACTGAGCCAGGCGAGCTTCATCCCCCACTGCCGATCGGTGTTCGAGGAGCACGGCGTCTCGCCCTCGCGCGTCGAGCTCGAAATCACCGAGACCACGCTGATGCTGGATGCCGCGAAGACGCTGCCGCTGCTCGACGAGCTGCGGGCCATGGGCGTACACCTGTCGATCGACGACTTCGGCACCGGCTACTCGAGCCTGAGCGCGCTGCAGCAGTTCCCGATCGGCGCGCTCAAGATCGACCAGTCCTTCGTGCGCACCGCCGCGGGCGACCCGGATGACGCCACGATCGTCCGAACCATTATCGAGATGGGCCGCAGTCTTGGTCTGCAGGTCGTGGCCGAGGGCATCGAAACGGACGAGCAGCGGGAGTTCCTCGTGCGCAGCGGCTGTCAGTTCGGCCAGGGCCGGTTGTTCGGCGACCCGATCGCATCCGACGATTTCCTCGAGATGATGGTGCGTCAGGCGACCGGGCGGCACCCGGTACTGCGGTTACCGGCCTGATCCGGCCGCGGTAGCTGCTCGCCGCTCGGCCTGGCTGCTGCTCGCCGGCGCGTGGACGCGGTGGTATCCCAGCCGCGAAGCACGCCTCCGTGCCCGCAGTTGGACGTCGCGGCCCACTCTGAGCGAAAGACTGCCCCGACGATTCCGCGATACCACCGACTGTGCGGCATGCTGCGACACCGTGTGCGGGGCACCCATCCGCAGCGCTGCAACGACCCTCGATCGTGGTACGCGGCTGCGGATACACCGCGGCCGCACGCCGGCGAACGGCCACTAGGACCGGGCGCCGACAACAAGCAAGCGGCGAGTCAGCACCGAGGGCAGCCGCGCTCAGGTAGCTGCGCTGCGCGTCGCGGCAACGATCGAGGAGATCACCTGACGCGTGGCCGAGTCAAAGGCGGACATCACATCGGCACGCCGATCCGCTTCTGCGGCTACCGAGGCTGTCGCCGGGAAGCTCGCAAGCCGCGTACCGCGCCGCCCGTCCAGCAGGGTCACCTGCATCTCGACCCTCACCACCGGCGGGCCCTGTCCGTTGCTCTCCGCCTCGAAGCGTCGCAGCTCGATCTCGAGCTGGTAATCGCTCGGCACCCGGCTCGGCACCGAGACCACGGTCGCGAACCGACCATCGGCTGCGAGCGCCTGGACCAGTAGATGCTGCAGCATCAGCGGTGCCGGCTCCGCCCAGCGCACACCGGCGTAGTAGTCGAAGCGCGTCGCCGGGCCCGCGACGGCGATACGCTCGGTGTCGAGCGAAACGGGAGCCCGCGGACGGCCCACCGCGAGCGCGCGCGGCAGCGCCGCGCCAGCGTCAGTGGTCTCCGGCATCGTCAGCCGGAATACCTCGGGTTCCTCGCGCTTCGACTCGAGTGCGGATCCCACGCAGCTCGAGCACATCGCGACCGCGGCGAGCAACACGATCATCCGAATCATTGCGGAAGCTCCACGCCCCTATCCTGCCGCTCGCGCAACAGCGCAGACGGATTCTCGCGCAGCTGTCTCGCGAGCGCGCGCACCTCAGCACTGGTGTCGCGGACCTCGAGGAGCAGCTGTTGCAGATCGGCGCCGCCGGAGCCTGCGAACTGGGACAGCGCGCCTTCGTTACCCGAAACGATGCGCTCGATGCTCGCGGCCGTGTTGGACAATCGCTCCGCTGCCGATCGCACGCTGCCGAGAGCCGTCGCAAAGTCGGGCCGCGACTCGTCGACCACTGCGCGCAGCTGCTGCGACAGCGCCCTGACCTCGACCGCGGTCCCCTGCAGTTCGGTCGCAAGCGTCGAGGCGTTGCGCGACAGTGCGGGAAGCTCGCCGGTGGCCTCGCGGATGCTGGCAAGCGAAGCCCGCACAGCATCGATGTTTTCCTGGCTGAGCACTCTCTCGACGCGCTCCATCACCTTGGCGGCGCGTCCGACCGCGTCCGGCAGCCGCTCCATGAACGCCTCGATGTCGCCCTTGCGGGAACGAATCACGGGATAGCGGTCGCCCTGTACCAGGGGGGTGGAAGCGGTGCGCCGAGGATCCTCCCGCAGATCGATGAAGAGCAGACCGGTCAGACCCAGCAGCCCAAGCCGCGCCTCGGTCGCGCCCGAGATCGGCGCGGTCGCATCGATCTGGACAACACCCTTTACGCGCCTCGGATTGTCGGGGTCGACCTGCAGTCGCTCGACGCGGCCCACGTCGACGCCGAGGTAGCGGACCGGACTGCCCTCCGCGAGCCCGCTCACCGTGCCGAAGAAGTGGATCTCGTAGCGCGCATATTCGCGCCGGTCGCTGACGTCGGAGTACCACCAGACGAAGCCGAACGCGAGCACGATCGCCGCGAGCGCGAACAGGCCCACGACGGCGTAGCGGGCCTCACGCTCCACCGCTTCCTCCCGCCCCCGCTTTCCGCTGGCCACGCGGGCCGTGGAAGTATTCGCGTATCCAGGGATGCTCGTGATTCTTTATGCGCGGCAGCGTATCCACGATCACCCTGCGGTCGACCAGCACGGCCACACGGTCGCATGTCCTCGACAGGGTGTCCAGATCGTGCGTCACCATCACGATCGTGAGCTCGAGCGTGCGGCGTAAGTAGAGCACCAGCTCGTCGAACTCGGATGCCGCGATCGGATCCAGCCCGGCAGTCGGCTCGTCGAGAAAGAGCAGCACGGGGTCGAGCGCGATTGCGCGAGCGACCGCGACGCGTTTCACCATGCCGCCCGAGAGCTGTGCGGGAAACTTCGCCGCAGTATCGAAGGGCAAGCCGACCATCCGCAGCCGCAGCCTGACCAGCGCTGCGTAGTCCTCCTCCTCGAGATCCATCGCCTCGGCGACCGGGAGCGTCAGGTTCTCGGCTACGGAAAGCGAGGAAAAAAGTGCACCCTGCTGGAACGCCACGCCGTAACGACGCTTGACCTCGCGCAGTTCCGCGGGCGTCATGGAGGTGACGTCGCGACCCTCGACTTCCACGGTCCCGGCGTCGGGGCGACGAAGTCCGAGTATGGTGCGCAGCAGCACCGACTTGCCGCTGCCCGACCCACCCACGATGCCGAAGATCTCGCCCTTGTGCACCTCGAGGCTCACGCCGTCGTGCACGACCTGCGCACCGAAGCGATTGACTACGCCGCGGACCGCGACGACTGTCTCCATGGAGTTCAAAAGTCGATCTCGAGGAAGAAGATCGCGAACACCGCGTCGGCGAAGATGACCAGAAAGATCGACTGCACGACTGCGACGGTCGTGAGCCGGCCGAGCTCGCGCGACGATTCGCGCACCTGCAGCCCCCGCATCGTGCCGGTAAGCGCGATAAGGACGCCAAAGACGGGCGCCTTGATCAGGCCGGCCCAGAACGTCGTATCGCTGAGGGCGGTGTCGAGCCGCGCCAGGAACTGCGACCAGGACAGGTCGATCAGCAGGCCGGTGAGCAGCGCACCGCCGGCGAGCCCCATCGCGTCCGCGACGATCGTGAGCAGCGGCATCGCGATCACCAGGCCGAGCACGCGTGGCAGCACCAGCACCTCGAAAGGATCGAGCCCGAGCGACTCGAGCGCGTCCACCTCGTCGTTGAGTTTCATCACGCCGAGCTCCGCCGCATAGGCGCTTCCGGTGCGCCCCGCGACCATGATCGCCGTGAGCAGCACCCCGAGCTCGCGCAGCACACCGATGGCCACGAGATCGACCGTGAAGATCTCGGCGCCGAACGGGCGCAGCTGCTGCAACCCGATGTACGCGAGGATGATGCTGATCAGGAAGGCGATCACCGCGACGACGGGAATCGCCTGAACACCCGTCTCGTAGGCATGGCGCACGACCGAGGGCAACCGCAGCCGCCGCAGGCTCATCCAGGCCGTCCCCGCGGTGACGAGCGTGCGGCCCCCGAAGCCGAGTGCGGTGATGGTGCTCGCGAGCCGGGTGTCGATCGCCCTGCCGAAGCGGATAAGCCAGCGTTCCTTCGGCGGTGTGGCGGCCGCGGGACCGGCGTCGGGCAGCTCATCGAAGAACGCGAAGTGACCGGGCGGCTTGCCTTCGATCGTGACCTTCCCGCCGGCGGCGCGCGCCTCGTCCAGCGCCGCACGAAGAAGCCACGCGGGCCCGATATCGAACTCGTCCGCGCGTGTAAGGTCGATCTGCAGCACGCCGGGCGCTGCGGCGCGTACCTTGGCGAGCGCTTCGCTGAGCACCGGCAGATCCGCCATGCGGCAATCGCCGGCAAGCCGGAGCCGGCCCGCCGCCGCATCGGTTTCAGCGACGAGCGCCATGCAGGGCCGGCACGGGAATCCCGGTCATCATCGGAATGCTAGCATCGGCCCGGGTCCGGGGTGGGGAGCGATGAGCGGCGAATTCCTGACGCAGATGCTGGTCCTGCTGGCGGGTTCCTTGCTGGTGCTCGCCCTTGTGCGCCGTTTCTCGCTGCCGCCGATCCTGGGCTACCTGGTCGTCGGGATGCTGCTCGGGCCGCACGCGTTCGGCGTGCTCGACGATGACGAGTCGATCCGCACGCTGGCGGACGTCGGCGTGGTGTTCCTGGTATTCACCCTCGGGCTCGAGTTCTCCTTCGCGCGCATGGTCGCGATGAAGTCCGAGGTGCTCGGCGTCGGTGGCCTGCAGGTCCTGCTCACCACCGTGGTGGTAGGTGCCGCCGCCTGGGCGCTCGGCGCCACGCTGCCGGTCGCGATCGTGCTGGGGGGCGCGGTCGCCATGTCCTCCACCGCTATCGTCATGCGCCAGCTCGGCGATCAGCTCGAGCTCGGGCGGACGCATTCTCGGCTCGCGCTGGGTATCGTGCTCTTCCAGGACCTGGCCTTCGCGCCGCTGCTCGCGCTCGCGACCTCGGTCGCAATCGCGGACGACGTGCTGTCCGCGAGCTGGCTCGTCGGGATGGTCGTGCGCGCGGTGCTCGCACTCGTGATCGTGCTGGCCGCCGGCCGCTGGCTGCTGCGGCCGCTGTTCCACGAGTCTGCGCGGCACCGCAGCACCGAGATCTTCACCCTCACGGTGATGTTCGTGGTGCTCGCCGGCGCCTGGGCGACCCACGCGCTCGGGCTGTCGATGGCGATCGGTGCGTTCCTCGCGGGCATGCTGCTCGCGGAGACCGAGTTCCGCTACCAGACCGAGGCGGTCATCAAGCCCTTCCAGGACATCCTGCTCGGGCTCTTCTTCGTCTTCGTCGGGATGATGCTCGACCTGCGGCTCCTGGTGACCCAGCTGCCGTTGGTGCTGCTGCTGCTCGCGGCGCTGCTCGTGGTCAAGGCGGCGATCGTCGCTGCGATCGTGCGCGCCTTCATCCACAACACCTGGAAGGCGCTTCGCACCGGGATCACGGTGTGCATGGGCGGCGAGCTCGGCTTCGCGCTGCTCACGGTGCTGTTGAACAGCCGGCTGGTGCCGACGGAGCTCGTGCAGCCGCTGCTGACGGCGGTGGTGCTGTCGATGCTGGTCGGTCCGCTCCTGGTGCGTTACAACGGGCGAATCGCCGACCGCCTGCTCGGCCGCGAATCCACGCTGCCCTCCGACGGCGTGTTCGAAACCGTCGCGACGCGCGAGATCGCAAAGCGTGAGCACGTGATCATCTGCGGGTTCGGCCGCGTCGGGCAGAACCTCGCGCGTGTGCTGGAGAAGCGCGGTTTCGAATTCATCGCGCTCGACTTGGATCCGTTCCGCGTCAGGGACGCACGGCAGGCCGGCGACCCGGTCGTGTACGGCGACGCCACGCAGGTCGACGTGCTGCGGGCCCTCGGTCTCGACCACGCGAGCGTGGTCGTCATCTCGGTCGACGCGCTGGGACCCGCGCTCGGGATCGTGCGCGCGGTGCGCCAGCTGCGCCCGAATGTGCCCGTGCTGGTGCGCACCGAAGATGACAGCGGTCTCGAGCAGCTGCAGGCGGCCGGCGCGACCGAGGTCGTGCCGGAAATCTTCGAGACTGCGCTCTCGATCGTTTCGCACGTGCTGCTCTTCCTGGACGTGCCCCCAGAGGAGGTCGCCGAGACGACCGAGGACATCCGCCATGATCGCTACGCCCTGCTGCGCAGCGTCTTCCGCCGGCGTGATGCGCTCGACCCCGATCCTCAGCACGCACTCTTGCGCCAGCATCTGCGAACCGTGACCTTGCCGCCGGCCGCGTATGGCGTTGGCCGCACGTTAAAGGACCTGGGATTCGATAGCGGCAATGTCGCGGTCAACGCAGTGCGGCGGGATGGGATCGTCGGCCGCGACCCCGACCCGACGACCCTCCTCCGCGAGGGCGACGTTGTCGTGCTCTTCGGCACCGCCGAGGACCTGGAACGTGCGGAGTCCCGCCTTCTCATGGGCTGATGATGGGATAAGCCCAACAGGCGCACGAAGTGCGCTCCCTGCCAATCCTGCTCACATCGACGACGGCGATCGGTGGACTACTGCCGCTCGCGGTCCAGGGTTCGGGACTCAGCCGGCTGGTCACGCCGGTGATGTACAAGATGCTGCCGCCGGCGGTGCTGCGAAGGCCGATGCAAGCGACGCCGGTGCCGGCCTAGCGCGGGTTGCGCCTCAGGCGCCGGACTTGCGCTTGAGGCTCGCCCCGCGCAGCAGCTCGGCGGGGTCGAGACCGAGTCGGTCGATGGTGGCGAGCACGCGCGGCCACTCCTGCTCGAGGAAGCGCTGGCGTTCGCCACGCATGAGCTGCCCGCGGCTGCCCTCGGTAACGAACATACCCCGGCCCCGCCGCTTCTCGACGAGCCCCTCGTCCACGAGCTGCTGGTATCCCTTGAGTACGGTGAGCGGGTTCAAGGTGAACTCCGCTGCGACACTCCGGACCGATGGCAGCGCATCACCGTCGGTGAGCTGACCCTCCAGGATCATGGCGACTACCTTGTCGCGAAGCTGCCGATAAATGGGCTGGCTGTCGTTCCAGGTAGGATCCATGCGGCCGGGCGCTCCGGTGCGTCGCTGCACTACTGTAGCAGAACACCCGGACCCCATTGCCCGGGGAGGTGGTCATTGCTCGCAGTACGCGGCGCTTACATCCCTGCCGATCGGTGTACTGACACGGGGCGCCAGTGACTCCGAAGCGATCATCACACCCGCCAGAACCCAGATTGCCCAGGCCAAGGCGGCCGCTGCGAGTTTGCTTGCCGAGCGCATCGTCGTGCCCTCGATTCAGCCATCCCTATTGGTGTTGTAGTGAACTACAACACCACACGGAAATCAAGCACTTTTTCGTGACCCGCCTCCCATTCCCAGGCGCTGAGGTCGACGGCCGGGGCGCTGCTAGTATCTGCGCCTCGCCGGGGCGGGTGCCGGCCCGGTGGGGTCGCCTATGACCAGCCTTGGAGAAAGCCATGAAAACTCCCGTCAACGTCGCGATCACCGGTGCCGCGGGCCAGATCGGCTATGCCCTCGCCTTCCGCGTGGCATCCGGCCAGATGCTCGGGCCTGACCAGCCGGTCAACCTGCAGCTGCTCGAAATCACCGCGGCGCTCCCCGCGCTCTCGGGCGTTGTCATGGAGCTGAACGACTGCGCCTTCCCGACCCTGAACCGCGTTGTCGCGACTGATGATGCCCGCGCGGCCTTTCAGGATTGCCATGTGGCACTCCTGGTGGGTGCGCGACCCCGCGGGCCCGGGATGGAGCGCAAGGACTTGCTGCTCGCCAATGCGCAGATCTTCTCGGCCCAGGGCAAGGCGCTCGATGCCGTCGCGGACCGCGGCGTGCGCGTGCTGGTGGTCGGTAATCCGGCCAATACGAACGCGCTGATCGCGATGAAGAATGCCCCGGCCCTGGCGCCCGGGAACTTCACGGCCATGGTGCGGCTCGATCACAACCGTGCGCTGTCGCAGCTCGCCGAGAAGACCGGCTCGCACGTGACGAAGCTCAAGCGGCTGACGGTATGGGGGAACCACTCCTCGACCCAGTACCCCGATCTTCACCACGCGACCGTGGATGGCAAACCGGCGCTCTCGCTGGTCGACCAGGCCTGGTATCGGGAGCAGTTCATCCCGGTCGTGCAGCAGCGCGGCGCCGCGATCATCAAAGCGCGCGGCGCGTCCTCCGCCGCATCGGCAGCCTCATCCGCGATCGACCATATCCGCGACTGGGTGCTGGGCACGCCCGAAGGTGACTGGGTCAGCATGGCGGTGCCGGCGGACGGCAGCTACGGTATCCCCGCCGGCGTCATTTACGGCTTTCCAGTCACCTGTGCGAACGGCAGCTACCAGATCGTGCAGGGACTGGCGATCAACGAATTCAGCCGCGACCGCATGGGTGCAACGCACCGTGAGCTCACCGAGGAGCGCGATGGCGTCAGGGAGCTGCTCTAGGTCACGGTGCCATCGACCGCACCGGCGGGTTTTGACGCACCGCAGCAAATCTGCGGTATAGTCGATTCGGACCCTGATGTAGTCCGATGGACCCGAGGATTACCACGATGTTGGCATTGCTCTGGTTCGTGCTCGTCGTCGCGGGCGCGCTCGTGCTCGCCTATCAGAGGGTGTCGCTCCGGACCGCGACGATTGCCGCCGGGGCCGCGCTTGCCGCCTACAGTGTTGTCGGCGACGGGCCGCTCGGCTGGATGCTCCTGCTGTGGCTCGGCTTCGCCGGGCTGGTGGCGCTAAACGTCGATCCACTTCGCAAGCGCTGGATCACGCGACCATTCCTGCTCACCTACCGCCGGCTGTTGCCCACGATGTCGGACACCGAGCGGGAAGCACTGGAAGCGGGGACCGTGTGGTGGGATGGCGAGCTTTTTACGGGCGAGCCCGCCTGGTCGAAGCTCGCCGGCGCGCAGCCGCCGCGTCTTTCGGCTGAGGAACAGGCGTTCCTCGACGGCCCGTGCGAGGAGCTCTGCCGCATGCTCGACGACTGGGACATCACCCATGTCAGAGCCGACCTGCCACCGCAGGTCTGGGAGTTTCTCAAGAGGAAGGGCTTCTTCGCGATGATCATCCCGAAGAAATACGGCGGCCTCGAGTTCTCCGCGTATGCGCATTCGTGCGTGCTGGTGAAGATCGCGAGCCGAAGCGGAGTCTGCTCCTCGACCGTTGCCGTGCCGAACTCGCTCGGACCCGGCGAACTTCTGCTCCACTACGGGACCGAGGAGCAGAAGAACCACTACCTGCCGCGGCTCGCGCGCGGCGAGGACATCCCGTGCTTCGCACTCACGGCGCCTCGCGCCGGCTCCGACGCGGCATCCATCCCCGACACCGGCGTCGTCTGCCGCGGCAATTACGAGGGTCGCGAGGTGATCGGGATCAGGCTCGATTTCTCGAAGCGCTACATCACTCTCGCGCCGGTCGCCACCGTGATAGGCCTCGCATTCCGCCTGCGGGACCCCGACAAGCTGCTGGGCGGCGAGCAGACGGACTACGGGATCACCTGTGCGCTGATCCCGCGCGCCACGCCCGGTGTCACGGTCGGGCGGCGTCATTTCCCGCTCAACGTCCCGTTCCAGAACGGTCCAGTGTCGGGGAAGGACGTGTTCGTGCCGCTCGACAGCATCATCGGCGGGCCGAAGATGGCCGGCCAGGGCTGGCGCATGCTGGTCGAGCAGCTCTCGGTCGGCCGCTGTATCTCGCTGCCGTCGAACTCGACCGGCGGATCGAAGGCCGGCATTTATGCCTCGAGTGCGTACGCCCGGATCCGCCGTCAGTTCAACCAGCCGGTAGGGCGGTTCGAGGGGGTCGAAGCTGCGCTCGCGCGCATGGCCGGTTCGACATACATCATGGACGCCGCGCGCTCGGTAACGATCGCGGCGATCGACGGTGGCGAGCGGCCGGCGGTCCCGGCCGCAATTCTCAAATATCACTGCACCGAGCTCGGCCGCCAGGTCGCAAACGACGCGATGGACGTGCATGGGGGCAAGGGCATCATGCTCGGGCCGAAGAATTACCTCGGCCGCGGCTACCAGATCGTGCCCGTCGCGATCACGGTCGAGGGCGCCAACATCCTGACGCGCAGCCTGATCATCTTCGGCCAGGGCGCGATCCGCTGTCATCCGTTCGTGCTGCGCGAGATGAACGCGGCGAAGCTCAAGGACAAGGCAAAGAGCCTCGACGAGTTCGACGACGCGCTCTTTGGCCACATCGGCTATACGCTCTCGAACGCGGCGCGCTCCTTCGTGATGGCCGCGACGCTCGCGCGGTTTTCGCCGGTGCCTGAGTCGGGCGCCACGCGGCGTTACTACCAGCACATCAACAAGTTCAGCGCGCAGTTCGCGTTCGCGACCGACATGGCGATGCTCACGCTGGGCGGTTATCTCAAGCAGAAGGAGCACCTGTCGGCGCGGCTGGGCGACGTGCTGTCGGCGCTGTACCTGGCGTCGATGGTGCTCAAGCATTACCAGAACCAGGGACGTCCCGAGGCCGACCTGCCGCTGGTCGAATGGAGCTGCCGTACATTGCTGTACCGCGCACAGGAGCAGATGCACGGATTCCTGCGCAACTTCCCGAACCGCTGGGTCGCGGCGCTGATGCGGATTGTGATCTTCCCGCGCGGGCGGACGTATTTCGCGCCCAGCGATCGTCTCGGACGGGCAATCGTCGAGCAGCTCATGGTGCCAAGCGAGGCACGCGAGCGCCTGTCCGCGGGAATCTATAGGACGATCGAGCCTTCCAACCCCGTCGGCCTGCTGCAGGAGGCCCTGGTGCTCGCGCAGAGCGCCGAGCCGCTCGAGAAGCGCATCCGCGTCGAGGGCGTCAAGACCGGACGGATCACGGCGACGGACTTTCCTGCACAGATCGAGGAAGCGCTCGCGCTCGGCCTGCTGAATACGAGCGAGGCCGGGCTGCTGCGCGACTACGACCGCAAGGTGATGGAGCTCATCCACGTCGACGATTTCGATGCGGGCGACCTCGCTGCCGCATCGCACACGGAAGCGACGCACCCGTCCTGGCGGCAGATCGCCTGAGCGGGGATCCATACTTACGGTGATCCGGGCCAGGCGGTACTCTTGCCGCCGTGGTCCGGCTGACAGAGAACGCAGGCGTCATCTACGAGGTCAACCTCGAAGCGGATGCCGCGATCGAGGCCGCGTTCGACACGTGGCTGCGCGATCACATCGCGGACATGCTGCAGCTGCCCGGCTTCCGCGCGGCCGAGATCCTGGGTGACCGGTCAGCCCCCGCCGGCAGGATCCGCCGGACGGTCCAGTATCGGCTCGCCGACCAGGCATCGCTCGACACGTATCTCGCCGTGCACGCGCCGCGGATGCGCGCGCGCGGTGCTGAGCTGTTCGGCGATCGCTACGCCGCCGATCGACGGATCCTCGCGCATCGCGAGGATTTCATCAGCGGCGCGGTGTCCACTGAAAACTGCCTGAACTGCGGCGAGGTGCTCACCGGCCAGCACTGCTCGCACTGCGGGCAGCGCTCCAAGGTGCAGGTGATCTCGCTCTGGGGACTCATCAAGGACTTTCTCGGCGACGTCTTCGACTGGGACTCGCGCATCTGGCGAACGCTGCGCCCGCTGGCGTTCCGCCCGGGTCTGCTTACGCTGGAGTTCCTGCGCGGTCGTCGCGCGCACTACACGCCGCCATTCCGGATGTATCTGATCCTGAGCGTCGTGTTCTTCCTGATCGCGTCGATCTGGGATCCGGGCAAGGACCTCGATCTGCAGCTCGGCGACGGTGGTGCATCGCTCACGATCAACGACGATGCCGTTACCAGGCGCGGCGCCGTGACGAATGGAGGTGCAGACCGCGTGCACGTCGAGGTGTCACCGGACAAAGCGCCGGGCTCCGCCGATCCGCCGCCGCCGCCCCCGCCGGATCCGCCGGCCACTACATCTGAGGCCCCTGCGCCGCAGCAGGCCGCGCGCCCGGTCAACTCCGCCCGAGGCAAGCTGATCGAGAACATCGTGCGCCGTCTGCCCGAGGGTGAGCGGGACGGTGTCCGCGCCGAGCTCGACAAGGAGCTGGCCGAGGTGTCGCCGGAGCAGCTCGAGAAAGCGCAGAAGGTCATGGCGGACCCGTGCAGCGAGGAGAACATTCGCATCGACGTCGGCTTTCTCAACAAGTACGAGCCGCGGCTGCGGCAGGCGTGCAACAAGATCGCGTCCGACACGCAGTCCTTCGGCCGGGCGCTCTGGGAGAACCTCCCCAAGATGATGTTCATGTTCCTGCCGCTGATCGCGCTGGTGATGGCCGTCCTGTACCTGGGCTCCGGGCGATACTACGTGGAGCACCTGCTGTTCTTCCTGCACTACCACGCGTTCTTCTTCCTGGCCGGAATTGTGGTGCTGCTGCTCGACCGCCTCGGTGCGGCGACGGCGGGCGCGGTGTCCGGGTTCTTCGGCTCGGTCGAGCAGCTCGTCATTTTCGCGCTCGTGTTCTACGTTCCGATCTATCTCTTTCTCGCGATGCGCCGCGTCTACGGACAGGGACGGATCTGGACTGCGACGAAGTTCAGCGCACTTGTGATCTCCTACCTGGTGTGCCTCGTGCTGACTGGCGTTGGTTTGCTCTTCTACACCGCGCTCACGCTCTAGCGTGCGGAGCGGACCTGAGCGCAGAGCCCAACGGAACGAAGATCCGACCTCCTGGTCGAACGACGAGAACAGCAACCAGGGCTCGCATGTCCGGGCGCATGGCAAGGGGCGGGTGCCGTGAGGGGGCGGTGATGCTGACCATGCGCCGGGAATCTCTTGTGCGATGCGCCGCGGCGGTGCTGGTGCTAGGAGGCCACGCACTGCTGATCGTGCTGCTCCTGCGCAGCCATCCTCGGCCAGCCAGGGGCGACGCGAGTGTGCCGAGTCGGGGCACACTGGTAATGCTGGAGTTGCGGCGTCCGTCGGACGAGCCATCTACAGCGGCGCCCGCACACATGAGAGCCGGCGTGACAACGCCTCGTGCGCAGCTCCGCTTGCCTTCTACACAACACGGTGCGCCTGCCGCGCGGGACACGGCGATCCAGGCGCTTCCCGTGAACCCGCCGATAGACTGGTATCGTGAAGCCGAGATCGTGGCGCGCGAGGCCGGTGCCCGGGTGCTCCCGCCCGCCAGAACTGATTGTGACGAAGTTCCGCGGCCCGGCTCGCTGCGACCGAAGTGTCGAAAGGACCCAGCCGAGTTTTTCTGGGACCCGGAGCCGAGGCGGTTTGGAATAGAAGGTGGCATCCCTTACGTTCGAGTGGGCCCTTGCGTCGTGGCGCTTATTGCTTTCGGTTGCGGGATCGGCAAGACCGACGCTAATGGCGAGCTGTTCAAGGATATGAGGCATCCGGATCGCCCGACGAGCTCGGTGCCGGACGTCAACGAGGGAACCCCGTAGCGCCAGGTGCGCGAGGGTCGCGTACGATGCCGCAGTCGGATCCGCGCTGGATACTGCACGTCGACATGGACGCGTTCTACGCGTCGGTCGAGCAGCGCGATGATCCTTCCCTCAAGGGTCGGCCGGTGATCGTGGGTGGCATCGGTCCGCGCGGCGTCGTTGCCGCCGCGAGCTACGAGGTGCGGAAGTTCGGTGTGCGCTCGGCGATGCCGATGCGCGAGGCGCTGAGCCGCTGCCCGGATGCGATCTGCGTCCGACCGCGGATGTCGCATTACCAGTCGGTGTCGCGGCAGATCTTCTTGGTGTTCTCAGCTTTCACGCCGCTCATCGAGGGCCTGTCGCTCGACGAAGCGTTTCTGGACGTGACGGCGAGCATCGCGGCCCTCGGTCCGGCCGATTCGATTGCGGCCGAGATCAAGCGGCGGGTCCTTGCGGAGACGGCACTCACCTGTTCGGTCGGCGTGGCACCGAACAAGCTCGTGGCGAAGATCGCGTCTGAGCTGAGAAAGCCCGATGGCCTGGTCGTGGTGCGGCCGGACGGGGTTACCGCGCTCCTCGATCCGCTGCCACTGCGACGGCTGTTCGGACTCGGCCCCAAGACTGCGCCGCGGGTCGAGGCGCTCGGCATCCGGACACTGGGCGAGCTCAGACATGCGAGTACCGAGGTGCTGAGGCCGGTCTTCGGTCGCTACGCCGAGCGCGTTCGAGAACGCGCTGCGGGGATCGACGATCGTCCCGTCGTACCCGATCTCGAGGAAGTCCAGATCAGCACCGAGGAGACTTTCGATACCGACATCGAGGACCACGCGCAGCTGCGATCGGAACTGATCCGCCTCGCGGATCGAAGCGGCGCCCGGCTGCGCGAGCGCGGCCTCGCCGCCTCGTGCGTCACGGTCAAGATCCGGCGCGCAGACTTCACCACCTACACGCGCCAGCGGCATATCGCGCCGCCCACGCAGGAAACACAGGTGATCGCGCGCGTTGGCGTCGAGCTGCTCGATGCCTGGCTCGCGACCCAGCCGACATCCGCGCTGCGCCTGCTCGGCGTCGGCGTGAGTAAGCTCGCCCCCGCGATACAGCTCGATCTCTTCACTTCGCCCGAATCCGCGCACAATCAGCACCTCGATCGGGCGATGGATCGCATCCGCGGCCGGTTCGGCCGGTTCGCGGTGGCGCGTGCGAGCTCGCTGCCGGATGCGGGCGAGGACCGCGCGGACGACGAGTATCCGCGCAAACCCAGGAACTGAGCGGTCGTACGCTGGTCACAGAAGGCCCGGAAGGGCATCATTGGGCCCCGAAATGAGGCGCCGGATCGTTAGCTAACACCGCATGTACACGAGCTTTTTCGGCCTGCAGGAAAAGCCTTTCGCGATCACCCCCGATCCGCGCTATCTCTACCTGAGCGAGCGGCACGCGGAGGCGCTTGCGCACCTGCTGTACGGCATCAACGAGGCGGGCGGCTTTATCCAGCTCACGGGCGAGGTGGGCACGGGCAAGACGACGATCATCCGCAGCCTCCTGGAGCAGCTCCCGGCGAACGCCGACGTTGCGCTGATCCTGAACCCGCGGGTCACACCTGCCGAATTCCTGCTCACCATCTGCGAAGAGCTGCGCATCCCGGTGCCCGAACCCGGCCGCGGCAGCGTCAAGCTCCTGATGGACCTGATCGGCCGCCGACTGCTCGACACCCACGCGCGCGGACGGCGCGTGGTGTTGATCGTCGACGAGGCGCAGAACCTGAGTGCGCACACCCTCGAGCAGGTGCGGCTGCTCACCAATCTCGAGACGGCGACGACCAAGCTGCTGCAGATCATCCTGATCGGTCAGCCCGAGCTGCGGGATCTCCTCGCACGGCCGGAACTGCGCCAGCTCGCGCAGCGCATCACCGCCCGGTATCACCTCAACCCGCTGTCCTCGGAGGAAACCGCGGGCTACATCAAGCACCGCATGCGCGTCGCCGGCGCCACCGCCGAGGCGTTCACACCGGCCTCGCTCGCCGAGGTTCACCGGCTCTCGGGCGGCGTGCCGCGAATCATCAACGTGATCTGCGATCGCGCGCTGCTCGGCGCATTCACGCACGAGGACCACCGCGTGAGCGGCAAGCTGGTACGCGATGCTGCGACGCAGGTCTACGGCCGGCCGATGCCGGCGCCCTGGCTGCGCTGGGCGATCATTGGCTCAATCGCGGCAGCGCTCGCGCTCGTGGCCGCAGGCCTCTGGTCCCTGCTCGCGAGTCGACCGCCGGCCTCAGCCGACGCAACGGCCGCCGAGGCGGCTCCGGTCGCTTCGAACCAGATCGCCCGGGCGGAAACGACGGAGGCACCGCCGCCAGCGCCGCCGTCCTTCGACGAGGTACTTGCCCGACACGGCAATGACACCACCACCGAGGCTGCGCTCGGCAAGCTGTTTGCGTCCTGGGGCGCAACCTACGATCCGAGCGGCGGCCGAGGCTGTGACCAGGCTGCGCACCAGGGTCTCGAATGCCTGTTCCAGAAGGGCTCGTGGGCCCAGCTTCGAACCCTCAACCGCCCGGCGATACTTACGCTCACCGACGACATTGGTCGCACCCACCAGGTGCTCCTCACCAGCCTCGGCGAGGAGACGGCCACCATCGACCTGGGCGGAGAATCGCGTCCTGTGTCCATCGCGGGGATGTCGCGCTACTGGTTCGGCGATTTCCTGCTCCTGTGGCGTCCACCGCTCGCCGTCGCGAAGGCGCTCGCGCCTGGCATGCGCGGCGCCGACGTGCGCTGGCTGCGGGAGAATCTGCGCGTCGCGCAGGGCCTGCCCGCCGCGCCCGCCGGCAGTGATTTCTACGACGAGGACCTCGCGCGCCTGGTACAGGATTTCCAGCGCCAGCACCGGCTCAACATCGACGGCGTCGCCGGTGTGCAGACACAGATCGTGCTCGACACGGTGGTGAACGCGACCGGCTCGCCGACCATCGTGGCGCAGATTTCCGGAGGCTGAGGATGTCATTCATTCTGGACGCGCTGCGCAAGTCCGAGCACGAACGCCAGCGTCAGGGCGGCCCGGGACTGGCCGAAGTCGCGGTTGCAGTTCCCAAGACGAAGACCAGTGTCTGGGCCACGGCGGCCGTGGCGCTGCTGGTCGCGAATCTGATCGCGGTCGGCGTACTGATGCTGCGCCGCGGACGCACGCCGGATACCGCGGATGCTGCGAGCATCGCCGTCGCCACCCGATCACCGGCCGCCTCGCAGTCACCCGCCGCACGCACCAACACTCCAGCCGCGAGCGAGGCCGCGGAAACCGCGACGGTGCCCTCACCGGCGCCCGACACCAGGTCCAGGGCCGCCCGGACGAGGAGCACTCCCGCACCCGCCACGAGCAGGAGCGCGATGA
>Ga0209974_10000129_pt1 | contig 22443 bp, 15 predicted proteins | sample InoplaM3SPM_FD_187592 | JGI IMG/M metagenome (GOLD analysis project Ga0209974, IMG submission 187592) | Arabidopsis thaliana rhizosphere microbial communities from the Joint Genome Institute, USA, that affect carbon cycling - Inoculated... | ecosystem: Host-associated > Plants > Roots >...
CTGCGCCGGGCAGGTTCGCGATTGCCAGCGGCGAGCTCACCGCGGCCGATGCCGGCTTGGCAGCTGGCGCGGCCACGGCCTGCCCGCGCGTTCCGTTCCCGGTGGCCCAGCTCACGATGCCGAACAAGGCCGCACCGGCGAGCAGGCCCGCCGCCGAGGCCAACACGGCCACTCGCGTCAAACGGGACGATGGCAGAGCCGCGATGTCGTTCTTTCCGAAAACCTCGGCCCCCGCTTTGTCGACCGTATCGCGATCCACGCGGTTGCAGCCGTCGGCGTAGGCGCCCAGCAGGGCGCGGTCGCACACCAGGTTGATGCGGCGGGGCACACCGCGCGAGAGTTGGTGAATGCGCTTGCGCGCTTGGCGGTCGAAGGGCACCACACCGTTCAAACCCGCAACACCCAGCCGGTGCCGGATGTACTGCCCCGTCTCGCCCTCCGACAAGGCTCTCAAGTGATAGCGCGCTGTCACACGCTGTGCCAACTGCTCCAGCTCGGGCCGGGCCAGCATATCGCGCAACTCGGGCTGGCCGATCAGGATGATCTGCAGCAGCTTGCGTTCGCTGGTCTCCAGGTTGGTCAGCAGGCGCAACTGCTCAAGCACGTCGGACGAGAGGTTCTGCGCCTCGTCGATGATGAGCACATTGTTCTGCCCCACCGCGTGCGTCTTGAGCAAGAACTCATTGATCGGGTCGAGGTACTCCTTGACCGTCTCGCTGCGCTGCCTCTGGGGGTCGAGCGGGATGCGGAACTCGTCGCACACCGTCTTCAACAGCTCGACGACAGTGAGCTTGGGGTTGAAGATGTAGGCCACGTTGCAGCGCTTGGGGATCTGCTCCAGAAAGCAGCGGCATACCGTTGTCTTCCCGGCGCCGATTTCACCCGTGAGCAGCACGAACCCGCCGCCGCCGCGCACGCCATACAGCAGGTGCGCCAAGGCCTCGCGGTGCCGCTCGCTCATGAACAAGTAGCGGGGGTCCGGGGCAATCGAGAAGGGCGCGTGCCTGAGGCCGAAGAATTTCGCGTACATCGTGGGCGCGAGTCTATCCCCGCCCTCCCCTTGCCGGCTATGCTGCGGCGCTTCATGTGCCTATCTCGGCCGCCCGGCGCCATGAACCCCTACTACGACCCTGCCAAACCGCACCATCGGCCCGACGGCTTTCAGAACAACCACGCCGAGTTCACGCCCAAGAGCCTGGCCGACGTACTGCGCTGGCGCTGGGACGCCACGCGCCAGGGCTTGCCCAAGCCGCCGCAAACGCCGATCCCGCGGGTAGCGGCCGACCTGCCGTTTCTGCATGCAAATGCGCAGGCTGCGGTGAGCATGCAACCCGCCGTGACGTGGATCGGCCACGCCACGGTGATGGCCCAGCTGGCCGGGCTCACACTGCTTACCGACCCCATCTTCTCGCTACGCGCCTCACCCACCACACTGGCCGGCCCCAGGCGCCACCAGCCGCCAGGCCTGGCCCTGTCCGAGCTGCCGAGCATCGACCTGGTGCTGGTATCACACAACCACTACGACCACCTGGACAGCGCGTCTGTCAACGCACTGAACCGCCAGCCCGGCGGGCCACCACTGTTTGTGGTGCCGCTGGGGCTCAAAGCCTGGCTGGCCGCGCGCGGCATCCACCATGCGGTCGAGCTCGACTGGTGGCAAGGCCACCGCATCACCGCACCCGGCGGCGAGGTGGAGGTGATGCTGGTGCCGGCGCAGCACTGGTCGGCGCGCGGGCTGAACGACCGCATGACCACACTGTGGGGCGGTTTCGCGGTATTTGCCAGGCACTGCCATCTGTTCTACGCCGGCGACACCGCCTACTCGCGCGACTTCAGCGACATGCGGGAGCGCTTCGCCGATAGGCAGGCGCCTGCACAAGGTGGCGGCTTCGACATCGCCCTGCTGCCCATCGGCTCGTACGAGCCGCGCTGGTTCATGGCCGCGCAGCACGTGAACGTGGAAGAGGCAGTGAAGATCCACCTCGACCTCGGCGCCAAGCGTTCGCTGGGTGTGCACTGGGGCACCTTCGCACTTACCGACGAACCGCTGGACGAACCGCCCCGCGTGCTGAGTCAAGAACGCCGGGCGCGCGGCTTGGCCGACGACGAGTTCATGACCCTCGCGATCGGCGAGACGCGATTGCTCCCACCCCGGGTTTAAGACAGTCGCTCAACGATTGTCACGTTGGCCAGGCCACCGCCTTCGCACATCGTCTGCAGGCCGTAGCGCTTGCCACGCTGCTTCAGGGCATGAATCAGAGTGGTCATGAGCTTGGTGCCCGACGCACCCAGCGGGTGGCCCAGTGCAATCGCACCGCCGTTGACGTTGAGGCGAGCTGGGTCGGCGCCGGTCACCTGCAACCAGGCCAGCGGCACGGGTGCGAAAGCTTCGTTGACTTCGAACAGATCGATGTCGTCGATGCGCATGCCGGTCTTGTGCAAGGCCTGCAGCGTGGCAGGAATGGGCGCCTCCAGCATGACCACCGGGTCGTGGCCGACCACCGTCATATGGTGCACCCGCGCCAGGGGCTGGATACCCAGCGCCTTGAGCCCGCGCTCGTTGACCACCATCACGCCGCTTGCACCGTCGCAGATCTGGCTGGCCGTGGCAGCGGTCACCCGGCCGCCGGGCTGGATGGGTTTGACAGCACGAATGCCCTCCAGCGAGGCGTCGAACCGAATGCCTTCATCGTTGCGATGCAATTCACCGCTTTCGGCACCGTCTTGCATGCGAACCGGCAGCACAAGGATTTCATCGTCAAAAGCCAGCGCGCGCACTGCCGCTATCGCACGCTGGTGGCTCTGGAACGCGTACTCGTCCAGCTGGTCCCTGGAAAGCTCGTACTTCTTCGCGATGGCCTCGGCACCGAAGAACTGACTGAACTCCACACCGGGGTAACGGGCCTGAATCTGCGGGCTCACGTAGTGGCCAAGGCCGTTCTTCTGCGGCAAGCGCATCGGCAGCCCCATCGGTACCCGGCTCATGCTTTCCACGCCAGCGGCGATCACCATGTCCATGCTGCCCGACATCACGGCCTGGGCCGCAAAGTGCAAGGCCTGCTGCGAAGATCCGCATTGACGGTCGACCGAGGTGCCGGGCACCGATTCCGGCAGCCTGGAGGCCAGCACCGCGTTGCGCGCCACGTTCGCCGCCTGCTCGCCGGCCTGGCCTACGCAGCCCATGATCACATCGTCGATCATCGCCGGGTCGGCGCCGCTGCGCGACACCAGCTCGTCGAGCACCTGGGCAGCCAGGTCGGCGGGGTGCCAACCCGACAGGCGGCCTCCCCGCCGACCACCGGCGGTGCGGGCAGCTGCAACGATGTAGGCCTCGGCCATGGCGCGCTCCTGTGAAGGCGGGGGAACCCGCATTCTGATCTATGCACTTTCTGCCCACTCGATGTTCGCCCCCAACTCGCGCAGGTTCTCCACGAAGCGCGGGTGAGCACGGCGAATGGGTGCCGCGTTCTTGATCACCGAGCGGCCGTCGATGCTGGCGGCCAGCATCAGCAGTGCAATCGCCACTCGGATGATGTAAGGACTTTCGACTTCGGCCGCCACCAGCGGCTTGCCACCGAAGGTGATGACTCGGTGCGGATCAGACAAAAAGGCATGTGCACCAAACTTGGAGAGTTCCGACGTCCAGCCCATGGCGCCGTCATAGACCTTGTTCCAGAACATCGCACTGCCCTCGGCCTGTATGCCCAACGCAATGAAGATGGGCAGCAGATCCACCGGCAGATAGGGCCAGGGTGCCGCTTCCACCTTCTGCAGCATGTTGCTTGTGAAAGGCTCGCACACCTTCAACCGGCCCTGCGTGCGGGCGTGCGACCAACCGTCGCGGTGGGTCACGTGCACGCCAAATTTGGCGAAACAGCGATCGATCAGCGGAAAGTGCTCCGGCGCCGAGTTGCGCACCACGACCTCGCCGCCGGTGATGGCCCCAAGCGCGAGAAAGGTGACGACCTCGTGGAAGTCTTCGCTGAACCTGAACTCGGTGCCACGCAGTTCATCGACCCCTTCGATGATGAGCCGCGAGGTGCCTATGCCCTCGATGCGTGCGCCGAGCTGGCCCATGAAGGCGCAGAACTCCTGGACGTGCGGCTCGCACGCGGCATTCGTCAAGATCGACGTGCCGCCGGCCAATGCGGCGCACAGCACGAAGTTTTCGGTGGTCGTCACCGAGGCATAGTCCAGCCAATGATGGGTGGCGCGCAGCGGCCCGTCGCTGTGCACGATCAAGGCGTTGGCGCTGCGCTCCACACGGCCGCCAAAGCGCTGCAGCACTTCAACATGCGGGTCGATTTCGCGCACACCCAGGGTACAGCCTTTCACGTCGTTCTCGATGCGTGCAGCGCCGAAGCGCGCCAGCAGCGGCGGCACCAGCATGATGGAGGAACGCATCTCCTGCGGCAGGCGATGCTGCTTCACGTCAAACATCGTGTGGCGGTGATGGATGTCGACGATGCCGCGAGCGAAGTCTGCGTGGACCTCGCTCCCGATCTGCTCGAATGCAGCCAGTATCTTGCGCACGTCGGTGATGTCGGGAACGCCGCGCAGGTACACCGGCTGGCGGGTGAGCAACGTGGCACACAGAATGGGCAGCACGGCGTTCTTGTTGGCCGACGGCACGAGCCGGCCAGACAACGGGGCACCGCCGTGAACGATGAGGCTGGATGATGCGTTGCGCGACTGCACCGCTTGTTGCAAAGGCTGACTGGCTGACACGAGCTTGGCTCCTGGTTGGTTTTCGATCGCGCCACCGACTTTGGTGGGCGTGGATACCAGCATGGGTGCCGCCTGCGAAGAGGGTATGAAGCGCATTCGCGCTTTGTGAAGCCGCGGTGAACTCAGCCGCTTGCATAGGTAGTCTGGCTATTGCCCGGGGGGTCAAAACCCGACAACATGAGCGCAGTCCTCTCTTTGCAGTCATTGTCCCGATATGAACACTCGAACCATGTCCCTCGCGACCGCCATGCTTCTGTACTCAGCCATGGTCCATGCCGCCCTACCCGCCGATGCGGCCAAGGCAGCTGACAGCTGCGAAGCGGCCGTCACGGAGACGATCAAGGAGATGCGAGGCCGGGACGCGCAAGACGTGCAGTTCAGCAAGGACAAGCGCGCGCTATCACCCACCACCGGAGAGGAAACCGATGTGAAGGGTGCTGGGCGCTATCGCAACGCGGGAGGCACCTCCATGCCGTTCACTTATGGCTGCGCCTACAACGCTCAAACCGGTGCAACCTCGGGCATCGTGTTCCGCGATGCGGGCGGGTCGCGCGCGGAAGAAAAGCCCTGGCAACCCGACCTGGTGAACGTGTCCCCCGAAGCCTGTGAAACCGCCGTGGCGACAGCCCTCAAGAACAAGCATCCACGCGTGGGACGCATCGTCTTCGGTTCCGATTCGCGCCAATTGCGGCCAGCGCCGGCCGGCCGCTCCAGCCTCGAAGGTGTGGGCGCGCTTGAACGGGCACCCGGCATGAACCTGGCTCAGTTCACCTACCGCTGTGAATTCGAGCCGGGCAAGGGCAAGATCGTCGCGGTTCAAACCATCGAGTAGGCAGGCAACGCAGGACACAAAGAAAAACGCCCCGACGTGTCGGGGCGTTTTTCTGCTTGCCGTGCAAGCGATGGACTGGAGGCGCGGGCCGGAGTCGAACCGACCTACACGGATTTGCAATCCGGTGCATAACCGCTTTGCTACCGCGCCCCGCGAAACGGGTTGACTCTTGGCAAAAAGGGAAGCCGAAGCTTCCCTTTCGAAACCAACGGAAGCAGTACTTCCGTTCGAGATATGGAGCGGGAGACGAGGCTCGAACTCGCGACCTCAACCTTGGCAAGGTTGCGCTCTACCAACTGAGCTACTCCCGCTTGGTGCCTCGATGAATTCAAGCATCACCTGAATTAACCGAAGCTCGCATTATAGGGGCAAAAAGTCCGGGCTTGCAAGCGCGAACTGCTCGCTATCAATGCTTCAGTGACTCGGTGCTCACGGGAGCTACCGATGCTTCGGCCTTCACGCCATCAACCTTGGGCGGTTCATCATCAGCCAGCGCTTGTGGGACGGACTCCAGCGCAACTTCAAGCACTTGATCGATCCACTTCACCGGCACGATTTCGAGGTGGTTCTTGACGTTCTCGGGAATGTCCTGAAGGTCTTTGGCGTTTTCTTCAGGAATGAGAACCGTCTTGATGCCACCGCGATGAGCCGCCAGCAGCTTCTCTTTCAGGCCACCGATGGCCGTGACTTCGCCACGCAGCGTGATTTCACCGGTCATGGCCACGTCGGCGCGAACGGGAATCCCCGTCAATGCCGAGACAAAGGCCGTGGTCATCGCCGCGCCAGCGCTCGGGCCATCCTTGGGCGTGGCGCCGTCGGGCACGTGAATGTGGATATCACGCTTCTCGAACATTTCGTCCTTGATGCCCAGGCGGCGTGCTCGACTGCGCACCACCGAACGTGCGGCCTCGACCGACTCCTTCATCACATCGCCCAGTGAGCCGGTGCGGATGATGTTGCCCTTGCCGGGCATCACGGCCGTCTCGATCGTCAGCAGGTCACCACCGACCTCGGTCCAAGCCAAGCCGACGACCTGTCCGACCTGGTTGGCCTTTTCGGCTTGCCCGTAGTTGTACTTGCGCACACCGAGGAAGTCGTTCAGGTTGTCTTCGGTCACGAGCACCTTGTCGGTGTACTGCTTGAGCTGGATACCTTTCACCACCTTGCGGCAGATCTTGGAAATCTCGCGTTCAAGCGAACGCACACCGGCCTCGCGCGTGTAGTAGCGGATGATGCCGCGCAGCGCGCTCTCGGTGACGTCGAGCTCCTCGTCCTTCACGCCGTTGTTCTTGCGCTGCTTGGGCAGCAGGTACTTCGACGCGATGTTGAGCTTCTCGTCTTCGGTGTAGCCCGACAGGCGAATCACCTCCATCCGGTCCAGCAGGGCTGGCGGGATGTTCATCGAATTCGACGTTGCGATGAACATGGTGTCGGACAGGTCGAAGTCGACCTCGACGTAGTGGTCGCTGAAGGTGTGGTTCTGCTCCGGATCCAGCACTTCGAGCAGCGCACTGGACGGGTCACCGCGGAAGTCCATGCCCAGCTTATCGATCTCGTCAAGCAGGAACAGCGGGTTGCGCGTGCCGACCTTCGACAAGCTCTGCAGCACCTTGCCCGGCATCGAGCCGATATAGGTGCGACGGTGGCCACGAATCTCGGCCTCGTCGCGCATACCGCCCAGCGCCATGCGAACGAACTTGCGCCCGGTGGCGCGCGCCACGCTCTGGCCAAGCGATGTCTTGCCCACGCCAGGAGGCCCAACCAGGCAGAGGATCGGCGCCTTGACCTTGTCGACGCGCTGCTGCACCGCGAGGTACTCAAGGATGCGGTCCTTGACCTTCTCCAGACCATAGTGATCTTCGTTCAGCACCTCTTCAGCGTGCTTGAGATCGTGCTTGATCTTGGTCTTCTTGGTCCACGGCAGGTTGATCAGCGTGTCGATGTAGTTGCGCACCACGGTCGCTTCGGCGGACATGGGCGACATGAGCTTGAGTTTCTTGAGCTCGGCATCGACCTTCTTGCGCGCCTCTTTGGGCATCTTGGCGGCAACGATCTTCTTTTCCAGCTCCTCCATGTCGGCGCCTTCTTCGCCGTCACCGAGTTCCTTCTGGATGGCCTTAACCTGCTCATTCAGGTAGTACTCACGCTGGCTCTTTTCCATCTGGCGCTTGACGCGGCCACGGATGCGCTTCTCCACCTGAAGGATGTCGACTTCATGCTCAAGCTGTTCAAGCAGCTTTTCCAGCCGCTTGTCGACAGCGAAAAGATCGAGCACCGACTGTTTGTTCTCAAGCTTGAGCGGCAGGTGCGCCGCGATGGTGTCGGCCAAGCGGCCGGCATCATCAATCCCGGCGATCGACGTCAGAATCTCAGGCGGGATTTTCTTGTTGAGCTTGACGTACTGGTCGAACTGCTGCGTCACTGCGCGGCGCAGGGCTTCGACCTCTGGCTTGGTATCGGTTTCGGGCGGCACCGGTGTCACTTCTGCCATGAAGTGCTCGCCGTTGTCACTGATGGAATGTGTGTTGGCGCGTTGAATGCCTTCGACCAGCACTTTCACTGTGCCGTCGGGCAGCTTGAGCATCTGCAGGATGCTGGAAACGCAGCCCACCTCGAACATGTCGTCAGGCTTGGGCTCGTCCTTGCCGGCGGCTCGTTGCGCCACCAGCATGATCTGGCGGCCAGCCTCCATGGCGGCTTCGAGCGCCTTGATCGATTTAGGGCGACCCACGAAAAGCGGGATCACCATGTGAGGGAACACCACCACATCGCGCAGCGGCAGCAGCGGCATCGTGATGGGTTCAGCAGGCAAAACGGGATGTCCGGACATTGGAACCTCTCTTTCTCAAGCCCACATAAGGCCCGAGCATTCATTTGCAAGATACCCGCGACTTACTCGGCACGGGCCGTTCAGGATCCTCAGTCTCAGAGGCACACGATCAGGCACTGGCCTTGGCCTGCTCGCGATACACCAACAGGGGCTTGGCGTTTTCTTCGATGGTGTGCTCGTCTAGCACCACCTTGGCCACACCGTCGAGTGTGGGCAATTCAAACATCGTGTCGATCAGGCACAGCTCCATGATGGAGCGCAGCCCACGGGCGCCGGTTTTGCGGGCCAAAGCCTTGCGCGAGATAGCAGCCAGGGCCGAGGGGCGGATCTCAAGCTCCACGCCGTCCATGGCAAACAGCTTCTGGTACTGCTTGACCAGGGCGTTCTTTGGTTCGGTAAGGATCTGCACCAGCGCGTCTTCGGTCAGTTCACCCAGCGTGGCGACCACCGGCAGGCGCCCCACCAACTCGGGAATCAGGCCGAACTTGATCAGATCCTCGGGCTCGACTTCGCGAAATACCTCAGACACGCGTTTCTCGCTCTTGGTGTGCACAGTGGCGCCGAAACCAATACCCGATTTCTCGGAACGGTTCTGGATGACCTTCTCCAGCCCATCGAACGCCCCGCCGCAGATGAACAGGATGTTGGTCGTGTCGATCTGCAGGAAGTCCTGGTTCGGGTGCTTGCGCCCGCCTTGCGGCGGCACCGAGGCCATGGTGCCCTCCACCAGTTTCAGCAAAGCCTGCTGGACGCCCTCGCCAGACACGTCGCGGGTGATCGAAGGGTTGTCGGCCTTGCGCGAGATCTTATCGATTTCGTCGATGTAGACGATGCCGCGCTGCGCTTTGTCGACGTCGTAATTGCAGTTCTGCAGCAGCTTCTGAATGATGTTCTCGACGTCCTCGCCCACGTAGCCCGCTTCGGTCAGCGTGGTGGCGTCGGCGATCACAAAGGGCACGTTGAGCAGGCGGGCCAGCGTCTGCGCCAGCAGAGTCTTGCCCGAACCCGTGGGGCCGATCAACAGAATGTTGCTCTTGGCCAGTTCCACCTCGTCCTTAGTGGTGGCCATGTGTTTCAGGCGCTTGTAGTGGTTGTAGACGGCAACCGACAAAGTGCGCTTGGCGGTATCTTGTCCGATCACGTACTGATCGAGGCTGGCCTTGATGTCGCTCGGCACCGGCAGGTCCGATTTGGATGCACGCGCCTCGGGAGTGTCCGCAGGAACTTCATCGCGAATGATGTCGTTGCAGAGTTCGATGCACTCGTCGCAGATGAAGACCGACGGGCCGGCGATCAGTTTCTTCACCTCATGCTGGCTCTTGCCGCAGAAGGAGCAGTAGAGAACTTTCTCGCTGGAGGAGCCTTTTTTTTCGGCCATGGATTGGGGGGCGCTGAGGCGTAGAAGAGGCTGAGTGAATGATAGAGCAAAAGAAAACGGGGCCTTGCAGCTAATAAAGGCCCCGTTTCGATTGCAGTTACGGGCCTTACCCCGGTTGAATACGGCGTCAGCCGGCGGCCGCCGGACCGGCACGCTTGCCCAGAACCTGGTCGATCAGGCCATAGGCCTTGGCTTCTTCGGGATCCATGAAGAAGTCCCGCTCCATGTCGGTCTGGATCTTCTCCAGCGGCTGGCCGGTGCGTTCGGCGTAGATCTTGTTGAGCTGGGCGCGGGTTTTCAGGATCTCGCGTGCGTGGATTTCGATGTCCGTCGCCTGGCCCTGCGCACCGCCCGAAGGCTGATGGATCATCACCCTTGCATTGGGCAGGGAGAAGCGCTTGCCCTTGGCGCCGGCCATCAGCAAAAAGGAGCCCATGCTTGCGGCCATGCCGACGCACATGGTCGACACGTCGGGTTTGATGAATTCCATGGTGTCGAAAATCGACATGCCCGCCGTGACAGAGCCACCGGGCGAGTTGATGTAGAAGTGGATGTCCTTGTCGGGGTTCTCGCTCTCCAGGAAGAGCAGCTGCGCCACCACCAAGCTTGCGGTCTGGTCGTTGACAGGGCCGACCAGGAAAATGATGCGCTCGCGCAGCAAGCGGCTGTAAATGTCATAGGCGCGCTCGCCGCGGCCCGACTGTTCGATGACGACGGGCACCATGCCCAAGTCTTGAGTTTCCAGCGCGCTCATGCAATACGTCCTTGAGGAAAGTGATCGATACAGATTGGGTTGGATTATGTCGCGTCAAGAGAAGCATCACAGAAACAAACCCGAACAAAGGCAAAGGGCGCCAGCCTTGCAGCTTGGCGCCCTTGAGCGACTCGCGTCGGGCGGTGGTCAGCCGGCCATCAACTCGTCGAAAGGCAACACCTTGTCAGTAACCTTGGCCTTGGCAAGCACGAAGTCCGTGACGTTGTTCTCGATCACGACGCCTTCGACTTCAGCCATGCGCTGGCGGTCGCTCAGGTACCAGCGCACCACCTCGGCCGGCTTCTCGTAGCTCTGCGCCATTTCTTCGATGTGGGCTTGCAGCTGATCGGGCTTGGCTTGCAGGTTGTTGGCCCGCACCAGTTCAGCGACCACCAGCCCAAGGCGCACGCGACGCTCAGCCTGGGGCTTGAAGATTTCTTCGGGGATCGGCGCCTTGTCGGCGTCTTTGACGCCGCGCTTCTTCAGATCAGCGCGAGCACCTTCGACCATGCGGTCGATCTCGTTCTTCACCAGGGCCGTCGGCAAGTCCAGCTCAGCATTCTTGGCCACGGCATCCATCACCGCCGCCTTGTTGCGCGCAAGCACGCGGAACTTTACTTCGCGCTCCAGGTTGCGCTTGATGTCAGCGCGCAGCGCTTCCACCGTGCCGTCGGCAATGCCCAGGGACTTGGCCAGCGCCTCGTTCACTTCCGGCAGATGCTGAGCTTCGACCTTGTTGAGGGTGACCATGAAATCGGCTTCCTTGCCGGCCACGTCCTTGCCCTGGTAGTCGTCGGGGAACTGCAGCGGGAAGGTCTTGGAGTCGCCGGTCTTCATGCCCCGCACGGCCTTTTCGAAAGCTTCGAGCATCTGGCCTTCGCCGATGATGAATTGGAAGCCTTCGGCTTTGCCGCCGTCGAAGGGCACGCCGTCGATCTTGCCTTCGAAGTCGATGCTCACACGATCACCCTCGCCTGCCGCCTCGGCTTGCGCGCGTTGCGCAAAAGTGCGGCGCTGCTTGCGCAGGATGTCCAGCGTTTTGTCGATGGCGGCTTCAGTCACTTCAGTGCTGACGCGCTCCACTTCGGCCGTGCTCAGATCACCCAGCTTCACCTCGGGGTAAACCTCGAAGGTGGCGTCGAAGGCCATCTGGCCCTCGGGTGCGGCTTCCTTCTCGGTGATGCGGGGGGTGCCAGCAACACGAAGGTTGGCTTCGTTGGTCGCTTGCTGAAACGCTTGGCCAACCTTGTCGTTCATCACCTCGTACTGCACTGAGTAGCCATAGCGCTGAGCCACCACGCTCATCGGCACCTTGCCGGGGCGGAAACCATCGGCCTTGACGGTGCGCGCGAGGCGCTTGAGGCGCGACTGCACCTCGTTGTTGATGGTGTCGGCGGCCAGCGTCAGCGTGATGCGGCGTTCGAGCTTCTCGAGGGTTTCAACAGTGACAGCCATGATTCTCTGAACTCTCTGGTTTGATTGCTGGTGCGCGGGGCGGGACTCGAACCCGCACACCATTACTGGCGTCAGGACCTAAACCTGGTGCGTCTACCAATTTCGCCACCCGCGCGGGTATCGGATATCAGAAGGAAAACGGGGTCGCCACGGCGACCCCTTCTTGGTTGGGCGATTCGGTGAGCCGCCCATTTTAGCCGCTTGCGGGCACCACCTCCTGAGCCGGTGGTTTGACGCGGAACCAGGCCGCATACATGGCCGGCAAAGCCAGCAGGGTCAGCACGGTGGCAACGATCAAGCCACCCATGATCGCCACAGCCATCGGGCCCCAAAACACGCTGCGCGACAGCGGAATCATCGCCAGCACAGCCGCCGCGGCCGTCAGGATGATGGGCCGGAAGCGCCTTACCGCCGCTTCGACGATGGCATTCCAGGTCGGCACGCCACGCTCGCGGTCCTGCTCGATCTGGTCGATCAGGATCACCGAGTTGCGCATGATCATGCCCATCAGCGCGATCACGCCAAGCAAGGCCACAAAGCCAAACGGTCGGCCGAGCAGCAGCAAGGCACCCGCCACCCCGGCAATGCCCATCGGCGCCGTCAGGAACACCAGCACCGAGCGGCTGAAGCTTTGCAGCTGCAGCATCAGCAGGGTGAACATGATGAACAGCATCAGCGGCGCACCGGCAGCGATCGACCCCTGGCCCTTGCTGCTTTCTTCTACAGAACCTGCAACCTCGACCCGGTAGCCCTGCGGCATCTTGGCGCGTATCGGGTTGAAGAGCGGGTTCAGCTGCGCGGTGACGGTCGCGCCTTGCAAACCGTCGATGATGTCGCCCTGCACCGTGGCGGCGTAGTCGCGGTTCTCGCGCCACAGCACACCCGGTTCCCACACGAAGTTCGCCTTGGCGATCTGCCCGAGCGGGATGCTGCGGCCCGTGGTGGTGGGCACGTAGGCATTGCCGAGGTCAGTGAGTGCATTGCGCTCCTCCAGCGGCTGCCGCAGAACGATGTCGATCAGCTTGTCGCCGTCACGGTACTGGCCCACCGTCGTGCCGCTGTTCATCGTTCGCGCGGCCTGCGCAATCGCCTGGCTGGAAACGCCCATCGCGCGCGCCTTGTCCTGATCCACTTCCAGGCGCAGCACCTTGACCGACTCGTTCCAGTTGTCATTGATGCCGCGCATGTTGGCGTTGGTACGCATGATGGCCTTCACCTCGTCTGCGTAGGCGCGGACCTTGGCGGGGTCGGGTCCGACCACGCGAAACTGCACCGGATACGGCACGGGGGGCCCGTTGGGCAACAGCTTGGGCCGGGCCCGAGCTTCGGGAAACTCCGTGGCCAGCAGTTCGGGCAGCAGCTTGCGCAGGCGCTCGCGGGCTGCGAGGTCCTTGGGCAACACAACGACCTGGCTCACGTTGCTCTGCGGGAATATCTGATCCAGCACCAAGGCAAAGCGGGGTACCCCACTGCCGACCCAGGTGGTGACGTGGTCCACGCCCTCGAGCTTCATCAACCGCGCCTCCACGCGCTTGGTCACCGCCTCATTGGCCGAGTAGGAGGTGCCTTCCGGATACCAGAGGTCCACCAGCACCTCAAGCCGGTTCGAGTCGGGGAAGAACTGGTTCTGCACCTTGCCCATGCCGAACAGGCCGAGCAGCAAGGTGCCGATGGTCAGGCCGATGGTGATCCAGCGGTGTTGCACACACCAGTTCACCACGGCACGAAAGCGCGCGTAGAACGGCGTGTCGAACAGCTCGTGCGGTTGCCCGTCGCCGGCAGCGTGCGGCTTGGTCTTGAGCAACAAGGTTCCGAGGTAGGGAACGAAATACACAGACACCAGCCAGGAGATCAGCAGCGCGGCCGCCGTCACCGCAAAAATGGCGAAGGTGTATTCGCCCACCGTGGACTGCGCCAGGCCGATCGGCAAAAAGCCCACCGCAGTGATCAGCGTGCCTGTCAGCATGGGCATGGCCGTGGCTTCATAAGCGAATGTCGCAGCACGCGCCTTGTCGTAGCCCTCTTCCAGTTTGCGTACCATCATCTCGACAGCAATGATGGCGTCGTCCACCAGCAGGCCCAGCGCGATGATCAAAGAGCCAAGCGAAATCTTGTGCAGCCCCACACCCCAGTAGTACATGGTGACGAAGGTGATGGCCAGCACGAGCGGAATGGTGACGCCCACCACCATGCCGGGTCGCCAGTCGATGCGGAATGGTTTGAAGTGCAAGCCCAGGCTGACGAAGCTCACCGCCAGCACGATGAGCACCGCCTCGATGAGCACACCGACGAACTCGCCCACCGAACGCGCGACCACGGTCGACTGGTTCTGGAATTGGTACAGCTCCAGCCCGGCCGGCAGGTCATCGCGAATCGCCTCTGTCGCCAGCTTCAGCGACTTGCCCATCTCGATGATGTCGCCGCCCTTGCCCATGGAGATGCCCAGGGCGATCACTTCCTTGCCCTGATGCCGCACCTTCACCTGGGGCGGGTCGATGTAGGCGCGTTTCACTTCCGCGATGTCGCCGAGCTTGAAGCTTGCGCCGTTGGCGCGGATGGCGAACATTTTCACCTGTTCCACCGAGTTGAACTGCCCGCCCACACGCACCTGCACGAAGTCGGTGGGTGAGTTGATGACACCGGCGGACTCCACCGCGTTTTGCTGCCCGAGTTGCGCCAGCACCGCGTTGAAGTCCAGACCCAGCTGGGCCAGACGCTTCTGGGAGATCTCGATGAAGATCTTTTCGTCCTGCGCGCCGAAGACTTCGACCTTGTTGACGTACTTCACCTTCAACAGGCGCTGGCGCACCTGGTCCGCCTGCTCCTTCAGTTCTTCGTAGCTGAAGCCGTCGCTGGCCAGCGCGTAGATCGAGCCGTATACGTCGCCGAACTCGTCGTTGAAGAAAGGCCCCACCACGCCGCCGGGCAAGGTGCCGCGCATGTCGTTGATCTTCTTGCGCACCGTGTACCAGATCTGCTGCACCTCCTTGGGCGGCGAAGAGTCCTTTACCTGAAAGGTGATCAGCGTCTCGCCCGGCTTGGAGTAGCTGCGGATCTTGTCGGCATGAGGCACCTCCTGCAGCGTCTTCTCCAGCTTGTCGGTGACCTGGTCAGCGACCTGCTGCGCGGTGGCGCCAGGCCAGTACGCCCGTACCACCATTGCGCGGAAGGTGAACGGCGGGTCTTCGTCCTGCCCGAGCTGGAAGTAAGCCGCCAGGCCGAGCAGCAGCAAAACCAGAAGGAGGTAGCGCGTGAGCGCCGGGTGTTCCAGCGCCCACCTTGAAATGTTGAAGCGCTTGGTTGCGCCGGCGTCGACGGGATGGCTGTTCACGGGCACCTCGCTCACTTCACCGACACCGGCGTGCCGGTTGCCACCGTGGTGGCGGGCGGCGCAGCGGGGTCGACATAGAGCTTCACCTGCTGGCCGGGGCTGAGCACGTGCACGCCCGCCGTCACCACAAGTTCACCCGGTGACAAGCCGCCGGTCACGATGGCGTCGTTGCCTTCGGCGCCTGCCAGCTGCACGGGCTTGGATGCCACCGTCATAGTCGTCTTGTCGACCACCCATACAGACGTTTGGCCCCGCTCTTCCCTCAGGGCCGACAAGGGCAGCTTGGTGATGCCGGCCACCTTGGGCAGGTCGGCCACGATGGTGGCCGTCTGGCCGAGCCGCACCGCTGTTTGCGCCGGAAGTTCGCCCAGATCGGCCTTGACGGCAAAGGTTCGCGTCACCGGGTCGGCGGCCGCGGCAATCTCTCGGACATGGGCCGGCAGCGTGTCGGCACCTCTGCCCCACAGGCGCACCTTGAGTCGGCCCGGCTGGGCCGCCAGCGCCTTGATCAAGCCGACCTTGTCTTCCGGCACGTTGAACACCACGTCGCGCGGGCCATCGTGGGCAAGGCGCACCACCGGCGCACCGGCTGCCACGACCATGCCGGGCTCCGCGTCCACGCTTGTGATGACTCCGCCGGCATCGGCCACCAAAGTGGCATAAGCGGCCTGGTTGCCCTGTACGCTGGATTGGGCCCTCGCCTGATCGAACTGGGCCTGCGCGGCCTTCAACGCGGTCTCGCGCCGCTCAAGCTCGGCCGAGCTGATGAAGCCCTGGTCGCGCAACTCCTTGAACCGTTTGAAATCGGCCGCGGTCTGATCGAAATTGGCCTGAGCAGCCACCAACGCGGCGCGCGCAGCGTCCTGGCCCAGCTTCAGATCTTGCGGGTCGAGTTGCGCCAACACCTGGCCCGCCTTGACCATGTCTCCCACATTGGCCGTGCGCCGCACGATCTTGCCTGCGACCCGAAATCCGAGGCGGGATTCCGTGCGGGCCCTCACCTCGGCAGCGTACTCGGAAGTGCCGCCGGCGTCGTCGGTGGCCACGGTCAGAGTGCGCACCGCTCGCACCGGAGCGGCGGGCGGTTCAGCCCGCGAGCAAGCGGCCAGAACGGCCACGCTGAGCAGCGAAATGAGCGACAGATAACGCATGGAAAACCTCAACGAAATCAGGAGGAACACAAGGCAACAGAGGGAGTCAGACAGCGCAACTGACTGACTGGTCAGTAATGTATTCGGCCGATTCCGCGCTGTCAAACACTCCTCAGGTCATGCCCGTGCCACATTTGGCATCGGCATCCAGGGCGACAATGCGCGCGGAAATCAAAGCCTCATGAGCATCAACCACTACGAAAACTTCCCCGTCGCCTCGGTGCTGTGCCCCCCTGCGCTGCGCCCCGCAGTGGCCGCCATTTACTGGTTCGCGCGCACCGCCGACGACTTGGCCGATGAGGGCGACGCTGCGCCCGCGCAACGCCTGGTTTCTCTGAGCGCCTACCGAGCCGAGCTTCACGCCGCGGTCGCGGGCAGCATCCCGGCGACGCAGTGGCAGCATGTCTTCACCCCTCTGAAACACGCCTTGGCTCGCCACGCCTTGCCCGTCGCATTGCTGGAAGACCTGCTCAGCGCTTTCGAACAAGACGTCCACCAAAACACCTACGCCGACCGCGCCGAGCTGCTGGCCTACTGCCGCCGCTCGGCCAACCCGGTGGGACGCCTGCTACTTCACCTCTACGGCGTGCAGGGCGAGCAGCAGTTGCGCCAGTCCGACAACATTTGCAGCGCGCTGCAACTGGCCAACTTCTGGCAAGACCTGAGCGTCGACACCCGGCGCGGCCGCGCCTACATTCCACTCACCGAGTGCTCGCGCCGCGGCGTGACCCTGGCCGCGCTGCTGTCTCGCAAAGACTCGCCGGACACACGAGCGCTGGTGGCCGACATGGTCGGCTGGGCCAAAGACCTGATGCTCGCTGGCGCGCCCCTCGTCCATGCCTTGCCAGGCCGCGCCGGCTGGGAGTTGCGCCTGGTGGTGCAAGGCGGCTTGCGCATTCTGGAGAAGATCGAGCACCTGCAGTACTGCAGCCTGAGCAGTCGCCCCACGCTGCGCTGGTATGACGCCCCCCTGCTGCTGTGGCGGGCTCTGCGCATGAAGGCAGCCGCACCCACGTCGTTGCGCGAGGCTCGGCCATGACGCCCGAGCAGTACGTGCAAGACAAGGCGGCGAAGAGCGGCTCCAGCTTCTACTACGCCTTTCTGTTCCTGCCACCACCGCGGCGCGCGGCGATCACTGCCTTTTACGCTTTCTGCCGCGAGGTGGACGACGTGGTCGACGAGGTTCACGATCCGAGCGTGGCCGCCACCAAGCTCGCCTGGTGGCGCAAGGAAGTGGCAATGAGCTTCGGCGGCCAACCCAGCCATCCGGTGATGAAAGCCTTGATGCCGCATGCGGCGGTCTTCGACATTCGTGCCGAGCATCTGGTCGCCGTGATCGAAGGCTGCCAGATGGACTTGGATCAATCGCGCTACCTCGACTTTGCCGGTCTGGCACGCTACTGCCATCTGGTGGCGGGTGTGGTGGGCGAGGTGGCGTCGGGCATCTTCGGGCGCACCGAACCCGCCACGGTGCAGTACGCACACAAGCTGGGGCTGGCCATGCAGCTCACCAACATCATCCGCGACGTGGGCGACGATGCCCGGCGCGGGCGCATCTACCTGCCGGTTTCGGAACTGCAACAGTTCGAGGTGAAGGCGCAAGAAGTGCTCAACCGCGGCTACAGCGATCGTTTCACGCAGTTGATGCGCTTCCAGGCCGAACGCGCGCACCGCGTCTATGACGAAGCACTGGCCCTGCTGCCCGATGTCGACCGTCGCAGCCAAAAACCGGGTTTGATGATGGCCAACATCTACCGCACGCTGCTGCGCGAAATCGAGGCCGACAACTTCCAGGTGCTGCACCAGCGCACCTCGCTCACGCCGTTGCGCAAGCTGTGGATCGCCATGCGCACGCATTGGCAAGTGCACTGATGGGGGCATCCAAGCATGTGGCCGTCATCGGTGGAGGCTGGGCTGGCTTGGCCGCTGCAGTGAAAGCCACGCAGCTTGGCCACCGCGTCACGGTCTATGAAATGGCGCCCCAGCTCGGTGGCCGCGCGCGTGAGGTGGATTTCGGCGACGCGCTGCTCGACAACGGCCAACACATCCTGATCGGCGCGTACTCGCAAACGCTGGCGCTGATGCAACTGGTGGGCGTGGACATCGAGCAAGCCTTGCTGCGCACGCCCTTGTGTGTCACTTACCCCGATGGTGCCGGGCTGAAGCTGAAAGCCGGTTCACCCATGTTGGCATTCGCAAGCGCCGTGCTGCGCTACCCGGGCTGGCGCTGGCGCGACAAGCAGGCATTGCTCGTCACGGCCACGGGCTGGGCAATGCAGCGATTCCACTGCGACCCGGCGCTGACGGTCGCGCAGCTGACCGCGCATCTCCCTGCCGCGGTGCGAGAAGAGCTGCTCGACTCCCTGTGCGTGGCCGCGCTCAACACACCCGCTTCGCACGCCAGCGGCACGGTGTTCCTGCGCGTCCTCAAAGATGCCTTGTTCTCGGGGTCGGGATCGGCCGACCTGATGCTGCCGCGCCTGCGCCTGAGCGAACTCTGGCCGCGACCAGCAGCACGCTGGCTTGCAGCGGCCGGCGCGTCCATCCGCTTGTCGGAACGCGTGGACTCGCTGGAGCGCACGGCCGAAGCATGGAAGATCAATGGCGAGCCCGCCGAAGCCGTGGTGCTGGCCTGTACCGCCCCTGAAGCGGCGCGCCTGACGGCAAGCCTCGATCCAGCGTGGTCTCGCACAGCCGGCGCCTTGAGCTACGAGCCCATCGTCACGGTGTATGCGAGCAGCCCCGGCGGGCGCTTGCCGCACCCCATGATGGCGCTGCGCAGCGACGAGCGTCGCCCGGTGCAATTCGTTTTCGACCTCGGTCAGCTCGGCGGGCTGGACGTCATAGCGCTGGTGGTGAGCGGCGCCACCGCCTGGGTGGCGAAAGGCACGCAAGCCACGACCAAGGCTGCGCTGGAACAGGCGCAGCAAGACCTGGGCGGGTTCCTGTCCCAAGCACTGGCGCCCCTGCGCACCACCACGGAAAAACGGGCCACCTTTCTGTGTACACCCGAGCTGCAACGCCCTGCACAACACGTCTTGCCGGGCCTCTTCGCCGCCGGCGACTATGTGGAAGGCCCCTACCCGGCCACACTGGAAGGCGCAATGCGATCGGGTGTAGCCGCAGCCAGCGCCATCGGCTGAAGTTTCGCGATGCAAAATCGCAAGAAACTACGTCAAAATCTCCGCATGAAAAGCAAAGAGGATCAAAAGCCTGCAATCCAGGTGCTGGAGCGCATGTTCTCGCTGCTGGATTTGTTGGCTTCGCACCAAGACCCGGTATCCCTCAAGGTCATCAGCGAACAGACCGGGCTGCACCCCTCCACCGCCCACCGCATCCTGAACGACCTGACGGTAGGCCGCTATGTCGACCGGCCCGAGGCAGGCAGCTACCGGCTGGGCATGCGTCTGCTGGAGTTGGGCAACCTGGTGAAGGCCCGGCTCGACGTGCGCGATGCGGCATTGGGCCCGATGCGTGAGCTGCACAAACTCACGCACCAGCCCGTCAACCTGTCAATGCGGCAAGGCGATGAAATCGTCTACATCGAGCGCACCTATAGCGAACGCTCGGGCATGCAGGTTGTGCGCGCCGTCGGCGGACGTGCCCCCTTGCACCTCACTTCGGTGGGCAAGCTGTTCCTCGCCCATGACGACCCCCAGCGCGTTCGCGCATATGCCACTCGCACCGGGCTGGCCGGGCACACCCGCAACAGCATCACCGACGTGGCCACACTGGAACGCGAGCTGTCCAAGGTGCTGCAGTACGGCACCGCGCGAGACGATGAAGAGCTGGAGCTGGGCGTGCGCTGCATGGCTGCGGGCATTCTGGATGACCAGGGCAAACTGGTCGCAGGCCTTTCGATCTCGGCTCCCGCGGATCGCCTGGAGGAAACTTGGCTGGAACGGCTCAAGTCGACCGCGTCACAAATCTCATCGGCCTTGGGGCATCGCGGATAGAGGCAAAGGCGACGCAGCAAAGACAAAGAGCCCGGCATGCCGGGCTCTTTGTCTTTGGGATGAAGAAGCAGATCAGGAGGTGAGCTTCGGGGTTTCGAGCACAACGGGCTCATTCACCGGCGCAGGCTCGGGCATGGGCACGGCGGCAGGAATCACCGCCGGCGCCACGACCGCAGGCAGCGCACTCACCCACTTGCGTACACGCTCCGCGTCGCCAAGCCGGGAGTACTTGCCGGCTGAATCGAGGAACACCATGATCAGTTGGCGGCCTGCCAGCTTGGCCTGCATCACCAGGCAACGCCCGGCTTCGGAGATGTAGCCGGTCTTCTGCAGGCCGATGTCCCACTCGGGATTGCGCACCAGGCGGTTGGTATTGTGGAACTGGAGTTGCCGGCGACCGACCGCCACTTCGTACTCGGGTGAAGTGGACAGCTCGCGAATCAGCGGGAAGTTGTGGGCCGCCTTCACCAGCGTCGCCAAATCGCGAGCGCTCGACTGGTTCTGGCTCGACAAGCCCGTGGGCTCGACGTATCGGGTATCCGCCATGCCGAGTTCGACCGACTTGCGGTTCATGGCTGCAACGAAAGCACCCAGACCACCTGGGTAGTGCCGCCCCAGCGAATGGGCCGCACGGTTTTCGGAAGACATCAAGGCCAGATGAAGCATTTCGCCCCGCGTGAGCTGCGTGCCCACCCTCAGGCGTGAACTGCTGCCCTTTTCGGTGTCAACGTCCTCTTGGCTGACGGTCAACACTTCATCCAACGGCAGCTTGGCTTCAGTGACGACCAACGCCGTCATGAGCTTGGTCAGCGAAGCGATCGGCAGCACGGCCTTGGAGTTCTTGCTGAAGAGCACCTCGTTGGTCTCTTGGTCCATCACAAGCGCTACGCTGGACTTCAGATCCAGCGGGTCGGCCGCTGCGTGCAGTCCGTAGGCCTGCCCGAACGAGGGCCGCTCGGGCGCGACACGGACGACTCGGGAGCGCAGGCTGGTTCGCTTGATACCGCGAACGATCACCGCTTTGGATTTGACTCCCGGCGCCTTGGATACCACAGCTACGCGCTTCTTGGCCGGCTTGGACGCCGCACCCGCCGACAGCGGCACGCAGACAGCGATCATCAGCGCGATCAAACCACGCAGAACGGACGACGCTGACTTTCGGGTGAACTGCATCACAACAACCCCTTGACGCTCGGTCATCCGAGTGTAGGCCAAAGAAAAAACCCCCGCAAGATCAAAAACTTGCGCGATTCTCCTCAAGTCAGACCTAGGAGTTGTCAGGTGTGTGACAAATATCACCCCTGGGCAGCGACGCGCTCGTTCTTGCTATGCAGTTTGTTCAACGCAGCGAGATAGGCCTTGGCCGACGCGACCACGATGTCGGGGTCGGCTCCTACGCCGTTGACGACACGCCCACCGTGTTGCAGCCGCACCGTCACCTCGCCTTGCGATTCTGTACTGCCAGAGGTGATGGCATTCACCGAATAAAGCAGCATTTCCGCGCCAGTTTGCAGCTTCGACTCAATAGCCTTGAGGCTGGCGTCGACCGGCCCGTTGCCGTCACTTTCGGTATGGTGCTCGACCTCCCCCGCCGCAAACGCCACCTTGGCATGCGGCCGCTCGCCCATCTCCGAGTGCTGTGACAGGGACAGCAGACGGTAATGCTCGTGCTCGGTCGTCACAGACTCATCCATCACCAGGGCCAGGATGTCCTCATCGAAGATGTCGCTCTTGCGGTCCGCCAGCTCCTTGAACTTGGCGAACGCAGCATTGATCTCCGCCTCTGATTCCATCTCGATACCCAGCTCGTGCAGGCGCTGCTTGAATGCGTTGCGCCCCGAGAGTTTGCCGAGCACGATCTTGTTGGTGGCCCAGCCCACGTCTTCGGCACGCATGATTTCGTAGGTGTCGCGCGCCTTGAGCACGCCGTCCTGATGGATACCGGAAGCATGGGCGAACGCGTTGGCGCCGACGACCGCCTTGTTGGGCTGAACCACAAAGCCGGTGGTCTGGCTGACCATGCGGCTG
>Ga0209974_10000132_pt1 | contig 22150 bp, 10 predicted proteins | sample InoplaM3SPM_FD_187592 | JGI IMG/M metagenome (GOLD analysis project Ga0209974, IMG submission 187592) | Arabidopsis thaliana rhizosphere microbial communities from the Joint Genome Institute, USA, that affect carbon cycling - Inoculated... | ecosystem: Host-associated > Plants > Roots >...
CCGAGCTTAGAAACTTGATAGCGGAAGGGCCAACAGGATTTTTCCAAATAAACTCAGGACTTCGATAGTGCCCCTTTCCTCCAAAGTTTGCCAAGTAATTGTCAGGTTTTAATAACTTAGCGCCTGCGATATAATCGCCTTCAGGAGGAACAAAGGGTTCCCAGATTCCTTGAAGCACCTTCCATCCGCTATTAAATCCTGGCTCTACAAGGTTGATTTCATCGGCGTAATCAGGGCCATTTTCTGTATCCCACAAATATCCTCTTGCTGGATCGAAATCAATCCCAAAACTATTTCGTAACCCATATGCGTAATATTTGTTCAGTGGGTCTCCCGGACCAAGTATGCCGTTCCCTACGGCTTTACCATCTTGAGTAACTCTTAATATTCCCGCTCTACCGTCAGGATCCGCCCCAGTCTTAATATTCTGAACTTTCATAGTTGTATTTTTATTATTCAGGTCTCCTATCGTAACGTATATGTTGTTATCTGGTCCAATTTGAATAACGCCACCATTGTGGGCTGGGCCTGGAGTCGCAGGAAGGTTTAGAAATAATTTAGGATTTACTAATTTGGTTCCTGCAAATTCGTATCTATAGAGGCGATTACCAAGAGGCTCTGTTCCCGGCTCGCATAGGTGACTACCGGTCGCATTGGAACAAATATCACTACCATCTGTATTTTTTGACTCTGTGTAGTACAAGTAAACGTATTTAGTATTATTATTACCATATGGGACGCTGATCCCTAATAGCCCTCGTTCTCTTTTATTTGCTACATTTATGTCAAGCAATGGACCGTCTACTATACTGCCATTGACAATCCTGTTTACTGTACCATTGTTTTTGTCTAAAAGCAAGATATCATGGTTTAAAAATGTCATGCTGCTTGCTGCTCCTACTCCTTGGTAGAACAATTCTACTTTTAGATTCGGATCGCTAACAGTTGGCTGTTTGCACTCATACTCACGGCATTGTTTTTCATCCTCTACCTTCACTCCTTCAACCGTTGTTACAGGGTGTAAAACACAGAATGTAAACGTTATTAACAAAATCAGCAATAGAAATTTAATCATGTTTGAGGTCTACTTGTTAATCATATAAGTATCTAACTAGCTCATGAATTGTATATGAGCTGCACGAGCGGACAAGTTCATTTCTATGATATAGTAACCTCAAGATCAGAGTATTATTTCATTTGGGATTCAAATGAGCTTAGGTTTCTCCTTACTATCCATGTTTTTATTGATCTATATTTCTGTTTCCCGAAGCGGTCACAAATGCGACTAGCCTTACCGTCGAGGCTGGATAATACATATATAATAGATATCATCTCATACTGGATGTCCAATAATAAGGTTTTAAATCTCCTTGGTCAAAGTGGTTATAATTAGATCCAACTCTATAGTGATTGGTAACACGCCGAGAGTTAGCAAAATTGCCAGATCGCTGAGCAAGAAATATTCCACATTGGTTCTCGGCTGGAATCGTGAAGGTATTTCAGAGGAGCTTGTCAAGGACTTTAAGCCGAAACTTGAGCTCTTTAACTTGAGGGCTCCGGTAGGAAAAACTTCCCTAATCTTCTACATGCCGTTATTCTGGTCCTGGATCTTCTTTGAACTAGTGAAAAACAGGCCAGATATTGTGCATGGATGTGATCTAGACACAGCTCTCCCATGTTACTTATACAGGAAAATATTTAGAAAAAGATTTGTCTTTGATATATGCGACAGATATGCCATGTCATACGTTCCAGTAAAATTTAGCATTATGTATGGCCTGGTTAATTCAATTGAAGAGTTATTTGGCAAAAAGGCTGATTTCGTTATAACCGTGTCAGAAAAGCTGATATCATCTTTTAGGAAAAAACCAAAGAAATACGCTATAATAATGAATTGCCCAGAAGATAATGCAACAGCCTTTAATCACGCCAGGCCAGACGAACCAGGAGGTAAGTTAACAATTGCGTACACAGGCAAGATAAGAAAGCATCGTTATCTAGAAAATATCTGCATTATGTTAGAGGATTTGGAGAATGTCAGAGTCAAAACCGCGGGATTAATCATTGACCAAGATGTGTTCACAATGATGCAAAATACACCTCACATAGAGTACAAAGGAGTATTACAAGCTGAGGATGCCTTGGCTTTAGAGGGGAGTTGTGACGTTATTCTTGCAATGTACGACCCAGCGCTTCCCGAATATAGTATATCAATGCCAAACAAGCTTTTTGAATCGATGATGTTTGGAATACCTATAATTACTAACATTGCTAAAGAAATAGTAGAGCAGACCGGCTGTGGAGTTTTTGTAAATTACGGTGACGATAGTCAAATTGCAAATACAATAATAAACTTGAGGGACAATTTAGCCGAAAGACAGAAGCTAGGCAGGAATGGACGACGTGCGTTCGTTGAAAAATTTAACTGGACAGCCGTGGAAAAAGAATTGTTCTTAATTTATGATAATTTGCAGCCTCAATAATTCTCATACTTTCTTTTACACTGCACAAAATAGTCAGTATTAAACTTTCTATACTGTAGCAAAATGTAACTCACTTCAGTCTAGTATTGATTTGACATGGTACCGTAAACTGGTATTACCCCTTTATTTGCTCTTGTAGACTTGGTTTCTTTTAAGAAACGGGCATTAATCAAAGTGCTGTCTCAAGTTGATTTTAGAACTCTTGACACAATTGGATTATTATTATTGCGAAAGGGGTTATTAAGAACCAAACAGGTTAGATAGATTCCACAGGATACAATACAATAAAGATATGCCAGGAATTAGCTTGATTTTGCAATTCTCGAGGCCCGATAAATCCTACTCCCTTATGGTAAACGATGTCTTGAAATAACTAGAGTCTGCCATTTACAACTAATCATACCGAAAAGAAATCCTACTACGTGAAGGATCCTGCTTGTTGGCTTTAATGGGTAAGCAGGATATCCTATAGAAATTTTTGAAAAGGATAATTATAGGTTATGTATAGGGACAAAATATACATAAGAGATGATACTCAAAGAAGTGATCAAATCGCTGAATTTTATAAGTCCTTATCAGAGGAACATCAAAGCACAAAAGATTTTCATATCACAATGGTTTTGATCAAACCACTCCATAAAGTCGATATCTCGTCTAAATTCGCGAACATAAAAATTGACTGCCACATAATGACGAGGAGGGCTATTCCGAATTACTCTCTGTTATACTATTTCCTCTACTTTGTAGTCTCCTCTATTTGTCAGCCGTTCCAGTCTCTTTAATACAAAAACTGCGGTTTCCCTAACGGTGTCGCTTGGATCTTCAATCATAGTTCTCAGTGTTTCTTTGCTCTCATGCGCTCGCATCATGCCCAAAGATTCTATAACTTCGTGTCTTACGAGTTCGCTTTTATCATTTTGAGCAGAGTTGATCATGTCTGGAATTTTAGCTCGCATGTTTCGCACGCCAATTTGAAAACCAGCCTCATGTCTTACAATTGAACTTTCGTCATGACACAAAACCCACACCATTAGGTCGGCTATTTCAGCAAACATAGGGTCATCTGTGTTAATTACTGAAGTTATCTCTCCTGCAAGCCAAACAGAATCCCATCGGATAGATTCGTCTCTTTCATTTTTTAAAATTTGTGTGAGTTTGTCAAGGCGCTCTCTCGGAGGCAGTTTTCTCATATCATACTCGTCGAAGATATAATCCAATTTAGTGCCAATTATTTCTGAATAGTATAAATGTTTTTCACTTGTTCTTTGTCTCACACCCAGCGAATATCAAAGATTGTAATGAACTACAAAATCAAATTTCCGTTTATCTTCGATTGTATATCAGCGCAGAGTCTATTTCTAAATTCCCTTTAAACCTAGATATCAATCAAAAACTGGATTTTTATGCTTGTTCTAGCTTTAACATTCATTTCAGGATTCTCAGTATGACAGGCACAGATTTTAGCCGGAAGCGTAGCCCTGATTTTATAAAATTCAATTCTTGATTCATCTTCTACTTGATAATTCTGATATAATATTGGTTTTTGGTAACAATTTCAGGTTTTCTATTTCCATTAGACAAAAGCTTAACTGTCAATATTGGATTCATTTGGTATTGACATTCCAATATACTCATATTTTGATATGACCATTGGTAACGATAATGCAACAGTCTAATTTGTGTATACTTCCTATTGTCCAAATAATTTCTAGTGCATAATATCTAAGTAAAAACGTAATGTACACCGTCATTACCGGTTGAGACCGATTCCTAACATACCGCGCTCTCTTGTTTGCCACATTGATGTCAAACAATACATAAATAATAGATATCCTCTCATACTTGATGCCATTTAGTAGGGTTTGAAATATCATTGATTAAAGTTCCGATAGCAATGTCCAATTCAATAATGATGGGTCACACTCCCAGAGTTAGCAAAATAACCAAATCATTGAGCAAGTGATACTTTGTATTGGTACTTGGGTGGAATCGCGAAGATGCCTCTGAAAAGTGCATTATGGACTATAAGCCAAGACTTGATCTCTTCAACCTAATATTTCCCGTAGGAAAACCTTCTTTAATTCTATACGTTCCACTATTTTGGGTTTGGGTTTTTTTAAACTAAACCGATACAGACCAGAAATAGTTCATGGGCGCGACCTAGACGCCCTCTTTCCCTGTTATTTATACAAATAATCCAAACCTCGTCCCCGTTAATTGCAATTCGCTTGATACAGGTATTATGGAATCCTTTCAAAAAGGGTTATTAAGAACCGAACAGGTTACGTTCAACAGGATCTAGTACAATACAGATATGCCCGGAATAAGCTTGATGTGTCATACTCAGATGTCTGATCTGTCAGACGCCAGATCAAAGCGAGGTGATGTCTTGAAACGTCTAGATTCAGCTATCTATGACGAGTCATATGTAAAGAATATTCTCCTGGAAAATGACTCATATTTACTAGCATACACAGGATACAGAGGCTACCCGATAGAAATTTTTGAAAACGATAATTTCTGGTCATGTATTGAAGGGAGGATATATGAAAAAGCAAGCTCTCAAAGGAGAGATCAACTCATTGACTTATTTGAATGGCTACCAAATAGTCACTTGGCCGAACAAAAAAATAAGATTATTGATTGGCTTTTAAAGACAGATGGCGATTTCATACTAGTCGTACTAGACAAGTCTACAAATAATTTATTTTTGTTGAACGACATACTTGGTCGCTTACCGCTCTATTATTATAAGGATAATATTGACACAATTATATCGCGTGAGTTTCAATTTGTTTCCGCAATTATCGGTAAAAAAAATAATAAATTTGACAGAATGGCCATAGCACAGTATTTAATATTTGGTTTTGTCTTAGGGAACAGAACATTTCTGAGTAATGTTCAGCGTATACACCCTGCAACTCTTGTAAAAATAAAGGAAGGCAAGATAATTTTAGACAAATTATATTCGTTCAATTTTGAGAAAAAAAAATATGCTGATGATGATGTAAATAAGACTGCAAAAAATCTTGCATCGTTATTTTGTATGGCATGCGAGAATAGGGCGAGCTCAAATAATAAAAATATTGTTTCTTTAAGCGGTGGGTTTGACTCCAGGTCAGTTGTTGCATGTTTACATAAAAATAAGATTCCATGTCTTGCCGTAACATATGCGGTTCCCGGTTGGAATCCAATTACGGGCAATAATTCAGAGGAAAATATTGCAGAGCAAATAACCCGTCGACTCAGTGTGGATTGGCAGAATCTTGGCCTGTCTAATCCAACAACCGAGGATACCTCATTATTATTGAGAACTAAACACGGCTCGAGTTACTTGGGATACAGTTTTATCATCCCTTTCTTAAAAAACTTAAGAGAAAAATATGGCTCAGACGTGATATTCATGACAGGTGACGGAGGTGATGTGACATTGCCATGTATGTTACCAAGCAACAAATTCCATGATACAGATGGTGTTGTAGATTATATTATAAACAGGGAGGGAGGCATGTTCACATTGTCGGAAGTGTCAGAAATCGTCAAAATCGCGGAGAGTGAGATCCTTTGTGGCATAAAAGATATCATATCAATGTACCCCGAAAAAAATTTGGCTCAGAAATTCGTCCACTTTACAATTTTTGAGGCTGGCTTTAAATGTGTGTTTGAAATAGAAGACATGAATCGTTTCTTTTTCTGGAGTGTATCGCCTTTCTATTCGCCTCCATTCTTCCATTATGCAATGAACTGCAATGATGGTATAAAATCACACTCGGCACTTCAACGTCAGTTTTTGCTAGAGCTATATCCAGCTGTGGCAGCAATTAAGAATGCAGATATCAACTGTTCGATTATCTCGAACAAATACAAGTTACATCATTTCATTATGTCACTCACATACAAGTATCCAATTTTTAAGAACATTCTAAGATCACTTAGGAACATGGCTAGAACCAATAATAATAACGGATCTCATTTGGATGTCACTAATCGCTTACGTGAACAACTGAATAGCTGCGAATCCATTAGTGATTATTTATCTAGTGACAAGATAGAACAGATTTTGGAAAAGTCTGATAGATATGTTGGGTATTCGCTGGAACACCTATTTACTGTGACCTCTCTCATAGAAGAAACCTATTCAAAATCAAAATCAACTAAAAAGTGATTTGCAACACATTTATCCAATCTCGAGTTTCATTATACCTTTCAGAAATCGCCATATCTACACAATATTGAGCCTCAAGATCAAAAACATTGAGTTAAAAATTTAAAATTTTCATTAATTTCTCTAGACAAAAAGTCTAATTCGATTTGGCACGATATCTTCTGAGTGAAAAACCCACTATTAATGTTACTATAGTTGATATAATTAAAATTAAAATATTATTCGAAGAACCAAGTATTTTATACAATTGACCAGTTACTCCTAGTTCCTTTGGAACAGAATGAATATCTGCCGGAATCTTTATTTGTTTATCTCCCTTTGATTCGCTGTCAATTGTAATCGAATTGAGATATGTTATATATTGACCTCTCGTTCCATTTGCTCCACTCGCTTTTACCCTGTAATGGTCGACATATTTTAATTCTGATTCCAACTTGCCAGTTATATCCAACGGTGGATTGGTGGTTGGCAATTCGCCATAGAGACCTGCCCCCTCGAAAAGCGCATTCCCATTCAAAGTTATCTTCGGTGACTTTAAAAGTACATGCAGAGACTTTGATGCGCCAGCAGCCGGTCTGACACCGTAAAGCTCGATTTTCGCCTTACCTTCCACCCTATTGAAGACTTGAGAGGAATTTTCATCAGTAGCAATTTCGGCATAACTGGATTTGTTCAAAAGGTTTATTGTCATGTTAAAACCATTGGGAAGAGATGTCTCGATATAATCATATTGGGAATTATCCAGCGGTAATGTTATATTTCCTATTGAATTAATAACTACTTTATATTGCCCAAATAATTTAATATCTGCGATGGAAACGTTGTTAAAATGACTACTCGTCTTTTCGTCCTCATAACGGATAGAAACCACATTCGAACCAATATTGGCGGAGTTCGATGATCCATTAATAAATGAAAATGAAGAACTATTTATTGAAACTTCGCCGGATAACTTCAAGTCCCCTATGAATCGTTTGGCTGGTTCTGTACTTTTTTGAGAAACATTTGTTTTTTCATCATTAGTATTAAGCAGACCTGTGATATTTTGAAGAGTCAGGAAATATTCTTTTGGATTTCCATAAATTGTCTCAAAGTATCCTTTATCATTTACTAAAATAATTTTCCCAGAATTTGGAAAGTTTTTTTCAATAACAAAAGGTGCAACTACTTTATCAGAACTACTTCTGTATGTTGCCAATACTCTTGCATCAGATGTATTTGTTACTTCAGAGCTTCTTACCATACCTGAAACATTCAATCCAACCATATCGTTCTCTTTGACAATTTTAGCAAATTCTACTGTTCTGTTACCTGTAGGATTTACTGAAAGTAATTTACTAAATCGGCCATCTAATTCATCATCTGCATTCATTACCACTAATATCCCGCCAGACCTAGCATATTCTACATAATTGTTAAATTTACTTTCAGTCCAATTGTGAGGATCAAATGGTAAGATGACGACTCTTTTAGCAAATGCCGAATAATCATCATCGGAAAATGAGGAATATCCGGTTCCAGATAGCGCAAGTAAGGTGAGTGGATAGTAGTTTTCAAAATAATTTTTCTTATCATATAATTGTCCTGATGAGGGAATCTTTCCTACTTCTAAAAGTTCAAAATCTACACTTTTGTTGAGAGGAATGTGAGGATAAATAGCTACCTTGGATATATCCGGATATTCTTCTGAATTAATTCTTGGGACTTTAATTTTTCGTTCACCATTAACATATATGTCAATTGAATCACTGAGACTGGCAACTTTTAGCGTGTTCCATGTTCCTAAATTTTTATGTATTTCCGCATTTTGGAAAATAAGTGATGTATTACTTGTTCCAATAGTTCCTTGTCGTAGTTCCAATCCCCCACTTGTGAGTCTTATGCGATAAATTTTATCTCCTTCTATCCATCTTATGCCTGTATTACCTGTATTTTTTTCAGCGAGTATTCTAAATTTGGCCTGAAAATAGTTTACACCGTCTTTATCGGCACCGTGGGGTTTTGACCACTCATTATTGCCAGTTATATTTTTGGATTCATGCAGGACCTCCTTTTTACTTTGATTTGCAGTTTGCATATTGGAGATTTTCAAAGTATCATTCTGTAATTCAGTTGAGGATTTGATAGAGTCCAATTTAGTTCTATTCGAGTCCGAAGGGATCGGCGATATGTCTTTCATATGAGTAACGGCAAATTCGCTATCTGGTATAGCTGAGGGACCTAGTAATGTGGGAACTTTTAGGATGATGTAATTATCTTTTTCATAGATTGGTTGAAAATTTGTTAATGCAAATTTTACCGGGTCTGGAATTTTTTTTCCGTCGATATTATTCTTTGAAATTATAATGAATTTCGTATTACTGGTATCCAAAAGATGATAAAATAAATCAAGCGTCGATGAATTTAATGTCAACTGGCTTTGTTCAATTTTTGAAATTGGAAGCCCTGAAAAAGCATGAAGTTTGTTCATTATACCATAAGAGTAGTAATCAAAAGGGAAGCTTGCAACATTGTATGTATTAGTACCAACCTGTATCTCAGATCGCATTAGCTCTAGCATATTCATCTGTTCTTCGGAAGGGAAATCTCTTTTGGCAAGTGCTTGATCATAAAGCTTTGTTTGTAATTCCAAAGAATTGTATCCAATAAACATGAGTGTTGAAAGACTGCCCGAAATTACTATTGTTCCAATAACAATGCCCATAACAAGCGGTTTCTTATCAGCAATAAAAATTAATAATTTAAATATTATCAACGACGCAAATCCAATCATTCCTACCATCACATATTTACTGAATCTATGTTCATTATAATATGGCCCCGCAAGTAAAGCTACAAGCGCAATTATTCCAAATACAAATACCTCCTTCTCAAACCTTTTAAAGAGGTATGAAAGTACTAATGCGAGACCGAATAAACCAATTGTTCCTAATCTTAGTGGATACAGATACCAAGGGGTAGTAAATTCACTTGTATGAAATTGTAGATAACTTGTCGGAACTGAAGTCCAAACAAGAAAACTTAATGCACAGAAATAGATAACCAACCATACAACCGCAATTCTTGGTATGAAAGAAATTCTATATCCATGATATACACTCCTCTTCGCATGTTCAAATAACCTAAAGGTCGGGCGAGGATATCTATGTAAATTCTGTTGGACCCCGTATAGTGCCCACATTATTGAAACAAAAATTATGTTGAATGTTATTAATGGTATTCCAAAAATCTCATTTAAAGTGAAATATTTTAGCGGAAGAATCTCATCTAGTATATATATCGATACAAGAGAAAGGAGAAACGCCGGGAATATATGATTTCTATTTTTCATGTTGAAGACTAGAGGCAAGAGGCATGATATTGCGATAAATATGTAAAATTCCCCGTGAAATAAAAGACCTACACTTGCAAGAATTGAAACGAGGACAGTATAGATGTACTTATTTTTGAATTCTGACCGCACTAGTCCCAAAAGAAGAAATCCCGCTGTAAGAGAAACATAAATGAGAGCAGTACTAAAATCCGGAAACGCTGCAATCATAAAATTAGCAGATAAAGTTATATCGGTGATCTCAATCCTTTCTTGGGTAAAGAGAGCTATAGATGATGCCGGTGAAGTTACTGGGTTTGAACCTGTCAAGTATAATATGTAAATCCAGCCAAATCCGGAACCTAACAAGAATAACGTAGATGCTATTAATGTGGCTCTTTTCATATTTGCGGGAAACCAGTTTGAGCAAAAATAATAGAAGGCAAATAGTGCCGTCATATTAATTATTGCTATGGAAGCATACGCATTAACAAGAGCGGTACCTGAAAGAGAAGTAAGACCTGCGATTAAGGCTGACTGTATAGGAGGATAGGTAGTATCTCCGCCCGATAACGTTACTTCTTTGAAATTTCCAGATAGAAAAAGTAGCGCACGGCCCTGATGGTACCATTGATCGCCTATTGTCACACCCCCATACACGTAATAAGTACTGATAACAAGCAACCCAATGAGACTTCCTAGCACAACTAATTCAGAGCTATTTGCCTCTATTTGTTTCGGAAGCTTGTTACCTAAATTAGAGATAAGATGATATAACGCCTTAGGGGTATCTGGATTGACAATAATTCTGTAAGTACGATCATGGACAATAAATAAAGTAATTATAACCAGGTATAGCCCAGTAAGTATGATGTTGTTTTCAGAACCATTACTGTCCAGGTAAAGCCCTGAAAAAAATACAGTCAGACCGGTAATTAATATACTGAAAATATAGCCAAGCAGAACTTTCAAGACGAGATTTAAACTTTGATTTTTAGTCAGGATGAGAACTAATGCAAAACCTGGAACAAAAAATGAGAGTGCTATGCCTGCTCCTAGTTGTAATATATCAATTCCACTCAACTTATCCCAAGGTACAAAAACACTGAAATTTTCATCTGAGTTGAAAGCACAAGTTAATACTAGAGCGAAAAAAATCACAATAAAAAGCATATTTGAACCTGCTTGATTTTCTTTAGCCTCCTTTCTGTTTTGTATGCCATTCTGAGAAGACTCACCAGAGGGCAAGATATGCTTGTGATCGTGAGATGTTCCATAGTACCTTGTCAGTCCAAATAACAGTGTAAATATCAGAATCGATATAGGTACGGTGACTCTTTCTGTTACCAATAAATGAGAAAGAACAAAGTAGGCAATGAGGGAAAAAACTGCTGAACTTATAAAACCTATCATATCCGATTTAGTTTTATATCTAACACTCAACTGACTACTGCCCTTTTAAGTCTGGAGCTATTATAATGTTTCAAAGACTAGGACAAAAATTACGATATATCACAATCAACTATGGGTTAATTTGTGGAAAATACGCTTTGTGCTGGTAACTAAAAAGACATGTACAATCTATCATTGCTGTTCTATTATCTGCTACCTTATTCCTGCTGTCATGGTTGTAGCATACTGCTTGAATCTGATTCTACTACCGAAGATCTTCTTGCTCAAACATTCAATTTTCATAATATACTAGAAAATGAAACCATATCCTTCAGACGAATAGAAATGAGTGCGTCACAAGCTTAATGGCCCAATGGTGGAACTTGAAATTCTTTTTTTATTCAAATCAAATCACTTTTTTGAAATTTTAGGCACGCAATAATAAATCATAATCCCTTCAATTTTTTCAAAAGTCCTGATACTGGACTTGCAATACCACTTGGCAGTATACTTGTCATGTCATCTAAATCAGACCATGTAATAGTACCTAGTTTTAGTAGTATTAAATAAGTAGCGAGTAAAGTTATTACTATTCCGGCGAGAAAATTAATCTTTAGCGCATATAATGAGAATCCGATTAGGCTAGGTATGATTATTACAAGAATGAGATCTTTCCAAAATATGAACATTCCTATTTTACGAGCTATCATGATTGAAATAACAAATGCTAATACTGATCCTACTGTAAAGCTAATGGCTCCGCCGATTGGTCCGTATATGGGGATCAGTATGAAATAAAGAAGTATACGTGGAATGCCCATTACAAGCTCGATTGTTAAAGATTGCTTATAATTCCCATATGAGTAGACAAGAGTAGCTACACCATTTGCTACAACAGTTGGTAGTATTGATTGCAATAAAATTTGCAATGTCGCTTCTCCTCCTACATAATTTTCCCCAAATAGCCTTAAAATTTCTTGTGAATAGAACACAAGGGATGACGACAGCGGCACTGAAATAAGGTACCCCCATCTTATTGTTTGCCATGCAAGTCTTTTACGAGCATCTTTGAGAGAACTTAATGCAGGTAATGCAATGGCAGCTAATGCATTGGTACCAAAAAGTATTATATTGACCAAACTCAGAGAAATAAAGTAAATGGCTGTATCACCGGATCCTTTCGATCCGAACACAACAATAGTCCCTAACTGATATCCAAGGCTTGTGACCACAATGGGGATCCAGCTTGCAACACCACCCGTCAGAATATTTTTGAAGGCATAGATAAAACTAATTTTTGGATGTGAGTCCTTTATTGGTACCGATTTTAAAAGCCTTATCGTAACAATACCTAATATTACTGACGACAACAATTCGCCAACGAAAATATAACTAATCGATAGACCTACAATTCCTGCTCCTGATAGAACTAGAATAATTGACAGCACAATCTTCGCAGTCGTCGACACGATGCTCGCAACAGCCAGAACTTCCGTTTTAAGAGATGAAAGGACTATCGAATATAATAGAATCCTGATTGATGATGAAACTACCAGGAGGATTATTATCGACTTTAGATCAGGATCATTTTCTACAAATTCAAAAAAAGTACCCCCGTATAGTATTAATAAACCCGAAATAATACTCCCGAGAGTTATACATAATACTGATGCTGCCACAAAAACTCTAGAATCACGTATTTTTTGCTCAGTTAAAGTTCTACCAAGATTTCTCTGGATGCTATCAGAAGTACCAATAACAGCAATATTTGCTAATATTTCAGTAAGAGCTATTATAGTTGATAAGGAACCTATTAAGGTAGAGGACACCAAGTGTGACAGGATTATCCAAAAGGCATAGCCTGAAATTGCTGAAACCATGAGTTGGATATAGATGAATGCTGTTCCTCTGCCCAGTAATTGTTTATTTATTTTCCCCATTTTTTATAAACTTAGTATTTGTTTTTGATAGTAGACAAGTATTTAATATGATCACTTATTAAAAACTCAACTCAATTAAATCTATATCATATTCATCCTTGTTTCAGAAATTAGTTTTATGGTGTAAACGTTCGACCTACAAAGGAGGTGGCGGTATTGTGAACAATTCTATTGCCTTACAAATTCTGGTTATGATGAATATTATTGATTGAGCTAATAAGATAAATTCGTACAATAAACGACAACTCGCAATATCGGCTCACTAATATTATTAATTCAGAAATCAATACGGTATTGTTATTCTCAGAAACAGGCGCATACGTGTTTGTATGGACTAATTTTTCTTCGCATGCTCCAATAAATGGCTATGAGTTTCGATAAGGATTATTAATACAGACGGTCCGATTTTTGTTCAGGCTAAAATATTAATTGAATGTGCAGAATTTATATAAAGTTATGAAAGATATTCTCAAATGAAATATTTTTTCATTTATTGTCGTAAATATCTCATGGTTTCAACATTCCTTTTTTTTCTTTTATCGGCTTTTGCTCCTGTTAGTCACGGTGCAGATGATAACAAAGACCCCGTTATAATGGATCCTGATTTAGTATTGGAACCTGTTGTCAAGGGACTTAAACTACCCACCACAATGGCCTTTATCGGACCGGATGACTTTTTGGTTTTAGAGAAAGAAAACGGCACAGTTCAGAGAATTTCAAACGGTACGATGTCACAAAAACCATTGCTCGACGTCAGCGTTTCTTACGGCGATGAAAGGGGCATGCTTGGAATTGCTACTGCAGAGAATCAGACCAGCTCCCATAGATATGTTTTCCTGTACTATACCAAATCTAATACAAATCATGATGACAATATTGACGATTCGGAATATTATGTACGCAGTTACCTTTACAGATATGAACTTGTGGGCGATAAATTATCAAATCCTAAATTGCTTTTATCCACCCCTCTTACAAATTCCACTTACCATCATAGCGGATATATGGTAATAGGTCCTGATTACAACCTTTATCTTGTTATTGGAGATCTCACAAAATATAAGACAACTCAAGCGCAAAATGTCAGAAACGGTTCCTTCCCTGATACAACAGGTGGCATATTGAGAATAAATTACGATGGAAAGCCTGTACAAGGAGGTATCATTGGTGACAGGTATCCCTTAAACCTGTACTACGCCTATGGAATTCGCAACAGTTTTGGATTGGATTTCGATCCTGTAACCGGTAAACTGTGGGAAACAGAAAATGGACCCTATTATGGTGACGAAATTAACCTTGTTGACTCAGGATTTAACGGTGGATGGTCAAAGGTACAGGGCTTTTGGAAGCCCACCGATAATTTGACTGCAGGGGATATGGTGTTAACTCCAGATGATTTAGTGGACTTTAATGGGAAGGGTAAGTACAGCCCCCCTGAATTGGTATGGATGAATCCAGCTTGTGTGGCCGCACTTAAATTTCTTGATTCTGATAAGTATGGAAACAAATACAAAAATGATTTATTTGTAGGAACTTCAACGGGAAAGCTCTATCATTTTGATTTAAACAGAAATAGGACAGAGCTATCTCTTAGTGGGTCACTCTCAGATAAAGTAGTCGACACAGACCCTGATGATAAAGTCGATCAAATACTCTTTGGAGATGGATTTGGAGGAATCACAGATATGCAAGTTGGACCATACGACGGATTGTTATACATTGTTTCACATACAGATGGAACAATATACAAAATAGTACCTAAAGACTCCCAAAAGAACTAACTTACTATACTGGAGAGGGGTCACACAATAGACATGATGGAGAATCAATTAGAATACCGGAAAGAACAATCTGAATCATCTTACACCTCTAACTTTATCAATTTTTAAATAACGCATGATCCAGCGTCAATATTTTTTCCATTAAATGTAGTTGTATTTGATCCACCTCGTAAACCATATTATATTGTCTGGGTTCTTGTAATGCCTGCAGTACTTCAAAATGTGCTTAAAATAATTTAAAGAACTAAACTAGAAATATTTGGCTATAATATTGATATATTTACTACCATGATCCCGCCCATTAGCCTTAAATGTTGCCGGTTCTATTCCTGTTCCTTCGGTCCATTCGTTCCATGTTTGTATAGTATGTAGTGGACAACCATCTGACTTCATTGTTTTAATGCTGTCTGTGAATTTCGTGATATTTCTAGCTAATCTTGGAGTTTCGTCTTTTGGTGACCACCATCCAGGACTAACAGACGAAGAGTATGAACCTGCTACTTTTGAGTAACGTGTAGACGGCCCGTATTGATGCCAGGAACTTGCATTGGATTTATGGCGCTGCCAACCTCTAAATACTTTAAGAATTGAATAGACTTTTGTTTCTCGTCTAACTGCACTCCATTTTTTAGATAGATTAATTTGATATTTGGGTTCTGTTGAGAATCGATCAGGTGTTGAATTATAAACAAAAACAACAGGTTTATCATTTATTTTAAGATATTTGCTGCTGCCAACATATTTTGATTTAATATAATTTATATCCGAAATTATATCATTTTGTGGAACGTTGTCTAGATATTCTTTTTCGTAGTAAATACAATGTTTAAGTCCTGAAGGATTATTGCCAGATTTCCAGAAATAAGTGAGGCTCTGATCTGAAAAAGAATTTTGACCCCACCATGACCATATAACGAAGTTTATGTGTGCGTCTTTTATCAAATTCATTTGACGTTTAACTATTGCTTGATTATGTGAATCATAGAGTCTTATTGCCGGATCTGTTACATTACTACCTGAAATGTTTGGAAGATACCGAGAGTTCCAATTTAAGGGAGGATTATGACCTCCGTTTTTCCAGTGTCTATAGGGCACTTTGTTGTCTTTACCTCCATACCAGGGATAATAAAATATACCTAACATTGTATTATTATTAGCCACATGCAAGACAGGTGGTCTTACGTCTGTTGTTGCTGACGCTTCTCTAATATTCTTAAGAATGTTCGGTATGCCAAAAAAACCCAGTCCAAGAGCCAACCATCCTACTCCCAAAAGTTTGAGAAATTCCAACCTTGAGAATTGTTTGTCTTTCCAACTGTCCAGCTCATCCGACATTATTGGTAACATATTAAATAAATATTAAAACTTTAATGTATACAGCAATAGAAATATTCATATACTGAACCATAACCTAGCGATCTTGACCATATAATGAGAAAAATTTTGACAAATTGGGACTTGATAGCAATAACAATGACTTTCAGATTAATGTTCTCCTCTTAATCCACAGATAAGATCTCTAACCTTCATTATTCCTTGTTAATCTCTTTTATCAGTACATTGTTAAATTTTTGTGCAAGATTATCCAATGTGAGCTGTTGCAAAATATCACGTGAGTTTTTTTCCTAAAGTAAAAATAATAAATGATAGTTTAGGTTTAAATGCTATTATTGCTTCAGGCCACAGGTCAGTTACTTCATAGATTAAAAATGACTTTGTAACTTTAGAATAGACGCTTCCTATAAACGACGAAAACAAAATCGGTGCATTTGCATAAACCAATGTTACCTGTGAAGCGATACTTTATTTTTGGCATACAGATTAAACTTAAAAAAATAAAATTCATAAACAAAATAAATCGTTTAAAGAAGCCGTCACTGGCAATAGGCAAAAGTCTAACTCGAATTAATGTCAAGTCGTGCATTTTTTCTATGTAAAAAAATTTCCTTTATACTTTTTTCAATCACCTTACCGCTCGGATAATGCTGGAAATCCACATAGCACAAATACCGCATAACCTGTTTTACTTAGAATTAAATCTCTGTTGAGGGCTGTCCTGGAATCCCCGCCAGGTTCTGGAAGAAAGTACATGCTTATGAGCAGTGCTACACGAACTGATGAATTCTTTACCAGTGAGAATATAGACAGCTACTGATTGTTTACTTTTCCTTTAAGCAGGGCAATCAACGTATACAATATGGCCGCTGTTGCCAGCAACACAACTCCCACTACCGCAATTCCTACGGATATCAAAATCAGATTAGTGGAGACATATCCTGATTCGGAAAAAAGAGTCAATGCATGCCTCATAAAAAACGCTGCTATCCCTAGCAACACAATTCCCGGCAATCCGTAAAATGCCAGAGGATGACGTAAAGAGACGAACTGAAAAACAGAGTATGCTACTCTTATGCCATGTGAAATTGGGTTGTGGGTAGATGTATCTTTTATATCATAATTGATAGTTATTGGCACCTCTGTTGCTAAGAGTTTTTTTTCACTTGCCCTTAACAATATTTCTGTGGATACGGCCATCCCATCTTCAAATAGGTTAATTTTTGATAACGCATTCTTGTTATAAGCTCTAAATCCACTTTGAGAATCCGTTAGGCTGTTATATGATGCCGCCTGTGTAAGCCTTGTTATAGTCTTTATTCCAAAACTCCTGTATCTTGGAATCTTTTGTTTTCCATCCCTTTTTAGGAATCGAGAGCCTATTACAATGTCAAACCCTTGTTTCAGGGGTTCTATGACTTGCGGAATCTGATCTGGATCATGCTGGCCGTCAGAATCAAGGGTAACCATCACATCCGCACCCTGCTCCTTTGCTGCTTGAAATAACGATCTGATTGCAACCCCATAGCCTTTATTTTCAGGATTTCTAATCACAGTAGCTCCGGCTGACTCGGCAACATCAGAGGTATCGTCTGCAGAACCGTCGTCGTATATGATAACACCGCTTGCATATTTCTTTGCCTTTGATATGATTTCTGCTATAGATCTAGCTTCGTTAAAGGCTGGGATACACACTAAAATTCTAGCATCTTCCGTTGAATTCAAGATTTATCTAATGTAATTAACTTTAGACATGATCTATAAATAGATTATAAGGCTTTAGCCGAGTAGTTCATGTTTGCCTAACAAAATTTAAAAATTCTAAGGCATCTATTGCATTCACGATGAAATCTAATTCAGGCGTATAAATAGATAATAGACTGAAAATAATTAGAAGCCGGTCTCTTTCAAATTTATAAATCTGGAATTTGATAGTGGAATTTAATTTAGTTCGAATATCAATTTGTGATTTTTATTAAAATTCTTTTTATGCTCTTGTCTGACGGTATTTCAAAGATGGCGTAAGTTGAAGTTACCCTGCGCAAAAAGTCCCTGATTTCGTAATCTTCAACGCTTATTTTCTTTCCAATATTTTGAACCACTCTGCTTAACCACTCCGGTCTTTGTCCGTGGGGAACTACGTAATAGTAGTATCTCTCCTCAATTCCTAGTAAGATTTTTGCCACATCAGGGTGAATTAGGCGTTCTAAATAATCAAATTCAATTGATCTATCCTCGGACACGAGGTATTTTTGACCAGGGATGATATCGTTTAGGCTCTCAAGCATTCGGCACGCAGTAAAATGATAACTATCCCATGTGACGATGGGATCGATAGAGACCATCTTGATGCTTTTGATTCTATTTTCGTCGCATGTATGTCTGGCCTTCATTGTCCTGTCGAAACCGATATCTCGGATAGGGCTGAAGCCCATCCTGTTGCATCGTCTGCAAAGATAACCGCTGAGACCTCGAATCTCGGTCTTTGGAATTAACCAATTGTGAAGTCTGATACTTGCGATCTGATTTTGATAATTGTAAACCTTTGCGTTGAGGTTGTCTATAGTATCTAGGACATACTTAGAATTCGCGTATTCACTTGATATTTTAACTGTATCATGAAATCTTTGGAAGTCCTTGTCCACTTTCGTTACAGGCTGCTCACTTTGCATAGCCTGTGAGAACATTTGGGCAGGAGCAGTTCTTTTCTTGACGAAGGGACTAACATTATTCATACCCGTAACCAAAACATTATGTATTTCCCGCATGTGTCTCAGCAAGTTGGCCCTGCGGGTAAAACTTTTAAAACACAGATTGCAGGTAGGTTTTTCTCTCATTTCAGTTTCCTCTGAGGAGCTACTCGAGGAGTCACTCGAGCTACCCATTTGCCCTTCATATTTTAACTAAATTAATAACTTTCCTATAGATAATCTTTGGTTGTAATAAAACGATGAATTATCAAATAATAATAAAATACGCCAATTAAAGTCTGTTTTCGGCGTCTCAGGTGGAATAAATGAGTTAACGTAAAAATTTTAACAAATAGGAAAAGACTTGGGAGAGCGCCCGTAAGAAGCCTGAAGTCAGCGTCTGTAAAAATGCAATAATTAATCGGATCTCCGACCGTATAGTATTTACCGGTCTGTTAACTGCTGGAGCATCATGATACGAATCAAACCTGTTCTAAACTACTATGACTCATTTATCAGGAAGGCTTGGAAAAAGCGCCTCGTTCGCATCGATTGAAATATAATCAATGGGAAAAGAATCAACATATCTGAATAAATAGACTGCAAGAATAATGATTTAGTGCCGATATGATGACACAATGATTGTCTTAGAAAAGCATCTGTCATTTCTATTCACAGTTCTTATCTCCGTTTTTGGTGGTCTTTTAGTCTACTGGGCCCTGGATTATGTGCTTATTCCTCATACAATTAGCATTCCTCTTGCTATAATCATATCTTTATTGGTAATTGGACTGGCAGGTTTTTATTCTAAACCGGTAAATCCTGAGAACAATATATCAGACTCAACACGTGAAAAATCTGAATTTGCTAAGTCCGCCAACGGAAAAACTAAACGTCTGGCTCAAGAGACATCTTTGACATCTGGATCGATTCTACTTTTTATTTTCATTTACGCAGCTGCTCTCATATCATGTATATTTTCTAATCCAGATTTTGGAATATACAAAAGCTGGGAGCAGATATCGCCATCTGGTATAATCCAGCTCGCAGCTTCCATTATGCTTGTGTTCTTTTTGCCAGGATACGCACTATTATTAATCCTACCCTGTGCCAGAAAACTGCAGGCGTTACTCAAGGTTATTCTTGGCTACCTGTTTAGTATGCTTATCACGGGTTTGGCTACATTCATTTTAGCTGCAAATTTTGGCGCAGGATCTCAAATCAAAGATCTGCTAGTGTCAGTATATTTTGTGATACTTGGTGGCTTAGTTGTCTCTCTCTTTTTTCATAATAACGGCAGGATAAAATTAAAGAATATTTTAGGAAATGTTTCCAGTAAAACAAAATTCCAGGGCCTTTCCACTAACAAACCACTTCAAGCAATTAATACCGCAAAATATGAGATCCTGATCTTTGCAAGTCTTTTTGCCTTGCTGATAGTGTCAACATATTATACCTACGGAGGAATTACACTGGGAGACCAGTGGTTTCATCAAGGCCGCAGCATCCTCTTTACATCAGGTTCCTGGAAGGAGCTAGTCATATCAGGACTGGAAGCGTACTACCCACCGTTTCAATCGGCATTGGTTGCAGGGCTTACAAGTCTTTCGAGTGTTCCTATAGTTAATACATACGCCTCTTTTGCGTTTCTAAATATAATACCAATATTTTGTTTTTACTATTTTTTTTCAATGTGGGTTCCAAATCGTCTGCGAAAGGCAAATGTTCTTGCCACATCACTTTTTGCAATATTTTCAGGGTTTGGATGGATATATCTGATTAGCCTGGCAGGGACGACAGGTGCCATAACTTCAGAACCCTCAGCCATAGATACTATTTACTCTATACGGTCGTACATTCTAATGCCAAGTAACTTTGTAATCGCATCGCATCCAGACTTTAATACGGGATTAATATACATAGGGCTGCCTGCGGGCCTTGTCTTGCTCGGATTAGCACGACAAATGCTAGAAAGCAAGATAACATATGTAGTTTTAGTAACAATGGTTTCTATACTAGGTGCTCTTTCCCATGACGAATTTCATTTTTTTATCATAATTGCCTGTGTTATACCATTGCTGTTTAATTTAAAACAGAGAAATCATTTTTACTTTGCATTATTCGTTTCTCTCTGTATTACATATCTAATCAACCTGATTTCCACTCAAGACTATTATTACCATACAGAAGTCTTGGGATATCCTTTATTATCTCTAAGCATTTTCTTCGTGGCTGTTACATGGTTGCTGTATTTTTTGATACCATATCTAGGGAGGGTATTGGGACACAGTCCAAAGTTCTTTCTATCTTTGGTATCTGAATCTATTAAAAATTTCATAAAGCGTGATGCTCGAACTAAGTGGATTGTACTCGTCGCATTGATATCAGTTATTGTAATAGTATATCTCTCAAGCTTTATCATTATCGCACCGCTTTCACTAAAGGACGTGGACGATGAAGCCCTTCAAGGAATCGTACCCTGGTATCAGTACCCGATGAAGCTGGGATTGGCAGGGCTGCTTGGACTGGCATTCATCATTTCCTACATTTTCAAAAGATACGAAAAAGAAGTCTTCATATTTGGAATTATAATTGTTATTGCTCTTATAGCAAGTCCGTACTATGACCAGCACAGATTTAGCAAGTACGTTATGTTAGGGATGGTTGGATTTGGCTCATTATTAATTTATAAAATATTGGAGTTCAGACCTAGGCCCTGGCCAGTTGTTAATGGAATCATATTGATGGTAATAATAGTAACAGGAAGCCTCTCTACTCTTCTGTTCGTAGGATACAATTCGTTGGCATTCCAAAATCATGATTACATTCACGATCTTGGGCGAAGAAACTTTCCTTCAAATTCTGAATTGAAGTTAATTCAAGCTTTAAAAAATGGGCTTGACTTTGATTCAAATAGATACAATGTAGTTAGTACTCCTGATGAATATAATTTTTACAAAGGCACAATCCTGACAAAACTTTCTTCCTTTGCTGGTTTTCCGACAGACAAACTGCTACAGGGCCGTTTTGTCCTCAATGTTACTGGCCTGGATT
>Ga0209974_10000133_pt1 | contig 22038 bp, 15 predicted proteins | sample InoplaM3SPM_FD_187592 | JGI IMG/M metagenome (GOLD analysis project Ga0209974, IMG submission 187592) | Arabidopsis thaliana rhizosphere microbial communities from the Joint Genome Institute, USA, that affect carbon cycling - Inoculated... | ecosystem: Host-associated > Plants > Roots >...
CGAATAAGACCTGTCATAATCCTGTGGTGAGAGCGTGACGAGCGAAGCCGTGCTGGTCATGATTCAGTCGCTGGCGCGAAAAATCCGAAATCTGGAGATGGAAATCTGAAACATTCAAAAATTCGAAAATATTTAATCCACAACTCAAGTGGATCGAGTTTATTTGAAATCTTAGAGCTTTGTATATTTTGATATTGTTTCGGCTTCGGATTTCATGCTGGAATTTGCTCGCGAGTTTTGCGGCTTCGCGTTGTTGCGCGAAAATCTGTACTTCGCTTGCGACTGTGCCAACGAATTTCAACCGGCGAGTGCCGCATCGACACTCCAGATTCCCGAACCATGCGTCGTGACATATAAAAATATGAAACAGAACAGCACTGCCGGCTCGCCCCCGTTGTCCAGCGGCCAAAAACTTTTCGGAAAATGGCCGATGAAATAAGCGACAGCCATTTCGCCGCTGGTGATGAACGCCGCATAGTGGGTGAGGAGACCGATCGTAATAAGCAGGCCGAGAACTATTTCAATTATTCCGGCGAGACCGAACAGCGAACCGAATGGAACCGGCTGGCCGCCGAACCAGCCAAAGAGTTTTTGCCCGCCATGAGAGACGAGCAACGACCCTGCGACGGTCCGCAGAATCGCGTATGCATAAGGACCAAAGGAAGCGAGAGTTTTTTCCACAACAGACCTCCTCCGCAGCGATAGATTGGAAAGTCAGGTTCGCGGGCTGATTTTTCAAGGGCATCGGCAGACTAGCTGCGGGAAGTTAACCAAGGCCGCGATGTAAGAGTTCCGAACATGTGTTGTTCGCGCCGGCCGTGGTGAATTTTTGCCTCTGTGGTGATTGAAGCCCTGGCCCGTGTGGGAAATAGTTGCAATTACTGGATCCTCACGAGGCGTGTCCAGCGCTCCCGCCATCTCCGTTGCCCACAGGCAGGATTCCGGTCTCCAGGGCCGGCGCGCGTGGCAGCCCCGTGACCTCGAGAATCTCCTGCTCGTTGAGGGTCTCGCGCGCCACCAAAGCTTCGGCGAGCGCATCGAGCTGCTTTCGGTGCACGGTAAGGAGGCGCTTGGCCTCGGCGTGGCTCTCGCCGATGATCTTCAGTACCTCGGCATCGATAGCTTCAGCGGTCTCGTCGCTGAACGGCCTTGCGCCGGCGTAACCGTTCGGACCGCTCAGGTAAGGGTTCTCTCGGGGCGCGAGCTGCACCAACCCAAGCCGTTCGCTCATGCCCCATCGCGTGACCATCCGGCGTGCCAGACCGGTGGCTTGCTCGATATCGCTTTCGGCCCCAGTCGTTTTGGTGCCATAGACAATTTCCTCGGCCGCACGGCCTCCCAGCATGCCGACTATTCTGGCGCGTAGATACGCTTCCGGATAGTTGTAGCGATCGCTGTCGGGCCGCTGGTAGGTGACGCCAAGGGCCTGCCCGCGCGGCACGATCGTCACGCGGTTCACCGGATCGGCGCCGGGCACCACCAGGCCGAGGATCGCGTGCCCGCCTTCGTGGTAAGCGATGCGTTGCTTGTCGGCGCGGCTCAACAGGAGCGGGCGCTCAGGGCCGAGCACGATTTTTTCCAGTGCGTCCAGGAAGTCCTTATGGCGGACCTCGTTCTGGCCGCGCCGAGCAGCCAGCAGTGCCGCCTCATTCACCAGGTTCTTGAGATCGGCTCCCGAGAACCCAGGCGTCGCCGCGGCAACCTCGGCTAAGATTGCGTCGTTTGCGAGCGGCACGCTGCGGGTGTGGACTTTCAGGATCGCCTCGCGCCCGATCTTGTCCGGAAGATTAACCACCACGCGCCGGTCGAAGCGGCCGGGCCGCAGCAGCGCTTTGTCGAGCACGTCGGGTTGGTTGGTCGCCGCCAAAACGATGATACCTTCGCGGCTGGAGAAGCCGTCCATCTCGGTGAGAATTTGGTTCAAAGTCTGCTCCTGCTCGCTCGATCCGCCGATCGCCACCTGGCCGCGCGCGCGACCGATGGCGTCCAGTTCGTCGATGAAAACGATTGCAGGCGCGTGCTCGCGTGCCTGCTTGAAAAGGTCCCGTACTCGCGCGGCGCCCACTCCCACGATCATCTCGACGAACTCGGCCGCGCTCATAGAGAAGAACGGCACTCCCGCTTCTCCCGCGACGGCTTTCGCCAGTAGCGTTTTTCCCGTCCCCGGTGCACCGATCAGTAGAACGCCCTTGGGAGCGGTCCCGCCCAGGCGGGTGTACTTCGGGGGGTCCCTGAGGAAATCCACGATCTCGACCAGTTCGTTCTCAGCTTCGTCAATGCCGGCGACGTCATCGAAGGTTACTCGAGTATCCTTCTCCTGATCATAGCGGCGAGCTTTGCTCTTCCCGATTCCCATCAGCCCGCCCCCAAGGCCACCGCCTTGTTGCGCCGCCCGCCGAAACATCCAGATGTAAAAGCCGATGAAAAGGAGGGCTGGGCCAAACCCGAAAAGAAACGTCGACAAGGGGCTGCCACCTTCTTGAATAGGTTTGGCGCTGATCTCAACACCGTTATCGATCAGAAATGCTTCCAAACCGGGATCTACGAAGGACGGTAAAGTGGTCGTGAAATTACTCACGGTCTTGGGAGCAGCGGCGGGCGCCGCAGTGCGGTCGCTCGATTGTTGGGGCTTGCTGCCGGATGCGGCGCGCTTTTCGTCCGCTGGCGGGTAGCTGACTGGTGCCTTGAAACGGCCCGTGATGGATTCGCCCTGGCTGTAGATTGCCTGCACGTTACCTTTACCGACCTGCTCTTTGAACAGCGTATAAGGTACGGTGACCGGTGCTTCCGGGCTGGGCAGGAGGAATCTTACCAGCAGGTAGTTTGCCAGCAAGACGCCTAATAACCATAGCCAAGTCTTCCCCGGCGGCATCTTCATCGGTCCGGTAGGCTTGTTCGAGGCTCCGGGGCCGCTTTTGGGAAGCTGCGTGCGGCCGGTTGCTCTGGAATCGCTACCGCGCCGTGTCTGCTGTTCCGCCAAATTCATGATACCTCCTCGGACGCGCTGCTAAGAGCACTAATGACTAACGGCTATCACCCACACCCATGCACAACAAGCTTCGTCTTCAATTTGCGCTACTAACTTAGCACCCACAGAATGTTGCCGGCTTTTGACAAAGCTTATTCCCGATAAATCGCGTTTGGTGGCCTTCGAGGTGTTCTTTGCTTGCACACGGTTGAGAAGCCAGTTCACGAGCCACCTTGATTGGTCAGTCTCTTGATTGGTAGCTCTATAGTTATACTCTCAAGAATTTGAATGCCCGCAGGCAAACAGGATCGCTCAGGAAGGCAGAGTTGCTCCGCATCGTCGTCGCTTGACTGCTGCTGCGATAGAGCTGCCAACAAGGGAAACATCGGTTATGACGCATCTGGACACAATTCTGACCGTTTCGCTTACTCTTTACGCGATTGTAATGACTGTATTCCTCATTTCCGAGAACCGACGACCTCAAGCGACGTTGGCCTGGATACTCGTTTTTATCCTCGCTCCCGTGATCGGAGGGTTGATCTACATTCTTTTTGGCAGAGACCGGAAAGCATTCAGTAAACAGAGGAGACTCCTCAGGCAGGATCTCGAGGCAACTGCTCTTCCGCTGCTGGCGCCGCTGTTGTCACGTCAGGATGCGGAGATCGCCCGGCTGGAAGGCGAGAGTGTCAGTCATAGAAAGCTGATGATGCTCGTGAAGCGCAACTCCCATTCCGCGCTGACGAGGCACAACCATGTGGAGATTCAACAAGACGCGGCCGAGTTTTATCCCAGTATGACGAAGGACATCGAATCTGCCCGGCACTCGATCCATCTTCAGTACTTCATCTGGGGCGCTGACCCATTCACGGAACGTCTAAAGGAAATTCTTAGCGTAAAGGCGAAGACCGGCGTCAAGGTTCGGCTGCTCTATGATCCGATCGGCTCCCAGGCCCATGTGGGCCGCGCCTATGTCAGGGACATGCTGGCGGTAGGGATCCAAATGGCGCCAACTTCTCCCTTCTACGAGCTGCATACGATCAGTTACCGCAACCACCGTAAGATCACCGTGGTCGATGGCGAGATCGGCTATACCGGCGGCATGAATGTCGGGCAGGAGCAGATCAGCGGCGGGGAGGGATTCGATTCCTGGCGTGATACCCAGGTGCGCATCGCCGGTGAAGGCGCGGCGCTCTTGCAGGCGGTGTTTATGGTCGATTGGTACAACGCGGTCAGAGAAAACCTGTTCGCTCCTGCCTATTTCCCGATGAGTGTCATGGAGCCGACCGAAGACGACGTGCCGGTCCAGATCCTGACATCGGGACCCGACTCGCAATGGGCGGGGATCAGGCAACTCTACTCCTTCATGATTGTATCGGCTAAGCGGCATGTTTATATCCAGTCGCCCTTCTTCATTCCTGACGCCATCATCGCTGAAGCCCTGATGTCCGCAGCCCTGTCGGGTATCGACGTCAGGCTCATGCTGAGCGCGCGACCCTCCGGCAACAGACTTCCCGATTGGGCGGGGAACACCTATCTCGCCGATCTCGTCGATGCCGGGGTGCGCGTGTTCCTTTACCAAAAGGGCTATCTGCACGCCAAGACGATCAGTATCGATTCGGAAATCTGCTCGATCGGTTCGGCAAATATCGACATTCGCAGCTTTAGCATCAATTACGAGATCAATGCGGTGCTTTACAGCAAGCGGCTCGCGAAGGAACTGGAGGAAGACTTTAAACGGGATCTCATGCACTGCACCGAGTTTGATGCCGCAGAGTATCAGAAGCGCAGCGTTGCCGCTCGCTTCAGGGATTCGGTCGCGAGGATACTTTCTCCCTTACTGTGAGAAAATCAAAGCGAGATTGTTAAAGATGTGCCGGTAAGGATGGATTGTTGGCTTTAATCCGATGCCTGTAGCAACGCCCATTTCACGCACAGCGATGCCGGTGAATATTGAACTCTCATTGGCCGGCTGGCGCGGTCAACGCGGCGCTCGGATTTCAAGCTCCAATCCATTCGGATCTCTGACGAAGATTGTCGTGAGTCGTCCAGCGTCGCGGTTTTCGCGCAGGATCTCGGCGCCTTTGTCTTTAAATTCTTTAGCCACTTGATCGATATCGTCGGTCACGTAACCGTAGTGATGGACGCCGGCTTGGCCAGAGGACTCCATAAGTTGAATTGATGGAGCGCCGGCGATTCTTACGAAACAGAAGCCGTAGCCCGCGCTGCCTTTTCGGATCGGCGTGGCGTGTCCGCCGAAAAATTTTTCATAGTACTTGATCGACGCATCGATGTCCTTCGTGTAAATAGCTATGTGTTCAAGCTGATAATTCATCGAGACCTCCGTTGGCGCCATCGCTGTCATTCGACGGCTCAGTTTACGTTGATGACCGCTTTCACCACCGAGTAGCTCGCCATTGCCGACATGGCTTCGTTGATTTGATCCAGTGTAAAGCTTTTGCTGATCATCTCCTCGAAAGGAAAAATTTTTCGCCGTGTCGCCAGAAAATCGATCGCTTGCAGCCAATGGCGAGGCTCGGCCGAGCGCACGGTGATAAAGAGCATTTCCTGAGGGATCTTCTCCACAGCAATATTCGCCTTGCCGCCGGCGCCAATGTTCAAATAACGGCCGCCGCCGCGCAGCAAAGTGAGGCCTTCCGGCACCGCCATGTTGTTGGCGACTTGGATGACGACGTCGGCGCCGCGGCCCTCCGTATGATCGCGCACCCAATTGCGGCGATCTTTTTCGTCCGTGACTTCTTCGAGGTTGAGCACGGCGTCGGCGCCCATGCGTTTGGTCACTTCCAAACGATTTGCCGGTGCGCCGATGACCAACACTTTCTTAGCGCCGTGATCTTTGGCGACGGCAGTAGCGAAATTGCCTAGGGGACCGCTGCCTTGGATAACCACCGTTTCATGGCTCTTGAGAGCGCCCAAACGATCGAAGCCATGCATCACGGTTCGGTACGCGCACGCCGAGGCCGCTGCTGAAGCAGAAGTCACCTCATCGGGCACTTTGATAATGAGACACTCCTTGGGCACATACATGTATTCGGCGCAACTGCCCAATAAGTACGGGTATCGGTCGCTACGGTTGTGTCCCCAAGAAGCGCGGCCCGGACAGATACAGGGTTGCAACGCCACGGCGCAATAGAAGCAGGAGCCGCAAGCCACGTAGCTCCATACAATACGGTCACCGCGTTTCACGGGTTTACCGAGAATGTCGGTCCGTTCGCCGGCGATCTCCTCGACATAACCGCAAGGCTCGTGCCCGGTGATGATGGGCAACGTGTCGCCATCTCCCAACGGGCCGTGCCAGCGGTGCACGTCGGTGCCGCAGAGCGTCGATGCCGTGATCTTTACGAGCAGCGATCCGGGGTCCAATTCCGGAACCGGCACTTGTTGGATGATTAGCGGCTTGTTGTGTTCGGTAATGACGGCGGCACGGCAGGTATTCATTTGGTTATCCTTTCTGATAACTAGCCGAACGATTTGAACTCTTGGAACGACTGGGACCGCTTGAACAGTTTAAAATGGTCAAAGGTTTCTACTGGTTCCAGATGTTCCAGATGAACTAGCCGACTCCAGGCAAATTACAGCGGCAGCTTGTAGAACGTCTCCGCATTGCGCCAGAGCATCGCCGCTTTATCGTCCTCGGTGATCTCGTCACTTTCCAAAAGCTCGCCGATGTCGTGCTTGCAGCTCTCATTGGTCACTTCGTGCGGGAAATCCGACGAATACAAAAACGGCTTATTGCCGACAGTCTTGATGGCAAACGGCATTGTCAATTCTTCGGTCTCGATACCAAGGTAGACGCGACCGTCTTGGATGAGTCGTCTAATCTGCCTTGCCGGATCCTGCTCTTCCCGCACGCCGAACTCGCCTTCGGGAATGTATTGAAAGTGGGTCTCGTGCGACGCGTGCAGCCGTTCGAGCAATAGCAGTAGCCACGCGATGCCGCCTTCGAGAAAAGCAATGCGCACGCGAGGGAAACGTTCAAAGATTCCATTGTAGAGAATATCGGCGCAGTTGATCGTCAAACCCCACGGATGTCCAAGGGCATGCACCGGCACGTACATATTCATATGATCCATGCCGAAGCGATCGTGAGCGCCGCCGTGCACGGCTAGACAGCAACCGAGCCTGTTCGCTTCTTCGTAAATTGGCCAGAATTGTTTTGCACCTAAAGGCTGAGCGAGCCCGTTAGAGGGCATCATCGCCCCGAGTAATCCTAGCTCGGTGACCGCGCGGCGCAGTTCCTTCGCCGCTTCCTCTGGGTCCTGCATGGGGATGATCGCCATGCCTTTAAAGCGGGAATTGAATTTTATGTAGGTTTCGGTCAGCCAGTCATTGTATGCCTTGCACACCGCCACAGCGTAATCGCGGCTGACGATCTTGCCGTACGAGAGAGCAAGGGTCGGATACATTACGGTCCAGTCGATGCCGACATCGTCAAGAAACTCAAGCCAGCCTTGAGGCCCTACCGGAGGACGTTGATCGCGTTGCGGCGGCGTTTCGACAGCTCGGCCCGAGTGAAGATGATCCAAAGGCGGGAAGCACACTCCCTTGCGTGCCGCGATCTCGCGGTAAGCACCTTGCATGTGGGCGATGATTCCCGCGTTGTCTTCCATGATATGGCCGTCGCCATCGATAATTCGGCTGCCGAGCTTGCCTGACATCCTAACTACCTCCGTAAATTTCGGTTTAGTGAAGGAAACGAAAATGTATCACCATCATATAATCTGAGTCCATGCGGAGGATCAAGCGGTAGGCGTTAAATCCGGCTCTAGGCGTGAAAACTTCATGTTCTAGGGAGGCTGTCTTTCGGAATCGAAATGAAATATCGTCGTGACGGCTGCGACGCCAGAAATTCAAGGAGTACCGGGAGGGGTTATGGCGGAAGAAACAGCGGAACAGAAATTGGCCCGCCTCGAGGCGGAAAATAAAGCTCTTAAAGAACAAATCGACCGGCGGAGGCCTGGCGAGTTGCGTCTCAAAATCAGCGAAAAAGGCGGCCTTTCGGTGTACGGACTAGGAAGATTTCCTGTAACGCTCTACAAGGAGCAGTGGTCGCGGCTGCTCGATCATGTCGATGACATCAGAAAATTTCTCCAAGATCACGATGCCGAGCTAAAGGCGAAGCAGTAAAAATTGTCCAGTGCGGCCTGCGTCTTGAGCTCGCAGCGCGGAAGGCATGGTCGCCCGATACTTCTGTGTACTAGAGCCCCATCTCGGTTAGTTGTTGTAAAATAAGGGTTATTTCGAGTAAAAAGCTCCTCGGAGAATTGCTTTGGCAAAATCTCCTAGGAAGCGTAAAATAACCGGATTGCGGGACGCAGTCATCCCCGCCCATAAACTTCTATGCGAACACGAGAAAAGGTAGTTTTTGTTTTGATCGGAGCCACCCTCGTTTTGGGGGCGCTTATATTTTTTGCTTTTCGTGATAACGAGCTGGAGGCCAACTACTTTCGTTGGCTGCTCGCGAGCAAGTTTAGCTCCGGTTGGTCGGCCCCATCGAAATTTCTCGCCGAGGAATTGCCCGCCGGCACGGTTTTTTACGGCGGGCTCGCAATTTTCGCCATTGTCATGACGGTTGTCGCCTTGAAAATGATTCGTGACAACGAAATCCAGGTGCTCAAAAAGCGATTGCAGGACCTTGGCAGCGAAAAAACTGAGGCGGAGAGCTTGCTGCAAGAGCACGTCTGGAGAGGCAAGACCGAGCGTCAGGCAAAAGACTCGGTTATGCGCGATCTTGAAGCGAGCATCGAAAAAATCGAGTTGCTGCTGAGCGAGTTGAATGACAAGGAGCGCGAGCTAAAAATCCGCGACGCCGAATTGATGGCGCTGAAATCGAGTGCTTCTCCGCATTCCGCCAGCGCTTTCCCGAAGCCTGCCGAGCGTCAGCTGCGTGAAGAGCTCAGCGAGAAAAACCAAGTCTTAGAGGCTAAGGACGCCGCTCTTAGAGAGGTCGAACACCGATTTAGCGCCAAGACCCGGCAATGGGAAGCCCAGCTGCGTGAGAAAGACGACCTGCTTAAACAGCGTGAGAGCGCACTCAAGAGCTCTCGCGCGGAGATCAATGACTTCAATGAACGCGTCCATCAGCTCGAGAGTGCGAAAAAACGCGCGGAAGATCGTCTCGATGAGGAGCTGCGCCAGAAAAAGAAAGTGCTCGAAGCCGATACGCTAGCGATAAAAGCGGAAGAAAAGCGCCTGGGCGAAAAGATCAAAACTTTGGAGAACGAGCTAAGCCATCGCGATCAAACTCTTCGGCAGCGCGATTCGGAGACGACCGGTCTTCGCCGCCAGCTCAGTGAGCTGCAAGCGGCAAAAGCCCAGGCGGATCGCGAGTTGGAAAGAATATCGGAGAGCGCCCGAAAAGATCAGCAACAACAAGAACGGGCTCTGCGGGATGTAGAACAGCGGCTCGGCACTCGCGTGCATGAAGTGCAAGAGGAACTCGGAAAAAGAGATTTGCTTTTGCAACTGCGTGACGATGAGGTCAAGTCTCTCAATTCCGAGGTAAAAGCGGTGTCGCTGCGACTCAGTGAAATGGCGGCCGCTAAAGCTCGGGCGGAAGAAGCGCTGCAAGGCGAGCTCAAAAAGGAAAAGCATCAGCACGACTCGGACACAATCGCTTACCGCGAGCTCGAGAAGCGTTACCACAGTGAAGTCAAGCGCCTGACCACGCAGCTGAGCGAACGCGAGGCAGTTTTAAAGCGGCGTGACGAGGATGTTCAGACGATCGAACGGAAAATGCAGGACGCGTTGCAGCGATTGGAAGAAGCCACTAGCGCGAAAGAGGGCATCGAGAAATCGTTGCGAGAGGATCTCAGACGCTCGCGCGAATCGGAACAGCGCCATAATGGAGAGATTAACGCTCTAAAAAGCAGGCTTGAGAAAGCGGAGGAGTCTCGCAAGCTCGGCGAGGAAGAAAATCAGTCGCTTAAGGCTCAAGTAGCCTCGCTCGCGCAGCAACTGGCGAAACTTGAATCGGCCAAAGAGCGTGCGGCGCAGCTTCTTCAGCAAACCCTCAAAAAGGAAAAGGCGGTTGTTCAAGCGAGCGATTCAGCCGTGCGCGAGATGGAGGAGGCCTTCAAAGCGAAAATAGAGGCTTTAGAAGAGCAACTCGCGGCTAAACAGAAAGTTGTCGGCAGCCGGGACACTGAAGTGTCAAATCTCAAGTCGGAGCTTTCGGCTCTTACTCAGCGATTGACCGACCTGACAGCGGCTAAAGACCGAGCTGAAAGTCTGTTCGAGGAAGCCGCTAAAGAGCGGGTCGAGCTTTTACAATCCAAAGAGGCCGGGATCAAAAAACTCGAGAAGGACTTAAGCGGCAAGGTCCGGCAGCTGGAAAGTCGCCTGACTGAAAAAGACGAGATACTCCGCCGCCGGGACGCCGAACTGGAAGAATTCAAGAAACAGCTGGCGGAATTCGCGAGGTCGAAAGAGCACGCGGCGCACACGCTCCAGGAGGATCTCAGGGAAAAAAGCGAGCTGCTTAGCGCGAAGGAAGCAGCCCTCAGCTCTCTCGAGGAGCGTTTCAATGTCGCCGTCAAAGACCTCCAACGCGAGCTAACTGAAAAGCAAGAACTTCTCGAAGGCCGCGAAGCCGAGCTAAAGACGCTTTCGACAAAGCTCAGCAGCCAATCCGGACAGCTGGCGGAGCTGGAAAGCCGCAAGGCAAACGCCGAGCGAAAGATCGAAGACGAGTTGCGGCGCATAACCGGGTTATTGCAGTCCAAGGAGACTGCGATGAGTGACCTGGACAATCGCCTGACCGGACAAGTCCGATCTTTAGAAGAGCAGCTGGGTCAAAAACAAGAACTGCTGGACGCGCGTGATGCAGAGCTCCATGGGCTTACGGCCAAAATTAACGAGCTTACTGAAAACCTGAGCGAATCGGCAGCTGAACGCGAGCGGGCGAACCGGCTGCTCCAGGAAGAGCTGCGAGAAAAGACCGCGCTTCTCCAATCCAAGGACTCCACTATCGACGACTTGGAAACGCGCTTCGCTGCGAGGGCGGATTCTCTCGAGCGTCAGATCGCTGAAAAGCAAAAACTTTTAGAGGCGAGTGGCGCGGAGATGGGCGGTCTTCGAGCGCAAATGAATGCCATGGAAGAGCGACTCAGTGAGTCGGAGGCGGTGAACGGGCAGTTAGAGGCGTTGCTCCAGCAGGAGCGTAGCAAGTCAGAGACGCAGGCGGAGACAGCGAGAGCTGCCTACGACGATAACAGCGATGAAACAGTCAACGGCGATGGCCGGGGCGTTGACACCCTTTTGAGCGAAAGAGAAGAACTGCTTAAAGCCCGCGATAAGTTGATTCAGAATCTGATGACCGAACTCAAAGATAAAAAGACTCAACTGGCCAGACAGGAAATCGAAGTCTGGAAAGGGATCGAGCGGCGCGAAGCTTGGAAACACCGCTTGTCAAAGTTCGGCATCCGTCTCAAAGATTAAAGATTCAAACCGAGGGGTTCCGCAGAGCTCTGCCGCAATCGCATCCGCTTCGCTTTTTCCGTCTTTTTTAGTTCAGCTATCGGTTATTCTGCGCGGCAGTTACTGGATCGCCGCTCTGGCGTAGTTTTAGCGGCGACTTGGCCCGATTTGCCACCATCGAAACCGCGCCTTATCTCTTGCCGTAGAGGCCACCGATATAGCGCTTTTGTCGAACTCTTCGACGCAGCGGGCATCGATAAAATCCTGTGGCTTGGCGGTCTTGGCTTTCGGATTGCTCGAAGCGAGCTTATCGATGATGTTCTTTGTCCCGTCTACTGTGGGTACTGCTTCATTGCAGTCTGTTTTCGTCGATCGGAACTTTCATAGGTCTTTTTCAGCCAACCATTCGGGGTACTGTGCCCGTTTGCAATTGAAAGTCATGTTTATTTTCCCTCTAGTTGCATCGATTCCAGCAAGAAGCACACGAAGAAGCCGATAGGAACGTTACTGGCCCCGCTGAATTTGCCGTTGAATTCCTCTCAAAACCGGTCAATCCGCACCATTCGCTTGTGCAGCCTGCTATCCCCGTTAGAACAAACAGCCGGCAGGGTGGTCGCTTATCGCTACTTCAGCAGATAACTCGCCGGCATCGGCACGCGCAGAATATTGATTCCTTCGGTCTCTTCGACGTAGCGAATAAAATGGTACTTGTTTTCGAGCTCGTCGTATTGCAGTGGCGGCGCTTCCGCTCGCCCGGCCTCAATGCGCGCCCAGATGAAGTGCGGCCCATCGTGGTTCAACCCGTGGCTCACGGCTTGTTTAAGCTCGTCAACGGTGGATGCTGAGCGAGAACTTTTGATCCCGGCATTGCGTGCGACCCCGGCGAAATCGATTTTACCGGCGGTCGCTACAGTGGGCTCGCCGCCGGACGATTCGTACTGCTGGTTGTCCCAGCAGATATGAAGCAAATTTTTCGGCTGGTGCAGGCCGATCGTGGCGAGGGTACCCAGGTTCATCCACAGCGCCCCGTCGCCGTCGAAGACGAAGACCTTGCGCTTGGGCAGAGCCAGCGCGAGGCCGAGACCGATCGATGAGCACAAACCCAGGGTTTTGACCTGGATATTGCCGTCGCTCGGGTGTACGGCGTTCCACTCAGCGGTCGCCCCGCCTGCGGTGGTGATAAACAGTTCGTTTTCGATCAGCGGCGCTATCGCCTGCAAGCATTCGAAGCGTTTCATGTGCGTCCTTTATAATACCGCGCGCGTGAGCAGCAAGGCGACGGGGCGTTTCGAGCTATTCGCCAAGGTTACGGCGCCGGCTATGTCTTGTTTCACTTTGCCAGGATCACGCATGACGATGTACTTGATCCCCAACCCCTGGAGCACGGGCTCGGTAACCAGGCCGACCATGTGGAATGCATTGTCGCCAATGTCGCCGGCATAATAGATCAGCAGCAGGATCGGCACGCCGAACTGCAGCGCCGTCGTCGTGAGACCGTTGCAGCTGTTCAACAGCCCGCCATTCTGCATCAGTAGCGCGGGTTTCTTGCCGCCCAGGTGCGCGCCGGCGCAGACCCCGACCCCTTCTTCTTCGCGCCCCACCGGCACATGCATGATCTGTTTGTCTTCGTAAAGCAAATTGATCAGCTGCAGCATATTGATATCCGGAACACTCGAGACCAAATCTATCCCGGCTTCTTTCAATCCTGCAAGAATTTGTTGCGCCCCGGCTACGGTTCCCATGTTCACACCTCGAATTTTGCGCTCTGGATAGTCCTAAGCTTAAAAGCTTAAACTGCGGGTCGTTCCCGGAAATTGTTCCGGCGGATCCGACGACGATTTGCTGTGACAAAACGCTCCCCCGGCACGCAACGGATCAAGAAAGATTCTCCTCTGCGTTTTCCTCCGTGTGCTCCTTGTTCGTGGTGAATCCAATATTTTTGTTTTTTTTGTTGCGGGATTCGCCGCGCTAACTTAGCCTGCTTCCTTCTAGGAATTATCCGCGATTGTGTCAAGCATAAGCCAGATTGACACTGCGTGTGCGATTCTGTTAGCAGAGAGAACGATTTCATTTTTGGAGGTGAGGTCGTGAAAGTTTTGCCCGAGGTTCGTAAATTTCTATGTGAGCAGAGCGGATTTGCAGTTCGCGCCGTTTTCCTCATTCTGTTTGGTTTTTTTATGCACGCAGTGGGTGCATTTGCAGCTGACTACCCGACTAAAACGATCCAGATCATCAATCCATTTCCGCCCGGAGCCGTCACGGATATCATAGCGCGCATCGTTGCGCCGAAAATGTCGGGATTATTAGGTCAACAGGTCGTCATTGTTAATAAGGCGGGCGGCGGCGGTGCGGTAGGTATTCAGACCGCTAGGGATGCGGTGCCGGACGGTTATACTATTTTGGTCACGCCGCCGCCGATTGTATTGATTCCCATCGTCAACAAGAATTCCGGTTTCACTTTAAAGGATTTCACGCCGCTCGCTTTGGCGACCAGCAGCCCGAACACGACCGTCGTGAAAGCCGACGCGCCTTGGAAGACCCTCGAAGATTTCCTTGCCGAGGCCAGGAAAAATCCCGGACAGCTTACCTATGGCTCCGCCGGGCCGGGCACTACGCCGCACTTCATCGGTGAGCTGGTCAAGTTGAAAACCAAAATCGATATGACGCACGTTCCGCTAGGTTCAGAATCGGCGGCGGCGACTGCAGTATTGGGCGGGCACGTCAACATCGCTTTTTTAACCTTGGGCACGACGCGAAGCCACATCGAAGCCGGCACGATGCGGGCTCTAGCGGTTGCGTCGAATCGCCGGCTAAAAGATTTCCCGAATGTGCCGACGACGGTGGAAAAGGGATTTCCTGAACTCAATCTTAAAATCTGGGTTGGTTTCTTCGCGCCGGCGAAGACGCCGCCGGCGATTACCAAACGCCTGGCGGGAGCGATCGGACAAACGCTCAAAGACGGGGAAGTCGCCGCTCTCATCGAAAAGGCGCAGGCGCTCGTCGAAAATCTCGCGCCCGAGGAGACGGCGAAGTTTCTCGCCGAAGAAGAGCGCAAGTGGTCCGAAGTCGCCAAGGTTGCGAAGATCTCGAATTAGGTGCCCGGGGCGCTCTTATCTCGTGGTTTCCACCATGCGGTCGAATATCGCCGTTGCCGCGATTCTCCTCGCGTTAGCCGGATATGTTTTAGTTGCGGCGAACGCGCTGCCGTTCGGCACTTTTCACGTGCCGCAGACCGCATTCTTCCCGAAAATACTGGCCCTCCTATTGCTGATGTTGTCGGGTGTTTTATTAGCGCAGACGCTCGTTGGAACAGAAGTGCGGCGTGCTTCAGAGAGGATTCCACCTGAAGGTTGGATCAGAATCGGCGTGACGCTTGCGATGCTGGCCACTTTCGCGCTTGTTCTTGAGCGGGTCGGTTTCCTGCTCGCGACATTTTTGTTGATGGTTATTCTCCTACGTTCTATCGAAGCGCAGAATTGGCGCAAAGTAATCGCAGTCGCTCTGGCGACGGCGGTGATCTCCTACGGGCTGTTCGCCTGGCTGCTAGGTGTTCCTCTCCCCGCTGGGATTTTGGGAATTTAGCGTGGATCTCCTCGCTAATGTCGGTCTCGGATTTTCGGTAGCGCTCACCCCTATCAATCTGGTGTTCTGTTTTCTCGGCACCCTCGTCGGGACGCTGGTCGGTGTGCTGCCGGGATTGGGCCCGGTCGGGGCGGTGGCATTTCTACTGTCGCTCACCTTTAAGATGGAGCCGGCGAGCGCCGTTATTATGCTCGCCGGAATTTACTATGGCGCGATGTACGGCGGATCAACAACTTCGATCTTGGTCAATATTCCCGGCGAGACCGCTTCGGTGGTGACATGTCTCGACGGCTATCGCATGGCGCGCCAGGGCAGGGCGGGTGTAGCGCTGGGCATTGCCGCTTTCGGTTCGTTCATCGCAGGAACCGTGGGCGTAATCGGTCTCATGTTTTTGGCGCCGCTCCTTGGTAGAGCGGCTCTGCGTTTCGGTCCGCCGGAGTTCTTTGCTCTGACTCTTACCGGTTTGACGCTAGTGGCCTATCTGACTCAAGGCTCGATGATCAAGGCGCTCATTATGGCGACTCTCGGTTTGCTGGCGGGAACTGTCGGCATGGATCCGATTTCCGGCCAGGAGCGGTTCACTTACGGAACTCTGACGCTGAGAGATGGCTTCGGTCTCGTGCCGGTGGCGATGGGGCTTTTCGGCATCGCGGAGGTGCTCGAAAATCTGGCACACATCGGGTCACAGTCAGTGTACGAAACCGAAATCAAAGGGCTACTGCCCAATGCCAAAGACTGGAAGGATAGCGCGCGGCCGATCGCGCGCGGCTCGCTTTTAGGCTTTTTCCTCGGCATCTTGCCGGGTCCGGGCCCTGTCATCGCATCATTTGTCTCTTACGCCATGGAAAAACGGTTGTCCCCGTATCCGGAAAAGTTCGGTACCGGTGTCATCGAAGGCGTTGCAGGTCCGGAGGCGGCAAATAATGCCGCGACTGCCGGTTCGTTCATTCCGCTGCTCTCCCTGGGCATTCCGACGAGTGCCATCATGGCTTTGTTTATGGGCGCACTGATGATCCATGGCATCCAACCCGGCCCGCTTTTTATCGCCAAGTATCCGGAACTCTTCTGGGGTTTTATCGCCAGCATGTATATTGGCAATGCCATGCTGCTGGTGCTCAATCTACCGTTGATCGGGATGTGGGTGCGGGTCCTGAAGACGCCCTATGGTATTCTGTGCCCGCTGATTCTGCTGTTCTGTCTCATCGGCGTGTACAGCCTAAACGCCAACGTGGTTGAGATCACGATCATGCTCGCATTCGGCATAGGCGGATTCCTTATGCGCCGCGCCGGCTTCGAAGGTGCGCCGTTCATCCTCGCGCTCGTGCTGGGTCCGATCATGGAGACCTCGCTGCGCCAGTCGCTGCTGATCTCGCGCGGCAGCTTCGGCATTTTCGTCACCCGGCCGATCTGCGCCGTTCTGATCGCGCTGACAGCGGCGTTTCTTATTTGGCCGGTGATACGGCCGAAGAAAAGGAGTGTGAATTAACCACAGGGAGCACAAAGGTCACATAGGCAGAAAGAATTTAACCACAAAGAACGCAAAAAGAGGCAAAATGGAATATTGCACGGGCTGTCATTTATTTTGCGTTTCTTACATTGCTATCCTTCAGAATTCGCGCAGCCTGCGCAAACTTTCCGAAATAGCAATCTTTAAGGTCGCGGACTGACAAATAAAATTCGATCTCACACGAAGCTCACAAAGGTCACGAAGGTTTTAGAAGACAAAATTCTTAAACTTCGTGTTCTTCACGTCCTCCTTCGAAAAAAATACCTTCTCACCACGAAAGACGCGAAGGACACAAAGGTTTGGATGACGAATTACTCCTTGTCATGGCGGTAGAAATCCACCGGCCAATCGCCATTTTTCATTCTCTGCGGGCGAGCGTAAGCTCATGAATCGCTTCGTGGTGAAAACTATCTTCGTTTCCTTGCGGCTTTGCCGCGCTAGGTTCTTTGCGGTTAATTTTCCCCCAACTTTCACTTTCCATACTGCCGGTTCATCTCATCGAAGAAACCGGAGCTTTCCAATTCGTTGATAAAGCGCGGTTCGATAAAACCTTCCGGATTCGCCCCCGTGACTTCGGGACTCGACCGCGACAATAAGTAGTACATCGATTTGGCGACTCGCGCCGTAGGCGTGGGCTTGGTCAGTAACCTTTCCTTATAGAGGTTGTAAATTGTGTTGAGGACTTCGCTATCGCTGTTCGCCACATATTTTTTCAACGTGGCCAGCGCGAAATCCGGTTTCGCGCGATAGAGGTACAATCCTTCGATCCAGGCTTTGAGAAAGCGCAGCGTGATGTCGTGATTTTTGTTGACGTAGGAGCGTCGAACCAGGATGCCCGACCCGGCGATCTCCAGCGGCAATTTGGCATAGTCGATCAACGCTTTGAATCCCATTTTCGCCGCGGTGAGCGTCTGAATGCCGGCAATGATGACACCGTGGAGTCGCCCGGTCTGAAGCCCGCTCAAGCGGGCGCCCAAGTCGCCCACGGGGATAATGGTTACTTCTTTTTCCGGGATGTTATTGAGACGCAGCCCTTCGCGCAGAAGAATGTCGGTCAACGACCCCGCTGTACTCATGCCCAGCACTTTGCCGCGCAACTGCTCGACTCTCGTGATGCTTTTCTGGACGACCAACGAGTGCTCGAGTTGGTTATTCGGCGAAGCGATCAGCGCCGTATCGGCGCCGCGTTGATAAGCTTCGAGAGCAGGCATGCCGGAGTGATTGACGAATTGCACGCTGCCGCCGATAAGGGACATGATGCTGCGCGGACCGCCGGAAATGTAGACTAGATTCAAATCCAAGCCGTATTTTTCGAAAAGCCGCGCCTCCTTGGCGACCCAGGTTTGCGCCATCGATCCCGAGATAGCCCCGTAACTCGCGTTTACTTTTTCCAGGGCTGCGGCGTGCGCAGGAGCAAGGGACGCGACGTTAACGAAAAATAAGGACACAATAAATAACTTAATGGGCCGTTCCATCAGTTCTCCTCTGGTCTAGAACAAACAATCAATTATCCGAAAAACGTGGAATCCGAAACTGGCGTACTCTTGGGAAAGTCACGGCCACAATGACAAGAGCGAGCAAGGTTGCGATGCCGCCCGTCAAAGCGGATAGTGGCGCGCCCAGCCAAGCCGCCACCACGCCGGATTCGAACTGACCGAGCTGGGGTCCACTACTCGTAAAGATGCTGTTGATCGACGACATGCGGCCGCGCAACTCGTCGGGCGTGCTCAGCTGATTGATCGTAGACCGCAGTATGGAGCTGATGGTGTCGCCGGCGCCGGTCAATATGAGCATGAGAAAGGAAAACCAGAAAACCTCCGAGCCGGCGAACAACATCGTCGAGACCCCATAGATGGCGATCCCGAGAAAGATCCAGCGGCCGCTATGTTTCACCGGTCCCAAGAGAGCCATGGCGCCCGCGGCAAACAACGACCCAATGGCGCGCGACGCGTAGAGAAGGCCAAGCCCGGTGGGGCCGATTGCCAAAATGTCGCGCGCGTAAATGGGAAACAGACCGCGCACGTTGCCGAAGAATGTCGCGTTAAAATCCAACAGCATGAGCGGGAGAATTACGCCGTGCGACCAGACAAACTCCAATCCTTCGCGGAGGGAGCTCAAAGTAATTGTCTTCCAGCCTCCGCCTTCCGGTATCTTGGTTCGAAGAAGCTTGAGCGCGCCCAGCATGGCGAGCCACGAGCATGCATCGACTGCATAGCATGCCGCGGGACCGGAGAAGGCAAGCATCACGCCGGCCAAAGACGGCCCGGCGATGATGGGCACGTAGCGCTGCGTGCCCTGCAGCGCCAGGGCCTGGGCTAGCTGCTCGCGGGGGACCAAGCTCGGAATCATCGCTTGGCGCGACGGTTGTTCGAGCGATGTAAAAAACGCCAGGAGCATCGTGGCGATGTAAAGCATGTGCGGCGTCGTCTGTCCCGCGAAACTCAGCAGTGCCAGAGATGTCGAGACGCCGAACAGGCCGATTTGCGTGCACATCATAAGCTTGCGGCGGTTCATCGCGTCGGCGAGAAGTCCGCCCACGAGCAGGAGCCCAATCTGGGGTACCGCCCGCGCGACGCCGAGCAACCCGATCTGCAGCGGCGAGTTGGTTAGCTCATAAATTTGCCAGGCCATCGCGACCGAGGTGAACTGCGTGCCTATGCTGGACAAAAACGAACCAGTCCAGAAAACGGAAAAATCCCGATGGCGGAAAGGAGAAAGATAGTCCGGCTTGGATGGTCCAGGCATCAAGTGTTGGAGCGCTAGATCGAAAACATCTGTGCCTATGGCATTAAAAAGGTGAAGATTGTCGCCGCAGTGCTGTCATTTAAAGTTGGGAAAAAATTGCCAATGTCGACCGACGCAGTTTCAGGGAAATCCTCTCGTTTGCTGCTGAACGAAGAGGTCCCTCCCCGGCGGTGGCCGAATAGATGTTTCTATCCCAGGGCGCAATCAATGTCCATTGTCTTTGGAGCAAGGCTCTATCTCTGTTTTGCGGATCTCGGCGGCTTGAGCTTTCCGATAACATTGTCTTTACCGAAAAATCTAATTGTTATACGGTGCTGACAATCGAAGTTTTTGAAGGCGAACTGTCATGTCAAACAAGAAGTTAGCTGTGGCCGAGAATGATTCGGCCATTCCACGGCGGGGATATCCGGACCTTCACGACCACTTGGCCGAGCTCGAACGCGAAGGCTTGTTGATCCGGGTCAAAGAACTGGTCGACAAAGACCAGGAGATGCACCCCTTGGTGCGCTGGCAATTTCGTGGCGGCATCAAAGAGAAAGACCGCAAGGCATTCCTGTTTGAGCAGCCCATCGACGCTAAGGGTAAACGGTACGACATCCCGGTTGCCATCGGCATCCTGGCGGCGAATCGGCGCATTTACGGCATCGGTCTCGGCACCGATCCGACAAAAGTGAATCAGCTCTGGGCCGAGGCGAAAGCGAATCCGGTTCCTCCCGTGCAGATTCCCTCGGAGTTCGCACCGGTCCACGAGGTCGTCATTACCGGGGATGAGCTGAAGCAGCCCGGTCAAGGTCTCGACAATATTCCCGTGCCCATTTCAACGCCTGGCTGGGACAACGCGCCCTATATCAGCGCGGCGCACTACATTACCAAAGATCCGGACAGCGGTATTCACAATATCGGTACCTACCGCGCGATGATCAAGGCGCGGGACCGAGTCGGCTGTAATCCATCGCTGGAATTGGGTCAGGGCATTTACGTCCATTGGGAAAAGTACCGCGCGCGCAAGGAAAAAATGCCGGCCGCGCTATGCGTTGGCGGCGTGCCGGCAATTTCTTATGTCGCAGCGCAGAAACTTGCGTACGACGTCGACGAGTTTGCAGTCGCCGGAGGTCTCGTGAGAGCGCCGATCCGCATCGTGAAAGCGAAAACGGTTCCATTAATGGTTCCCGCCGACGCCGAGATTATCATAGAAGGTTTCGTCTCGACCGAATATCTCGAGCCGGAAGCTCCGTTCGGTGAATCCCACGGTCACGTCAATCCGAAGGAATATAATCCATTCATGGAGGTCACCGCGATCACGCGGCGAAAAAATGCAATTCTCTGCTCGATCATCAGTCAGGTAACGCCGTCGGAATCGAGCGTGATCAAGAAAATGGCCTATGAGCCGCTCTATCTCGATCATTTGAAAAACGTTCTCGGCATCAACACCGTTACCCGGGTCATGCTGCACGAGCCCCTGACGGCGACGCAAAAGTTGACGGTGATTCAAATGCGCCAGCCGAGCCAGGCCGAAGTCTGGCGCGCCTTGATGGCCGCCGTCACGTTTCGCCCGTCGATGTCGAAAATCGTTATCGCTGTCGACGAAGATATCGATCCGGAAAATCTCGACGCGGTGTTCTGGGCGCTCGGTTACCGATCGCAACCGCACCGCGACGTCCAAATCATCCGCGGCACGGACATCGGCCATGCGCCGCGCCATGATGCGCGCGGCGCCGCCGACGATTCGTGCCTGCTGTGGGATGCGACGCTAAAAGAAAGCTTTCCACCCATTTCTTTGCCGAAGAAAGAATATATGGAGCGCGCGCGCAAACTCTGGGAGAGGCTCGAACTGCCTAAGTTGGAGCCCGAGTCCCCCTGGTACGGCTACTCGCTGGGCGATTGGAATCCGGAGCTTGATGAAGAAGCGACGCTCGCGGTAGCGGGCGAGTTCTGGCAGACCGGCGAAAAGATCGCGCGCGAGCGGCAATCGACCGACATGGTCGCGGTGAACACGTCGTACTACGGCCAGGAAAAAAAGAAATAAACCGAAAACATTTCTGCAAACAGCCGACCGAACAATTACTTCCCGTTAAAACACGGAGGAGACCATTGCCTTATCATGCAGCAGATGCCTGATAAAATCTCCCGTAGCCTCTTTGTAAGAAGCGGTTTTTGGACGTCATGCGCGTGAAATGTTGACAACTTTATGATCCTCTAGGAGAGTGATATGGACTACAAAGCAGTCAAATGGTCGGTGCACGACGACCCTAATAATCCCGGCGAGCCGTGTATCGGCATCATTACTTTGAACCGGCCCGAAAAACTCAACGCCGTTGATCCGCTCATGCGGCTCGAGCTTGATGCTTTGTGTAACGAGATCGCGCGCAATTCCATCGTCAAAGTGGTGATTTTGACCGGGGAAGGCCGTGGTTTTTGCGCCGGCGGCGATCTCAAATCGGAAGGCGAAGTGCTCGGCGCCTTCGAAGGTTCCATGGGTATCAACGGCCCGTACAAGGAAATGGCGGAATATTTTTTCAACGACCTGCGCCACAGGATTTTGCAGAGCGCCATGCGCAAGCTGGAAGATCTGCCGCAAGTGACGATCGCCGCCATCAATGGCGCCGCGGTCGGCGTCGGACTCGAAATGGCGACGCTTTGTGATATGCGCATCGCCTCGGACCGGGCACGCTTCGGCGAAGTGGCCGTGCCGGCGGGGTTCGTGCCGGAAAGCGGCGGCGCTCGCAATCTGCCGAAGCTCATCGGCGTGGGCCGCGCGATGCGTCTGATACTTACCGGCGAGATTATTGACGCCAAAGAA
>Ga0209974_10000134_pt1 | contig 21958 bp, 18 predicted proteins | sample InoplaM3SPM_FD_187592 | JGI IMG/M metagenome (GOLD analysis project Ga0209974, IMG submission 187592) | Arabidopsis thaliana rhizosphere microbial communities from the Joint Genome Institute, USA, that affect carbon cycling - Inoculated... | ecosystem: Host-associated > Plants > Roots >...
GCGGCTCGACTCCGCAGAGCAGGTCGGCCGCGCGGCCGAAGCGATCGATAACGGCTGGCGCGAGGCGATGCCGGCGCTGCGGGCACTGTCGCTCGAAGGCGACGAGCTCTGCTTCGAGGTCAACCTCGATCAGAGCGCGGGAGAGACGGCCACCGCGAAGAAAGTGCTCGAGACCCTTCTCGGCGTCCCGCCCGAGGCACAGGCGACGCTTTCGGTCACCCGCCGGGCGACGGTCCTGGGCTGACCGCCGGCCCGATGCCCTACCGCGTCACCGTCACCGCGCGGTTCGAAGCGGCGCACAACCTGATCGACTACCCCGGCGGGCCCGAGCCGCTCCACGGACACTCCTACCGCGTGGAGGCGGTTCTCGAGAACGAGAAGCTCCAGCAGCACGACCTCGCGATCGATTTCGTCGCCGCGAAACGGGCGCTCGACGCGATCGCGAAGGAGCTCGACTACCGCTACATCAACGAGCACCCCGATTTCGCGGCGCGCAACACCTCCGCGGAGAACCTCGCCCGCTGGTTCGCCGAGAGGCTCGACGCCTCGGGGGCCCTCGGCTGGACGCGCGTCGCCGAGGTCACGGTCTGGGAAGGCCCGGAAAACCGGGCGACGTACGCGCCGAGGGCTTGACTGCCCGTCGAGGCGAGCGTACCTTCCCAAGAACGAATCCCCGACGGTGCCCGTTCCCCGGGAGGTGTAGAAGTGGGTAAGACTGCGCGCGCGCCATTCCTCGCTTTCGCCTTCCTGTACTGCGCGGCATCGCTCTCCGCCGGCGTCGTCATCACCGTGACCAGCACCGCGGATACCGCCGCGAACGACGGCGTCTGCACGCTGAGCGAAGCGATCACGTCGGCCAACACCAACGCCGCCTCGGGTGGGGCGGCCGGGGAATGCGTCGCGGGCGCCGTGAGTCTCGATGCCATCCAGTTCGACATCACGGGCGGCTGTGCGGTTCCCTGCACGATCACGCCGGGAACGGCTCTGCCGTCGATCACCGCCCCGGTCATCGTGGACGGGTACTCGCAACCGGGCGCCAGCGCCAATACGCTCGCCGTCGGAAACGACGCCGTTCTCAAGATCGAGTTGAACGGCACCACCGCGGGAGGGGTCGGTCTGACGCTCGCCGCCGGCTCCGGCGGAAGCACGATCCGCGGCCTCGTCGTCAACCGCTTCGCGACCGCCATCCTCGTTCAGTCCGCGGGGAACCTCCTCGCCGGCAATTTCATCGGCATCGATCCCACCGGAACGATCGCGCGTGGAAACACGAGTCACGCCATCGAGATCACGAGCACCAGCAACACCATCGGGGGAACGACGCCGGCCGCGCGGAACGTGATCTCGGGAAGCGACCTGCAGCAAGCCCGGGCCGGAATTCACTTGACGGGCAGCGGCGCGACCGCAAACACGATCCATGGCAACTACATCGGCACCAACGCGGCCGGCGCCGCCGCCATACCCAGTTGGTTTGGAATCCTGTCCGAGTCCGGAGGCGGACACGCGATCGGCGGGACCGCCGCGGGGGCTCGCAACGTCGTATCCGGGAACTCCAACACGGGCGTCTCCTTGAGCAGCAGCAACAACACCGTCTTCGGAAACTTCATCGGGGTGAACGCCACCAACACCGCGCCACTGCCCAACGGAAATCAGGGGCTCCGCATCGACAGCGGGTCCAGCAACGTCATCGGCGGAACCGGCGTCAATGAGCCCAACGTCATTTCCTTCAATGGCGACATCGGCGTGCGGATCGCGTTCAACGGCAACAACACGGTGCGCGGGAACACGATTCGCGGGAACGTCGACGGCGGCGTCCAGGTTTACGGAGGAAGCGGACACCTGATCAGATCCAACGCGATATTCGAGAACAGTGTTTCGACTCCGCCGAATCTCGGGATCGACATCGACCCGGACGGGAGCTCACCGGACGACGGCGTCACGCCAAACGACCTCGGACCGCCGCCCGACACGGACACCGGCCCGAACGACGTCCAGAACTTCCCGGTTCTGACCGCCGCCAGCTTCGCCGGCGGAATGGTCTCGTTCTCCGGCACCCTGGCGAGCACCCCGAGCACGACCTTCACCCTCGAGTTTTTCGTCAACGGAGTCTGCGACCCGTCCGGCTTCGGCGAGGGAGAGGTCCCGGTCGGAACGGCGCAGGTCGCGACCGACGCCAGCGGAAACGTGACGTTCGGCCCGATCGCCTTTGCCGTGGCGAGCCCGCTGCAGTTCGCCACCGCGACGGCGACCAACCCGGGTAACAGCACGTCCGAGTTCTCGCAGTGCCTCGCGATCGCCGGAGGGGTGACCCCCACCCCGACGTCGACCCCGACTCCGACGTCGACCCGGACGCCGACAGCGACCCCGACCCCGACCATCACGCCCGGTGGGCCGACTCTCACTCCCTCGTTCACCCCGACGCTGACGGCCACGCCGACGCAGACGCTCACCTCGACCCCGACACCCACTCCAACAGTGACGATCACGCCCGGCGGCCCGACGTTCACGCCCACGTCGACGCCCACCCTGACCGCGACGCCGACGCCGACCTCGACGCCGACTCTCACCGTCACCCCGGGCGGCCCGACGTTCACGCCGACCCCGACGCCTACCCTGACCGCGACGCCGACGCCGACCTCGACGCCGACCCTCACCATCACCCCGGGCGGCCCGACCTTCACGCCGACGTCGACACCGACCCAGACGATCACGCCCGGAGGCCCGACGCTCACTGCGACCGCAACCGCGACGCGGACCCCGACCACCATTCCGCCGAGCGCGACCGCGACGGTCATCGGTGGGGGCGGAGTTCCGCCTCTCGGCTCGATCCCGACGCTCTCCGGCGGGATGCTGGCGCTCCTGGCCCTGGGCCTCGCGGCGGCGGCGATGGCGCTGATCCGCCGACCTTAACGATCGCGACGGTGAGGGTCTCCGGGCGGCGTTTTCGACGCCGTGCCGCCGCTTTCGTTGGTGTTACGCAAGGTAACGATTTTCGTCAAAACGCCCCTGGTGAGTGGGGTCACCAGGTCGACGTAAGCTTTTGTTCTAAAATCTATTAGACGTTCGTTGAGGGTCCGGCACGCCGTTCGCTACAAACGGGTCCCAGCTCCCGAAGGAGTGCGGACCCTAGGTATTCGGTCGGAAGGAATTTAATGAAACGGTCCACTGGGTGTACAGGGACACGTGTCTTCGGGAAGGGAGCTCGTGAAGACAGCAGAAGGTGAGCCGAGGCGCGAACGCGGTATGACCCTCGTGGAAGTTTCGATCACGATCGCCATCCTGGGGACCCTGGCGCTCCTGGTGGCGCCGGTTGCGTCCAAGCTCATCCGACGGTCCCAGGCCCTCGCCGCGTATTCCTCGATGCGACAGGCCCTCGCGGCGGCGCGCCTCCAGGCCGTCAAACGGGGCGTTCCGGTCGTCGTCCAGTTCAGCCTGACGCCGGAGAAGAAGATCCAGCTCCACACCTTCCAGGATCGCGTGGACAAGGAGACTCCCCTGGACAGCACCGAGCAGGGACAGGTCGGGAATCTCGTTCAGGACGCGAACGAGCCGACGCTGGGAGAAATCGTCCTGCCCTCGACGGTCGCCGTTTGGAAGCAGGGGGGCACGAAGAACGACACGGGGGAGGGAATTGCCTTCGACGAGTACAACGGGGACTCGTCGCTCACGGATCGGGTCGGCTTCCTGGCGACGGGGGGGATCTTCCCTCCCGAAGACACGGCGACCTCCGGGCTTCCGAATCTCTCGGGCGGGAGGGGCATCTACTTCGCGGATTCCGCCGGCAAGAACTACTTCCGGGTGACCATCGACAGCGATATCTCGGGTCGGCTGGTGGTCGACAAGTACCAGGCCGGCACGGGCTACAAGGCGACGGGATGGACATGGTATTGAAATCGAAACCGAAGGCGCGGCGCACCGACGCCGGAATGACCCTGATCGAGGTCCTCGTCGCGACGACGGTCCTCGGTCTGGCGCTCCTGGCTCTCGCGCCGATGTTCACGAGCGCCGTTCGGACCAACGCGTCGGCCAACCAGCTCACCAACGCGAACACGCTGGCGCGGGAGAAGCTCGAGGAGCTCTCCGGCTACCTCCGTAGCGACCCCCGTCTCGCCGTGGCCTCACCCAACAACGCGTCGGGCCCCACGACCACCTCGGTGGGGACCGGAAGCGTCGTCGGCGTGAACACGTGGTGCCAGAACGACCTCCCCCGCTGGTACAACCCGCAGACGGGGGCTACCTCGACCGCGGCCACGCGGCCGGGCGTGGCGTGGTTTTCCTACCCCTACACGCGGACGTACACCGTCGAGCAGTTCGGCGCGGACCTCGTCACGCGGATCGTCGCGCCGGCGCCCTACGTCGTGAAGGTGATCACCGTGACCGTTCGCCCGACGAGCGGTCCGTTCCCGGGGCTTCGAACGAGCCGCCAGGCGCTCATCCTGAGGCTGCGCGATGCTTAGGGCTCGCCGGGCCCGACGCGAGCGCGGCCTGACGCTCATCGAGACGCTGATCACGATGGCCGTCCTGATCGCCGTGATGGTCGGTCTCTACGCGCTCCTCGACTCTTCGAACAAGCTCGCGAAGCAGGAGACGAACGTCGCGGAGGCCCAGCAGTCCGTCCGCATCGGCGTCTCGGAGGTCACGAGGGTGGTCCGGCAGGGCCGGGTCGGGGGCCTCTTCATCGCCAACGCGATCCTGCCGATCGAAAACAACAGCGCGGGCGGCGTGTCGTTCACCGACATTTCGGGAGTTTCGCACTTCGTCCGCAAGGGGACGGACGTCATCGGGGTCCGCGGCATCATCTCCGGCGACAAGTACGGCGTCGCGACGGGCGACGTCACCTGTGGCGGGAGCTGCGCCACGACGAACGCGATGACCGTGACGATCCGCGCCACCTCCTCGAGCGGGGTCGTCAACTTCGCACCGGACACCCTCCCCTCGATGGCGTCCAAGACGCGGCCGTTTTACTTCGTGGTCGCCGACGGCTCGAGCGAGATGCTGACGACGGGAGTCGGGACGTATCTGGTCCCGGTGTACTACGTCGGTCTGGTCGACACGACCGGCACCTGGTACATCCAGACCTCCGACACCTTCACGTTCGTCATGGATCCGACGGACGAGGGCGCGCGCAAGCTGACCGCGGCCGCTCCGACGGCCACCGCCATGGACAAGCCCTTTTCGGCAGGCGTCGTGGACGAGATCCGTTTCTTCGTCGACGAGGGTCCGGCAGACGCTTCGACGAGCACGGTCGACACGCATCCATCGCTCGCGGAGGCGACGTTCGATCCGCAGTCGGGGAACTGGGAGATCCAGCCGCTGATCGAGGACGTCGAGGACTTTCAGATCGCCTACGGGGTGGACGGGATCGACGGAAGCGTGCGCGACAAGGGAATCTCGCCGGCCGCGTACAGCGCCACTCTGAACGCCGACGAATGGGTCGGCAACGTGCAGGCTGAGGTGGCGAACAAGCTCACCGTGTCGGGGAATCCCCAGCGCGTCGAGGCGTTCATCGACTCTTCCGTCCCGACCGGACCGACGGCCCCGGCGCTCGCTTCGGCCGCGTTGCGGTCGGTGATGGTGGGTCTCGTCGTCAAGTCGGTGGATCCGGACTTCACGTACAACGGACCGGGGGCGCGCGGGTTCGCGCTCCTCGATTCCACGGCGGCTTCCTTCTCGGCGACGACCGGCCGGCCGTATCGGCGCCGGCTCCAGCGGTTCGCCGTTTCGCTTCGCAACTACCAGTGATCGGGAGAGAGGTGGAACGATGAAAAGACGTCTTCCAGTCCGGGACCGCCGCGGCGAACGCGGGATGGCGCTCTTCGTCGCCCTGCTCATGCTGCTCGTGGTCACCGTCATGGGAATCGCGCTGATGCTCACGGCGTCCTTCGAGCAGACCCTGATCGGGACCGAGAGCCGGATCTCGCGAATCTTCTACGCCGCGGACTCGGGTGTCGAGTACGGCGCGGCCATGCTGAACTCCACCCTCAACTACCAGGGTTCGAATCCCATGCCTGTGGGCGTCTCGAGCTTCTATCCGGGAACGCCGACCGCGGACATGGTGGTGACGATCTCGCCGCCGGTCCTCCTCGGATACTCGATCATCCCCGGCGAGCAGATTCAGTCCGAAGGCAAGGGCTATGGCAGCAGCCAGGTCGTCGAGAACCTGTACTCGTTCACGTCGAGCGCCCGGTCCACGAAGATCGAAGCGAGCAAGACCATCGATGCCGAAATCGGCATCTATCCCAAGTTACTCGCCATTCCCGAGGAATGAGGAAACCTATGACGCGACGTACCCGGCTTCTCCTGGCACTCGGTCTCGCGGTGTTGGTCGCCCGGCCGGCGGCCGCGGACGACAAGGACTTTCTCCGGCCGGTCGGCGAGTCCGTGCCGCCGAACCTGCTGATCGTGTTCGGGAACTCGCAGACGACCACTCAGCCGATCAGCTTCCTGAACCCGAGCATCTACAGCACCTTCGACGGCGACGGCGATTCGCCCGGGAGCAAGCTCGGTTCGGCCAAGCGCGTCGTGAAGCAGTTCGTCGCCGACCATCACCTCGAGTACAACATCGGGCTGACGAGCTTTTCGCGCCCCCCGAACCTGGGCTCGACCGACATCAACCGGAAGCACTGGGTCTACGAATCGCTCGACGTCGACTTCCCGGGCGACACTTTCCAGGAGGTGCCCGGAACGCTTCATCGGTGGGGACTCCTCGGAGAGGGGCCCTGCACGACCAAGACGGTCCCCGACTGCTCCGATCGGTCGATGGTGGTCACGCTGCCGTCGAACGCCACGATCGTGGGTCCGTTCTTCGGCGCCCAGGGGAACGGGACCGCCTACATCTACTTGAACGGCAGCGCGAACAATGCCACGCAGCGAATCAAGTACACGATCAAGACCGGAGAGTACGGTGACGCGTTCACCGACGGAACGCTCTCGACGCTCGCGATCGCGGGTACCCATTCGATCGAGGTCCGCAAGGAGTTCCAGGAGAGGGCCCAGGGCGAGGGCTGGCCCGAGGCCGCGACCCCGACCCCCGCCAAGAACCCGGGGGACGTCACCGTCCGCTACCGGCCTCCGGTCACCTTCGGCCCGTCCCTCTTCTATACGAACACCGCCGACCCGATGAGCCCTCACCGCGGAAAGATGGTCGGGTTCCTGAACGAGCCCAAGGTCGACTTCGACCTCAACTCGAACTGCTCGGGCTGGGAGTTCCAGCAGAACAGCGGCCAGGTGCCTCTCATCAAGATCCCGCGCGACTACTACTGGGGACAGGCCTGCAGTCCCCCGCAGGACTCGCTGCCCTGCGTCAAGCGCCTCCTGCGGCCCCAGGCCTACATCGAAACCTACGACCAGGGTTCCGGCACGTTCACGACCGCGGACCTCGACAACCCCGGCTACACGGGAGCCGGCAGCAAGTACGCGGACGGCTGCGATCCGAACCTGCTCGGCGCGGTCCAGAACGGCCTGGACGACGTGGAGAGAACGGTCATCCTCTCGAGCCGCAACGGCAGCCAGGCGCCGATCAAGAACATCCTCGGGAACATCCTCGCTTATTTCAAGAACCCGGCCCATGACGGCTTCCAGAACGGCGCGCGCCTCGACGACCCGAACGCCGTCTGCCGCACCTCCGCCGTCATCTTCATCTACGACACCTTCAACGGCTGCCAGAACGACAGCTGCAACTTCCTGAAGACTTCGTCGTTGAACGACCTGAGGGCGATCGGCGTCCCCATCTACGTCATCGGCTTCGGCGCCCAGGCCAACTCGGGAGTGTGCGCGGCCAGCCCGCTGACCGACTCGTGCCCGCTCGTCTGCATCGCGGAGCACAGCGGAGCGTTGAAGCTGGACGGCACCGCGGGGTACTTCCCGGTGACGAGCGACGTCGAGCTCGCCCAGGCGCTCCTGAACATCGCGTCCCTGATCAACGAGTCGCAGAAGGGTTTCGTGGCCTCGAGCGTTTCGACCGCGCAGTCCTCGGGCGAGCAGGTCACGTTCCTCTCGACCTTCAACGCGACCAGCAACCGTTCGATCTGGGACGGCCGCGTCAACGCCTACAAGCTCGACTCGAACGGTAACCTCACGATGGGACAGCGGAGGATCACCGATCCCAACGATCCTTTTGCAGGCGCGACGGTCCCGGCTCCGTCGAACCTTCCGACCTCGCTGATGTGGAACGCCGGGGAGAACCTGGGAGACACTCCGGGAACCGGCGCGACGAATTCTTCGGCGGTTCTCCAGCCCGGGGCGGTCCCCGCCCACAGCACCTACATCGACCGGTCGAACATCGCGACCTCCGTCATCGCCACGAACTTCTTCCCGGGCCGGAAGATCGTCTTCTCGCTGCCCCAGACGTATCCCGTGATGACGGATCCGGCGACGACTCTTCCGATTCCGGCGGGCGACGACGTCCCCGAGAACCGCTTCGACATGGTCTTCGACACGAGCGCGACCTGGTGGCCGGCGCTGAGGGCGCTGCTCTCACCGCAGGCGGCTCCACCTCTGATCCTGAACCCGCCGATCTCCGATACGGACGACTCGCTCGGTCGCAACGACGCCCGCGACACCCTCCGCTTCGTCTGGGGCGATCGGGACGCGGTCATCCTCGCGACGCAGCCGAACGCCGTCGCCGCGAAGCTCTACTCCGGGTTGAAGCTCGGCGACATTTTCCACTCGAGCCCGATCCTGGTCGGCCGGCCAAACAGCTTCCCGTTCTTCACGGCCAACCTGAACGGCTACCAGGACTTCCTGAATACCTACGGGAAGCGGCGGCGCGTGCTCTACGTCGGGTCCAACGACGGCCTTCTCCACGCGTTCGACGCCGGCGGATGGGACCGGAAACCCACCGTGTGCGACTTCGAGGCCGACGGCGTGACGCGCAAGCACTGCTACGACCTCGGGACCGGGACGGAGCTCTTCGCCTATGCGCCGAGGACGGTCATGCAGATCTTCAAGGGCATGAAGGACACGCTCGGCCCCCAGACGAGGAATATTCAGTGGGCCGTGGACGGGCCGCCGACCGCCGGCGACGTCTTCATCGACTCCAGTCACAACGGTTCCCCGGTGCCCGCCAACCGGGCCTGGCACACGATTCTCGTGGGCGGTATGCGCGAGGGGACGTCCTTCCAGGGCACGCCCGGAGCGGAGCCGGCGGATTCCCTCGGCAGCTACTATGCGCTGGACGTCACCCAGCCGGACGAGCTCCCGCTCGACGCGAACGGGAAGCCCCTCACCGTCATCCCGGCGAACGACCACGCTCCCCTGTGCCTCAACGCCGACGGCCACGAGACCTGCGGCAAAGACGCCGCCGACGCGACGGTCCGATCGAACCAGCCGGCCCGAGCCTGGCCGACCGTCCTGTGGGAAATCACGGACACCGGGGACCTCGACACCGGAGGATCGCCCGGAACCGGGTTCTTCGACATGGGCGAGAGCTGGTCGAAGCCCGCGCTCGGACGGGTCAAGGTCTGCACCGCCAACTGCGGCAACACCGTCGCGCCGTTCCCGGTGAACGAGGACCGCTACGTCGCGATCTTCGGAGGCGGCTTCGACCGGGAGAGGCTGAACCGGCGCGGCAACTGGCTCTACATGGTTGACGTCGAGACCGGCAAGGTCCTGTACCGGGCGAACTCGAGCTGCGGAATCAACGATCAGGGCGGATGCTCCCCCACGTATTTCGGGTCCGTCCCATCGGAGCCGGCCGCGATCGACGGCAACGGCGACGGATACATCGACCTCCTCTATTTCGGCGACCTGAAGGGGCGGATGTGGAAGGTGGATCTGACGGATCTCCGCCTGCTTTCCTCGCCCCCCCCGGGGCGCTGGAGCAACCAGCTCGACCTGGCGACTGGTTCGGGACGGCCACTCCTGCTCTTCGAGGCGCCGCAGCCCGTCTCTCCGGCGGTTCACCCCTTCTATCCGATCTATTACCGCCCGACGGTGGTCGCCCTCGGGTACAACGTCTCGGGCCGCCCGGCTCTGGGCATCGGCTTCGGCACGGGCGACCGCGACGACATCACCTCCAAACTCGAGCCGCTGGCCCTGACCTTCAAGCAGCGCTTCTACTACGTGGTCGACCGGAACAACAGCACGACGCTCAACGAGAGCAACCTGTTCGACATCACCTCGGCGACGGCTCCCAGCATCACGACGGCGCCGACCGACGGCTGGTTCATCGAGCTCGCGCTCGGCGAGCGGGTCAACGCCGACTCGATCACCGTCGGCAGCGTCATCTTCTTCACGACGTTCAACCCGCTGGCGGCGGGGAATCCTTCGGCGCCCTGTGCCGCGAACAATTCGCCTGAGTGCGGGCTCGCGAACGGGACCGCGCGCCTCTACCGCGTCTTCTACACGACGGGGAATCCCTACATCGGAAGCGACCGCAGCCAGGTCCAGACGCAGGGAGGCTTCCTTTCCGAACCGGTGTACTTCCAGTCCCGGGACCAGCAGGGCAACCTCATCTACACGACCGAGAACACGGTCAAGAAGGAGAACGCGCCGGGCGGAAAGAGGACCACGGTGAAGAGCTGGAAGGAACGCTCGCGCCGGCCGTAAGACCGGGAGCATCGGAGGAGTTTCGGGGGGCGGCCGCTCCGGCCGCCCCATTTGTTTTGTGCCGTGGGGTCAGGTCTCCACTTGCCACTTCGCTCTCCGAAGATGGCAAGCGCGATTTCTCCGGTCGAACGACTTCCGTACTAGTGAATACCTGACCCCACGTCCGTCTTGCGACGGCTGTGGTCGAGGATCCGCTTGCGCACCCGGACCGCGGCCGGAGTGACCTCGACGAGCTCGTCGTCGTTGATCCACTCGATGGCCTGCTCGATGGTGAGCGTCCGGGCCGGGTTCAGGCGGACCGCGATGTCGGCGGTCGACGCCCGCATGTTCGTGAGCTGCTTTCGACGGCAGGGCTGCACGACGAGGTCGCCTTCCTTGACCTGCTCTCCCACCACCTGTCCGCCGTACACGCCCTCGCCGGGCTTCACGAAGAACGTTCCCCGGTCGGCGAGCTGGTCGAGAGCGTAGGCGGTCACGTCCCCCGGCTCCTTGGCGATCATCGCTCCCCGCTTCCGGTTGGGGAGGGGGCCGCGGTGCGGGCCGTACTCGTCGAAGAGGTGGTTCAAGAGCCCCGTGCCGCGCGTGAGTGAAAGAAACTCGAGCCGGAAGCCGAGCAGGCCGCGGGAGGGGACCGTGAACTCGATCCGGGTCCGGTCGCCGTGCCGCCCGATGTGCTTCAACTCCCCCTTCCGCTCGCCGACCGCGGCGATGAGGGGTCCCGTGAACTCCTCCCCGCAGTCGATCACGAGCTCCTCGTAGGGCTCGAGGACCTCTCCGTTCTCGCCGGTGCGAAGAATGACCTGCGGACGGCCGAGGGCGAACTCGTAGCTCTCGCGCCGCATCGTCTCGGCGAGGATGGAGAGCGAGAGCTCGCCCCGCGCCATCACGAGGAAGGCGTCGGGCTGGGCTGTCTTCTCCAGCCGGATCCCCACGTTGCGCTCGCGCTCCTTCTCGAGGCGCTCCCAGAGGTGCCGGCCGGTGACGTACTTGCCGGAGCGGCCCGACAGAGGCGAGTCGTTCGTGCGGAACTCCATCGAAAGGGTCGGCTCGTCCACCTGGATGCCGGGCAGCGGCGTCGGGTCTGCGGGATCGAGCAGCGTGTCCCCGATCTCGATGGCCGGGAATCCCGAGATCATGCAGATGTCGCCGGCGGACACCTCGTCCACCTCGACGCGTTCAATGCCCGAAAAGAGCTGAATTTTCCCGGCGCGGCCGCTCTGCACGAGGGTCCCGTCGGGGCGCGCGACCGCAAGCGCGCCGGCGCGGGAAAGAGTTCCCGAAAACACCCGGCCGACCGCCTGGCGTCCGACGTAGTCGGAGTACTCCGTGTTCGCGACGATCATCTTGAAAGGGCCCTCGCCCACGGACGGCGGCGGGATGTCCTCGAGGATCGTGTCGAGGAGCGGCCGGAGGTCTCCCGATGTCGCGTCGGGATCGCGCCCGGCGAAGCCGAGGCGGCCCGAGCCGTAGAGAACCGGAAATTCGAGGTGGCTCTCGTGCGTGGCGAGCGACAGGAACAGGTCGCGGATCTCCTCCTCGACCTCGAGCGGCCGCGCATCGGCCCGGTCGATCTTGTTGATCAGAACGATCGGCCTCTTGTTCCCCTCGATCGACTTCTTGAGAACGAAGCGCGTCTGGGGAAGGGGGCCTTCCGAGGCGTCGACGAGGAGAAGGACTCCTTCGACCATGGTCAGGATCCGCTCGACTTCCGAGCCGAAGTCACGGTGACCCGGCGTGTCCACGATGTTGATGACGGTGTCGCGGTACCGGACGGCCGTGTTCTTCGCCAGGATCGTGATGCCCCGCTCCTTCTCGAGATCTCCGGAGTCCATGATGAGCTCCGACACCTGCTGCCCCACCCGGAAGGTGCCGCACTGCTTCAGGAGCGCGTCGACGAGCGTCGTCTTCCCGTGGTCGACGTGTGCCACGATCGCGAGCCCGCGGCGATCCGCGCGGACCCGTGGAGAAGAGGCGGGCAGAGAGGTCATCGTTTCGGTCATATTCTCAGAGCGTGAGGGACCTGCCGAAACGTCCGGGCGGGGTCGGATGTTCCCGGGCCCGGGCGGGGACTCCGTGAAGGGCGCCCGCCGGCCGGTCGTGTACTCCACCGGAAAAGGCCGGATCTGCCCGAAATGCGGCTGGCCGGAGGCCGATTGCCGCTGCTCCTCGACGCTCGGCGCTGCCGCCGAACCGGTTCCCGCGAAGATCACGGCGAAGCTCCGCGTCGAGAATCGCGGGTCCGGCAAGGTGGTAACGGTGATCGATTCGCTCCCCGCCAACCGGGAGTTCCTCGACGACCTGGCGCGGGAGCTCAAGAAGTCCTGCGGCACCGGCGGGCGAGTCGGAGAAACGTTCGTCGAGATCCAGGGCGATCACCGCGAACGGCTGCGCGAGCTGCTCGCGCGAAAAGGGTGGGCCGTCAAGGGATAGAGCCGCGTGCCGGTGCGAAGCAGGTCGGTTGCAAGGGAGCGCGACGGTCATTTGCATCGGCGGCCCGTCCGTGACACCCTGCAGATCCCTCGCGCCAGCCGGCGCGACACGATGACGGCGGTCCGCCGGCGACCCTTCCCGTTCTCAATCGTCAATGCACGCCGGAAATCGATGCGGGCTCGACCCGCGGAAAGACGTTAGTTCATGCCTTTTTCGAACTTTGGACTCCATCCCGACATCCTGAAAGGCGTCCGGGAAATGGGGTTCACCCGACCGACCCCCATTCAGCTCGACGCGATCCCGCCGGCTCTCGCGGGACGGGATCTCCTCGCGAACGCGGAGACCGGCAGCGGCAAGACCGCTGCGTTTGTCCTCCCGATCCTGCAGAGGCTCCTTCCGAGACCGCGGCGGGCGACCCGGGCGCTCGTGATCACGCCGACCCGCGAACTCGCGGCGCAGATCGAAGAACACACGCGCCAGCTCGCGGTTCACACGCCGATCCAGACGGCGTCCGTCTTCGGCGGCGTGGCGATGGGACCGCAGGAGCACGCTTTCCGCGCCGGAGTGGACGTCATCGTGGCGACGCCCGGCCGCCTCCTGGACCACTTCCGCCACTCCTACGCGAAGCTGGAGAAGCTGGAAGTCCTCGTCCTCGACGAAGCCGACCGGATGCTCGACATGGGATTCCTGCCGGACATCCGCCGCGTCCTGAAACATCTGCCGGCCCACCGGCAAACGCTCTTCTTCTCGGCGACGCTTCCGCCTCCGATCGCCGCTCTCGCGCGGGAGATCCTCCGCAATCCGGTGTCCGTGAACGTCGAGAGGCGGTCGGCGCCCGCGGTCGGAATCACCCAGGCCGTCTACCCGGTGACCGGCAACCTGAAAACTCCCCTCCTCGCCGAGCTCCTGCGGCGGGGCGATCTCGAGAACGCGCTCGTCTTCACGCGCACCAAGCACCGCGCGAACCGGCTCTACGAGGCGCTCTCGAAGCGCGGCTTCTCGGCCGAGCGCATCCACGGCAACCGGAGCCAGCCCCAGCGCACGCAGGCGCTGGCCGGATTCAAGAGCGGCCGCTACCGGGTCCTCGTCGCGACCGACATCGCGGCGCGCGGGATCGACGTCGAGGCGTTGCCGCACGTGGTGAACTTCGACGTGCCGCACGTTCCGGACGATTACATCCACCGGGTCGGGCGCACCGCGCGCGCCGAGCGCACGGGCGACGCGTTCACCTTCGTCTCACCCGAGGAAGAAAACGACATGCGCGCCATCGAGAAGGCGCTCGGGCGGCGCCTTCCGCGGATCATCGTGCCCGGCTTCGACTACTCCGCCGCGCCGGCCGAGCGGTTCGAGATCCCGGTGGCCGAACGCATCGCCGCGATCCGGGCGCGCAAGGCGCAGGACCGCGCGCGGGCGAAGGTGAAGGAAGACCGGCGGAAAGTCGCGCCTCCCGCGTCTCCGCATCCTCGAACCGAGCCGCGCTCCTTCGGCCGGGGAGGCCGCCCGCGTCCCGGCGGGCGCCGCCGCGGATAAATAGATCCGTCCCCTTTTCGGGACGCCTACTTGCCGCCGCCTCCGTAGACCGGGAGAGCCCTCGAGCTCGGGCGCGTGCTCGCCACGGCGGGCGCCGGGAACGGGGCGACACCCGGCGCGTCAAGGGTCGGCAGCGGAACCGAGCGGCCCCGCGCGAACACCTCGTGACGGCCGCGGGTCTTGTACCACTCGGCGAGAGACGCGGTCTGGAACATCTCCTCGATGATCTTCCGCCAGCCCACGCCGGTGTTGTACGCGCAGAACGAGATCTCTCCCATCTGCGTCGCGTAGGGAATGATGCACATCTCGGTGCGGCGGAAGTCGTAGTTGAAAAGGTCCTGGAACCACATTCCGCCGATGAAGAAGACCCGCCAGTCGTAGCGCTTCTCCTTCGCGACACCGAGCTTGCCGCCGGTGTGACCGTCCATGATCTTGATGACGGAGAGCGGCGAAAGCCCCGCCGGGATGCCCTCCGGCCGGAGGTTGCGCAGGATCGAAAGCGCCATCTGCGCGGCGGTCCAGAACTTCGACCTCGCGGAATCGGTGATCTGCTTGACGTCGTCGAGGAGCCGGTCGACGTTCAGGATCGACGGAACCGTGACCGACCGTCGCGTCTGCTGGTGGACGAGAAGCATCGTGCCGATTCCGCAGTTGGGATGGCACCCGCACTTCAGTGACCCCCACTCCGCCTCGAGCCCGCCGAGCAGGTCTTTCAGGTCGGAGAACGGACCCGACGCCGACAGCGGGTACCAGTCGCGCAGCGGCTCGCCGATCCCGGCCTGGGCGCGCGCGTCGTGCGCGAGGTGGGAGAGCGTGTACCTCTGCTTCTGGCGGGTCTCGTCGTCGATGTCCTCGTCTCTCCCCGTGAACGAGACGGGCTGGAAGGAGACGGTGTTGATCTTGTCGATGTTCTCGATGGCGAACTTCAGGATGTCGCCGACCTGGTCGTTGTTGACGCCGTTGACGATCGTCGTGACCAGGGTGATGTCCACGCCGTACCGGTGCAGGTTCTCGATCGCGCGCAGCTTGACGTCGTAGAGGTTGCCGACCTTGCGGTGCTGGTTGTGCTCGTTGCCGACTCCGTCGAACTGCAGGTAGGCGAACCGCAGGCCCGCCTCCGCCGCCTCTCTCGCGAAGCCCTCGTCCTGCGCGAACCGCACCCCGTTGGTCGCGCACTGGACCGAGAAGTAACCGATTTCCCGCGCGTAGCGGATCGCCGGCAGGAAGTGCGGGGAAAGGGTGGGCTCGCCGCCCGAGAACTGTACGGAGAGCTGCCGCCGCGGCTTGACCGACGCCGCGTCGTCGAGCAGCTTCTTCACGTCTTCCCACTCGAGCTCGTGGACGTAACCGACCTGGTTGGCGTCCATGAAGCAGGGGTTGCACATCATGTTGCAGCGGTTGGTCAGGTCGATGGTCAGGACCGCGCCCCGGCCGTACTTGATGGAAGACGTCCCGTGCTCGTGGAGCCCGTCCTTCGGAATCACGAAGTCCCGGCCCGGATAGAGCGACTCGATACGCTTGAAGAAATCCGGATCGACGGACATGACGTCCTCGAAACGACCGTGCTTCGGGCAGTCCTTGCGCATCAGGATCCGCCCGTCTTCCTCGACGATCGTGGCCTTGATCTCGCCCGGGCTTCCCTCGACCAGCAGCCTCCAATCCGCTTCCCCGGAGAGGATCTGCGCCCGCACCTCCGTGACGCATCTCGGACAAAGAGAGTCGGTCTCGCGCGGGAACCCCAGGTTCGGAAACGTCTTCTCGCGCTGCTTGGCGAGCGGCCCGGGCGCCCACTTCGGATGGAAGGACCGCTGCGGGAAACGCCGGTCGAGGGCCCGCGCCGCGCTCCAGAGCGCCCCCGCGGCTTTCGACACCCCTCCGTAAATTGCTCTTCTCATCTTGATTGGCTTACGAGGCAGCATCGAGCCGCCTCCCCTCCGTTTGCCGCTCCCCCTGCCGGGCAGAACCCGGTCCCTTTTGGGGGAATTCTATCCGAAAAGGCCGCGGTCATCCGGCGCGACGCTCTCTGCGCGCGCGAACCGCCCGGGCGCGAAGGGGATGAGGTCGCTCACTTCCGCCCCTGTGAGGAGATCCGCGAGCCGGAGCGCCGTGATCGGCGCGAGAAGAATTCCGTTTCGGAAGTGGCCGCAGGCGAGATACAGACCCCGGAGCGGCGATTCACCCAGCAATGGCATTCCGTCCGGAGTTCCGGGCCGAAGCCCGGACCAGGCGCCGGAGACCCGCGCGTTTTCGAGTGAGGGCGAGAGCAGCAGCGCCGCGGAGAGAAGGCTGGCGACGCCCGCGGCCGTCACCTCTTTCCGGAAGCCGCACCGCTCGACCGTCGCTCCGACGAGAATGCGGCCGTCGGCCCGCGGAACGAGGTAGACGTCGTCGGACTCGAGCACGGTCGGGAACGGTCCGTCGTCCTCGAGCTCCACGATCTGCCCGCGGATGGGCTCGACGGGGACCGAAAACCCCAGTGTCGGATCGAGGTTGGCCCAGGCGCCCGCGGCATCGACGACGTGCGCGGCGCTCACGTCGCCGGCCGACGTCTCGACGCCGACGCACTTCCCGCCCGAGGTCAGGAATCGCACGACCACGACCCCCTCCCGGACGGCAACGCCGCGAATCGCGAGCGACTGTCGCAGAGCGGCGACGAGCCAGCGGCTGTGGACCACCGAGTCGTTCGGAAAGAACAGGCCATCGGGGACGGACGGCGCGATGCGGCCCCCCGAGCGCCGGAAAGCCTCGGCCCGATCGAGAACCTCGACGGACATTCCCTCCTCGACCTGCCATCCGAAGCGGTCGAGCGTCGCCCCGGAACCGCATCGCAGGACCCCGGTCGGGCGCCAGCCGGCGTCGAGCCCGGTTTCCTGGCGCAGCGCCTCGGTCCATCCCGGATAGAGGTCGCGGCTCTCCCGCGCGAACCGGAAGAACGCGGATGGCGCCGCCGCGTCCGACTGCGCGGTCAGGAGACCCGCGGCCGCCCACGAGGCCTCCTCGCCGGTCCGGCCGCGCTCGAGCACGACGACGTCGAGGCCCCGCGCCGACAGCTCCCGCGCGAGGGCGAGGCCGATCACGCCGCCTCCAACGATGGCGACGTCCGCGGTGACCCTCAACGGTTGGCGATCGCGCGAACGCGGGACGCGGCGCCTCGCGGGCGGTAATAATTGCGCGCCAGTTTCCCGACCGCGCGGACCGCGGCGTAGGTCAGGGCGAGACCGATGGCGCCGCCGATGTGCGGAACGAGGCGGGCCTCACGCTGCTTCTTCAGGGAGCTCGCCACTCCCTTGACGATGTTGCGCCGCACGAACTCGGCGCCGCCGCCGAGAGCGAGAGCCAGAGCGACGGTCGCCGCGCGTTGCTCCCGCGTCGTCGTCCGGCCGTAGATCCGCGCGATCGTCAGGACCAGCCGATTCAACGCGAGCACCTGGTAGGAGAAGTCGGCCGCGAGCGGCAACACCGCGAGGAACCCGGGGGGCGCGGAGGCGACCGCGCCGACGACGCCGCAGCGGATGGCAGTGTGCTCGATCAGCCGGTTGACGAGCTCCTCGCGCGAATAGCCCGGGTATTTCTCGCGGAACTTCCGGACCTCCTGGGCGATCTTGTCCCGATCGACGTCGGTGAGAACGGTGCGCGCGAGGACGACGTACATGAGGGAAAAGATTTTACTGGAGGCGAGGCGCCTCCTCGGAATAGCGGCCTCGACCGCGTGTTATCGTCCCCCGGGTTCTCTCGAAAGGAGTCAAAGTGAAGAGAAAAATCGTCACGGCGGTCCTGCTCCTCGGTGCGCTCGCCGTGTCGGGCCAGGCGGCCCAGAAGGGAAAGAAGAAGGTGGCCTCACGCGACTACGCCAACACCCTCGCCGTCCTCCAGACGGACATGGGCGACATCACCCTGAAGTTCTATTACGACCGGGCGCCCAAGCACGTCGAGAACTTCGTGGACCTCGCCTCGAAGGGTTTCTACGACGGGACCATGTTCCACCGGGTCATCCCCGGTTTCATGATCCAGGGAGGCGACCCGCTCACGAAGAAGGCGGAGGATCCGCGCCGTCCCTACGGGACGGGAGGCAACGTCGACGCCAGCGGTAAGGAAGTTCGCATCAAGGCCGAGTTCAACGACACGAACCACCGTCGCGGAGTGCTCTCGATGGCTCGCGCCTCCGACCCGAATTCCGCGTCCTCGCAGTTCTTCATCGTCGTCAAGGACTCGGCGTTCCTCGATCACCAGTACAGCGCCTTCGGCGAGGTCGTCTCCGGCATGGAAGTCGCGGACAAGATCGCCGCCGCGCCTCGCAACGCGCAGGACCGGCCGAACCAGCCGATCCACATCAAGAAGGTCGTGCTGTCGCAGGCGAAGTCGCTCTCCTAGCAAACCGGGGACAGACCACGGTTTCCGAGACGGAATCCGTCAACGGAAAGACTTCTCTGGAAACCGTGGTCTGTCCCCTTTTCCCCAGCCCTTAAACTGCCGGCGTTGATACCTCCCGAGTTCCCCGGCCTCGGCCGCCTGGTCGCGCAGCAGGGTTATTCCGTCGCCTCCGCGCGGGTCCTGCCGGGCGACGTCGGCCGCCGCCGCTACCTGCGCCTCGCTCTCACGGACGGCGCGACGGTGCTCGGCGTCTACTACCCTCCCGAGGAGGACGACGCGAGGCGTCGCTGGCTGGAGGCGCGGCGCGCTCTCGCCGCCGCGGGAGTCCGCGTGCCGAATCTCTTCGCCGAGGACGGCGACGGAAGCCAGCTCCTCGAGGACTTCGGGCCCGAAGACCTCGCGACGCTTCTCTCGCGGGAATCCGGTGAGAGAGACCTCTGGCTCGATCGAGCCGCGCACGTCGCGGAGCGGATCGCGGCCGCGCCGGATCCCGGAATCAATACTCCGTTCGACGCCGCTTTTTTTCGGCGGGAGCTCGACCTCGCACGCGAAGCGGTGTTCGATCTCTGGCTCGCCGCTCCGCTGACGCCGGACGAGCGGCGGATCCACGACGAGTGGGCGGCGTCGCTCGCGCGCGAGGTCGCCGCTCATCCCCGCGTTCTCTGCCACCGTGACTTTCACGGCAACAACCTTTTCCCCGTCGGCGACGCCGTGGCGGCGATCGACTTCCAGGACCTGCGCGGCGGACCCGACGCCTACGACCTCGCCTCGCTCCTCTGGGAGCGCACCACGCTCGACTGGATGACGCCGGGTCGCGCGGACAGAGTCGTGCGGGTTTTCGCGGCGCGTCGCGGGCTGTCGTCCTCCGACTTCGCCGCACGGCTCGCGCGAGTTCTCCTCCAGCGCGCATGGAAAGTCTGCGGCACGTTCGCGCGCGCCGTCTCACAGGGGCGCGGCGAGACCTACCAGCGCTATCTGCCGGGCGAGCTCGATCTCGTCCGGCGCCTGCTCGTCGAGCCGGCCGATTGCCCCTTCGCGGAGCTCTTCCAGGCCCGTCTGGCCGGGTTTTGCCGGGGGGCCTCTCTGCTAAGCTAGGACCGAGGAGAATCCCCTATGTTCGGTCACCTCGGGGTCCCGGAGCTGCTCATCATCTTGTTGATCGTATTGGTGATATTCGGCGCTACCCGTCTGCCGCAGCTCGGTAAGGGGCTCGGGCAGGGTCTCAAGAACTTCAAGGATTCGGTCAAGCCGGACGAGCCCGGCGGCAAGACCCCGCCGCCGGCCTGATTCCGAGGCCGCGCCGCCGAGCGAAGCGAGGCCTCAAGCGGCGCTGGAGGGGTCTGACTTCAGTCTGACCCCGGATCTCAGGTTTCGCTGCGCTCGGATGCGCAGCCGTTACTTCTTCTTGTGGATGTCGGGCGACACGCCCATGCGGAAGTGGTCGCGCGGGAACCGGATGTTGAGAAGACCCACCTTGTTCCGAAGCGTGTTGCGGTGGATGCCGAGCGACGACGCTGCGCGTCCGAGATTTCCGGACGATCGCTTCACGGCGCCGACGATGTATTTCTTTTCGAACTCCTTCTTCGCGAGGTCGAGTGAGATGCCGTGCGAGAGAAGCTCGTCGATGACCTGCTGAAGCTGAGAGTCCAGATTCACGTCGGACCTCCGAGGTCTGGGATCACCTTCGAGGAGGCGCGCATATTAGCAAACGAGAAACGCGACGAGAAGAAGAGAAGAAAAAAACTTTTCCGTTCGAGCCTGCAAGGAGCGGTCAGAATTTTTCGTGCCAGCAGAATCGTGTCGCGTGGGCCGAAAAAAAGAAGAGGCGCATCGCGCCTCTCCTGAAGTCGTTCGGCGGAACTCGACTACTTCAGCTCGACTTCATCTCCCACTTTGATGAGACGATAGGAGTCGCTGACACGCCCGATCGCCCACCGATCCCCGACCGCCAGGATCCCGACCTCGCCCAGATAGGTTCTCGGAACCTCGACGTCCTGGGGCGTCGGCGCGTTCACCCAGTACCCTCCGACGGGTCGCGCTTCGCTCGTCGGCAGCGCGTAGCGATAGATGGTGAGGAAGTCCCCGGGCTCGACCCCGTGGGCGGCGCCCAGGTCGACGAGGATGGTGTGATCGGCGCCGAGGGCGACCACTCCGTCCCGAGTGTAGATGATGCTGCCGCGGACCTTTCCCGAGGGCGGATCTCCCGCGACGGCCGGGGCCGTCTTGCGCGCCAGCGGGATCGGGATCGGCTCGAAGGGCTTGAGATAGGAACCGAGAGGTACGTCGGTGCATGAGCTGGTGATCCGGACCGACGCGCTCCGGCCCTGCAGGCTCTCGAGCACGGCGCGCCCGCGGTACTGGTAGAACCGTCCGAAGTCCCGCCCCGTGGTCGGGTGAACCACCGTCTGCTCCGGAGTCACCAGCCAGAACTCGTCGCCGACCTTCAGACCGCGGTTGTGTCCGGCGTCGACGTAGAGGAGGTCGCCGGTGAAATAGTCGATTTGCTCGGCGAGGGATTCCGCGCTCACGACCTGCGCCGGGAAGCTCTCATGCGCCGGCCCCAGGTATCCAAAGCAGTAGAGGTCGCTCTCGTAACCCAGAGGCTGGGGAGCCGCCTCGGCCGTCGTCACCGCCGCAGGCTCGGACGTGATCGTCCGCGTCGTCGGGGCCACCACGATCGTTCCACCCGGGATTTCCCGCTGCCGGGTCCCGGGAGCCGGTTCGGGCGGGGGGGGCGGGGCCTGGGCGACGAGCACGCCCGCGAGCAGGAGGCCGACCGGCACGGCAGCGATACGACGAACAGGGAAGCCCATGTTGCCCATTTGGCGGCTCCTTAGAGTCAGCAAGTAAGGAAGCGGGTGCAGGTCCGCAGGACCTGTCCCCGCGACTTGTTTAGAAAGGTACGCTCCGACCCCCGGACTGTCAACGGACGAGGGTCTTCGGAGCGTCGCGCGCCGTAAAAACGGCGCAACGGGCTTGGTTAACTGGTTTTCGCGACGGCGGGCGGGGCCTTCTCGCCCCGCTCCGACCGGGCCTTTTTCGCCCACTCGCTCTCCGGGAACTCTTCGATGACCCGGGAGAA